>Ga0123356_10006889_pt1 | contig 11424 bp, 8 predicted proteins | sample TergutEmb28metaG_2_FD_92546 | JGI IMG/M metagenome (GOLD analysis project Ga0123356, IMG submission 92546) | Embiratermes neotenicus P3 segment gut microbial communities from Petit-Saut dam, French Guiana - Emb289 P3 | ecosystem: Host-associated > Arthropoda: Insects > Digestive system > Gut ... | reverse complement strand
CTTTTGATATATCTTATCATATTGTAATGAGTAAATACGGACCTAAGTATGGAATCCTGATAGAGAACGATGACGTCTACGGCAAGATATTTCGCATGATCGAGCCCGGCAGCCGGATTTTGGAATTCGGGCCCGCCAGCGGATATATCACAGAAGTCCTCGCGAATCATTTCGGATGCGAAGTGTATATTGTCGAGCTTTTCGAGGACGACTTTGAGAAGGCTATGGAATTCGCGAAAGACGGGCTTTGCGGCGATTTAGAAAAGTATGACTGGCTTTCTAAATGGCAGGATATGAAATTTGACTCGATCATATTCGCCGACGTACTCGAGCATCTTTATGATCCATGGAAAGCCCTGGCTGAGTCAAAGGCTTTGCTTAAAGAATCCGGATCCGTCTTTATTTCCCTGCCGAATATCATGCACCGTGACGTAATGACACTCATGTATCAAAATCGCTTCCCTTACGTCAAACTCGGCCTGCTGGACGAAACGCATATAAGATTTTTCGGGCATGCCGATCTGAAGAGCATGGCCGAAGACGCCGGCTTTACCATCGTCTCCGAAGACGGCGTGGTGCTTGAGGAAACCGAACTCCATACGCTCGCGAGCGAAGGCATACAGCCGCCGAAGAAATGGCTATCCGGGCACGAATACGCGAATATCTATCAGTTTGTGCTGAAACTGCAGCATACGGAATATGTTTTGGAAAATAATATTGCTATTGAATCAAAAATGGCCGCCAGTAAACCTAAACGTCTTTTTCAAACTTCTCGATGATCCTTATGACTTCCTCGCCCGCGGTATAGGCGTCCATACTGAACTCGTAATCCTTGATCTTTTCGCGTAAAGCCTCATAGCCCGCCCATTGCTTGTCGTCCCTTTGTTTGCCAGCGGAATACGCCGGCACCCTGTAGACCGAAGTTGTCTTATCCACATACCCGAAATCGACTTTCATCGCGTATCTCAGCCACAGATCGTAATCTTCCTGATTGTCGAGCTCCGTGTCGATCCCGCCGTACTCTTCGAACAGGCACTTTTTGAACATGATCGACTGAATCGGTATATAGTTCGCCCTGAGCAGGAACAGCCTGTTGAACGGCTGACGGTATCGCGTTGTTGTTGACACTATGTCATATTTATAAGGATCCTTGCTCTTCACGTTTATCGCGGTCTCGAACGCGACCGAGTACGCGGCGTACATCCCGGTCTCGGTCAGGAATTGAACCAGCGTCTCGATATGGTCCGCGTAGAACAGATCGTCGTCGTCGAGGAAGTTGATATAAATGCCGTTGGCTTCATCCATTCCAAGATTTCCCGCGGCCGACCTGCCGACCGGATCGCCGGTAGAGATATATCTTAGTTTCAGATCTTTGAACTCTTCCCCGATCATTTTTTTTGAGTCCGGAGGGCCGTCTTCGACTACGATGACTTCGAAGTTTTCATATGTCTGTTTTCTCAGGCTGATCAGGGCCTCTCTCAGCACATTCGGTCTTCCGATCGTCCTGATGACAATTGAAACCAGAGGGTGCTCTTCGAAATCTTTCAGCTCGATGAACGCTCCGTCGCGGTGATGAGTGTACATGTCGTTGCCTATGAACTCCGGATATATCCTTTGCTTTTTCGCCTTCGTAAACCGCCAGCAGTAAAAAGCCGCGAGATGTTTTGCTTGTTTTAACAGCAGTTTCGCCATCGCCTTTCTCGACCCCTTGTACGGGCCGTCGTGCGTCAGCGTGTTTTTCATATTTTTCATTCCGGCGAAGATATCTTTGCATGTCCCGAAGCGATGCCTTAACAGCTGGTTGTTTACCACGCTGTATGTGTACTGGATCGGCTTGATCTCGTGAGCTTCGCTGTACGCGTAATGAGTGATACGCGCTTTCGGGCAGTACTTTAGTTTGTAGCCGAGCGATCTGATCCTGAAGCTCAGGTCCACGTCCTCCGAGTACATATACAGGCGCTCATCAAACCCCTTTGCCTCATTGAAGACTTTTTTCCGTACCGCGATAGCCGCCGCGCTGCACCAGGCTGTCTCTCCCGTGAGGATGTCATAGTCTTTCGGGTGTTCATACGGGAACTGTCTGAGTTCCCAGACCGCTGTCTTTTCGTCTGAAGCATTTATTTCATCCGTGAGTCTTGATAACGTGTCAGGGAAAATCACCGTGTCGATATTGAAGAAACAAACGATGTCCGACGCGCCTTTCTTCGCTCCGGCGTTGCAGCCGGCGCCGAATCCGAGGTTCTTGCCCATCGGATATATTTCGAAAGACGCGAAATCATTATCTTTTTTTATTTCATTGAGTTTCTCTACGCTGTCATCTGTCGACCCGTTATCGACGACGATGATATTTATTTCTCCCCGCGGAAAAACGCTTTGACTGTATGACTCAAAGCAGTTTTCGATCCACTTTGAAGAATTGTAGGTAACAAAGACGATATCAATACTCATAATATGTATTCTACTTGAAATATGCTGTTTTTAACACTTTTGATATACTATTTGGCATGAAAACTTTCAGCATCGAAAAACTGACTCTTTTCGCGATCATCGTCATCGGGGCGTTTTATCTTTTTGTTTTTCCGCCGAACTCAGGTCCCGACGAGTCTAACCACCTGCGTGCCGCGTATCAGAACGTGAACGTTGTTATGGGTGAAGTCAGCAGCGACATCAACAGCCTCTCGATGCGCGCGGCCGACGAAAGACTGATCGAAGGATATCCGCACTTCCCGACGAGGGAGACCTATCAGGAATTCTTTGATAATTTATTCGTTCCTCTTCCCGCGGGCGGAAACGAGATCGTCGACGTAGTAAGGGATTCGGGCGTACCCCATCCTTATATATACTTCCCGCAGACCGCGGGGATCCTGGTTGCCAGAGCTTTCGACATGAATCCCGAGTGGCTTTATCTTTTCGGCCGCATCTTCAATCTGATATTTTTCGCTGTCTGCGTGTGGCTTTCGATAAAGATCGCGCCTATCGGTAAAGGTGTATTCGCTTTAGTAGCTCTCTATCCAATGACGATGCATCTCGCCGCCTCGATGAACAGCGACGTCTACTCGATCGCTTTGGCGTTCCTTGTTCTGGCCCAGTATCTTCGTATCGCGTACTCCGACGCGCCCGCGAAAATACCTGACCTGTTTATTCTATTGGCCACGATGGCCCTGCTCGGGCCGCCGAAGGTCGTGTTCATCCCTGTGATGATGCTCGCGTTTTTCCTTCCGAACCGTTGTTTTCACTCGAAAACGTTTGCCTGGATCTTTCGCGCCATCGTCGCGGCGGTTTGTCTCGCGACCATATATATCGCGTGGTACGTGTTTATCAACAGGACCGCCGGCGGCGTTCCGGTCGTCGAGGCCGGCGTCGGCGAACTTAATACGTTCGAGCATATTTTCGCGGATCCCGTCCTGTTCGCTAAGACGTGCTGGCGGACGATCCTGATGCATTTTGAGTTCTACTATCACTCCCTTATTGGGTCGGAACTCGGCTGGCTTGAGATCAGCATCAACAAAATACTATTGAACGTATTCATGGCTCTTTCTGTCCTGGGAGCGTTTAAGTACAAGCTCCAGGAAAAGACACTGCTCCTGCGCGACCGCATCCAGTTCCCCATCATCTTCCTGATCATGGCGCTAGCTACGGCCGTAGTCATGTTTGTCTCCTGGACGCCTATAGGCTCGTGGGATATCCGAGGCCTGCAGGGAAGATACTTCCTGCCGTTCTGGCCTCTCTTCCTGCTGTTCATCGCGCGCTGGCAGAAGCCGGTAAGGCCAAAGTGGCTGTCTGACAGAAATATGGTGTTGATCGCGAGTATGCTGCATATCATCGTGCTCGTAACCGCGTTTCTCTTTATCTACGGAAGGGAAATTCCGGTATGAGAAAAGACTACTTCTGGAATACTCTTGGTACTTCGGCCGTCGCGTTCGTTTCGCTTTTCCTGTCGATCGCGGTAACGCGTATCAACGGCATTGAGGTACAGGGGATATTCATGCTTTGTTTCTCATTCGCGATCGTGTTTTTCATGATAGGACTTTACGGCGGCAGGATATATCAGGTCTCGGACGTCATCGGAGAGTTTGATAGCCGCACATATATCTTTTTGAAATTCATCACATCAGGAGCGATGGTTGTGACGGCTCTTGTCTTCGCGTTTGCTAACGGGTATGATTCTTTCCGCTTCGCACTGCTGATGTCCCTGGTCGTTTACAAAATGCTGGACGCGATCGTGGATCCTCTTTACGGTATCATGCAACGAAACGGACGTCTGTACTACGCGGGTATTTCGATGACTTTAAAAGCAGTCATAGGATTCGCCGCTTTTATCGCGGTCAATCTCTTGACCTACAATGTGCTTTACGCCAGTTTCTGCCTGCTCGGCGTGAATGTCGTTTTTATCCTGATCTACGACATTCCGCGTGTACGCCGGCTCGAAAAGATCGGCCATCTGTTCAAAGGGGATCTCAAGCCCGGTTTAGTACTGCTTAAAGCGTCCGCGTATATCTTCGCGTTTTCACTGCTCGCTAATCTGCTTGTCAATATACCTCGTCAGTTTATGGATACCTTCCACTCGGAAGAGCTTCTGGGGTTTTTCAACATAGTGATCATGCCGGCGACGATCATGAATCTGTTTGTGACCTTTATTATTCAGCCGAAACTGGTATCTCTGTCAGAGCGCTTCGCGGCGCTTGAATACTCCAGTTTCAACAGAACTGTGACGAAGCTGATTTTCCTCTCTCTCGGTTTCGGGGTGATCGCTATCGCCGCCGCGTGGTTTATCGGAGTTCCCGTGCTCAATTTTATCTACGGCGTGGACACTTCCCCGTTCCGCGTAGGGCTGACTATCGCGGTGCTGGCCGGCACTATTAATACCATCACGATGATCTACTCGAACATCCTTTCAATAATGCGAAGGTTCAAGATCCAGCTGTTCAATTATCTCGTGGCTATGGCGGGCTTGATCGCCGCGTGTCTGGCGTTTGTCAGTACAGGCTCAGTCGACGGCGCGATAAAGGCTTTCCTGATAGCTAACGCTATTCAGGCAGTCTTGTTCTTTATAACGTATTTGGTGATATTCAGACGCGTCAGTAAGATTTGCCCTCATAAAGCTCAGCAGCCTCAGCAATAGGCCCGTCAAATACTACTTTGCCGTCCTTCATTACGAGCCCGCGACTACAGAAATTCATCGCGGTACCGGTAGCGTGCGTTACGAAGAGCAGTGTCACGTTATCTGTCTCTATGATCTCGTTAACGCGGTCCAGACATTTTTGCTGGAAGCGGCTGTCGCCGATCGACAGGGCTTCGTCGACTATGAAGATCTCGGGGTCGGTATTGACGTTGATCGCGAAGCCGAGCCTCGCGAGCATACCGCTCGAGTACGTCCTCGTCGGCTGGTCTATGTAATCGCCGATCTCGGCGAAATCTATGACCGACTGCTCGGCGGCCTTTATCTCGTGGTCTTTCATGCCCATGAGCTGGCACTTAAGGTATAGGTTCTCGCGGCCCGTTAGCTCGGAGTCAAATCCCGCCGTGAGCTCGAGAAGCGCGGAAACGCGCCCGTATACGTCGATCCATCCTTCTGTCGGGAAGCATACTCCAGTGATCATTTTCAGGACCGTGGATTTGCCGGCGCCGTTCACGCCGAATATGGCGACAGACTCGCCCTGCTTGATTTCAAAGCTGACGTCGTCGACGGCCCATTTCGAGATATACTTGATCCTCTTCGAGAATACCGCGAGCAGCCTTTTCTTGTCGCTCGAGAAAAGCTTGTAAAGTTTTCTGACGTTTGAAAAACGTATGACTACTTTATCAGATGACATCCGGTATCTCCTTGTAGAGCTTTCTGTACGCCCAAAGCGCGAGAGCGGCCATGATGAACAGCATCACCGCGAACAGCGCGACAGGGTATACTTCTACGTTTATCCCGAACGCGCGTATCCAAAGAGGCGAGTGGTCTTCCCAGATCCAGACTTTGTAGATAAAGACATTTCGGTACCCGCTCGCGAAAAACGAGATCGGGTTCAGCATCAGGAATATCTTCAGCCATCCCGGTACCGCCATAGCGTTAACGTCGTAAAGAATGCCTGACAGCCAGAAAAGCGCCTGCGTGGCGGCCTGAACGAGGTTGTAAAAGTCCTTGCTGATACAAGTGAGCAGGGACGAAAACTGCGCCCACGCTACAAAGAACAGGAGCATCAGGAACATGTATATCGGCAGCTGGAGCATATATTTGTCCGGTGTATAGCCGTAAGCGAGGAAGATGATGACTGTCAGAACTATGAGGAACAAATGCACATATAGTTTTGATATACCCACGAAAGTAGGTATCGTCGCGATCGGGAAGCGCATTTTAGTGACAAGGTAGTTGTATTGTCTGAGGGCGTTTGCTCCTTCCGTCAGCATCTCGTTCATGAAAAACCATGGGATGAGACCCGCTATGAGCCACAGTAGGAACGGGAAACCATTCGGCATAGTGCTGCCGAGCCTGAGTCCCAGGCCGAAGGCGAACCATAGCACGAAGATGAGAACGGCCGGCTTGATGATAGCCCAAGCCCATCCGAGCGCCGCTCCCGAAAAAGTCTTGATCAGGTCGGCCTTGGCGAGCTTCATGAGCTGATGCCGCCATTTGATATGCTGTCTTATTATCTTAAGGAGAGTCCGCATCAGTCGATATCTTTCTCCTTGACTATATATATCGGACGACCCTTAGCCTCTGTATATGTCTTGGCCAGGTACTGGCTGAGTATACCTATGCAGAGCAGCTGAAGACCCCCGAGGAAAAGCACTATGCAAATCAGCGTCGGGAAACCGCTGACGGGATCACCGAACAGCAGAGCCTTTACAAAGTAGTAAATCGTCAACACAAGCGCGATAACGCAGGCGATGACTCCGAGTACAGACGCTATGATGAGCGGTTTAGTCGAAAACGCGATGATCCCCTCAATGGAATAGTTGAAAAGTCCCATCATAGAAAAGCTCGTAGTCCCGGCCGCGCGCTCGCGGTTTTCGTACTCGAGCCACTTAGTGTCGAAACCGACCCACGTGAACAAGCCTTTGCTGAAACGGTTTCGTTCCGAAAGGCGCAGTATCTCGTCCATCATTTGACGCGTCATGAGCCTGAAGTCTCTCGCGCCGTCTATGATCGGAGTGGTAGAAAGCCGGTTCGCCAGACGGTAAAATCTTTTCGCGAACCATGATCTGAGCTTCGGCTCTCCCTTTCTCGTGACGCGGCGCGAAGCGACGCAGTCGAAACCTTCATCTTTGATCCCCAGATACATCGTTTCAAGCAATTCGGGAGGATCCTGCAGGTCCGCGTCCATGACCGCTACGTAGTCACCTGTCGTGTTTTCAAAGCCGGCGAACATCGCCGCCTCTTTACCGAAGTTTCGTGAAAACGAGAGGTACTTTACGCGTCCCGTCCCGTCGTTCTTTCTTATTTCACGCAGTACTTCGAGGGTTTTGTCCGTGGATCCGTCGTTTACGAATATATACTCAAAACGCAGGCCGTATTTTTCCCGCATCATGTCAGCCGTTTTATTGATTTCCTCGAGGAACACCGGAATGACTACTTCTTCGTTGTGGCACGGCACGACGATCGATATTAATTCAGCGCTTTTCTCAACCATGTCGGTAGTATATCAAATACTGCTATTAATGGACAATAGAAGGCACGTAGATTATACTTATGACCATGAGAATAAAGCCATATATACCATTTATATGCTTTTTCGCGCTTTTTTTAGCGTTTTTGCAGTCCGTGGGACTGATATACCCGTCCGACGACACAGCGCATTTTGATATGCTTGAAAAACTGGGAGTCGCCGGCTGGGTCGGGTGGCGCGCCGAAACATGGTTCCCAAGGCTGTTCAGCGATTATTTTTACGCGATACTGATACACAATCTGGTTTTATGGCGGATCATAAACGCCGCTGTAGCGGCTTTGCTCATGCTCGGGATCTGGCGTGTCTCCGGCCTTGACGAACAGGACCGAAAGCGCGCTTTACCGATCGGCGCGGCTCTTGTCTGTCTTATGTTTTTCCTGATCTACCCAAACGCGGTCACATCCTCTTCAATCTGGTATACCGGCACGTTCAACTACCTCTGGCCGATTGCCGCTTTGATATTCGGTCTGATGCCGTTTCTCTTTGTGCTTCAAGGCAAGGAGCCCTATCCTAAAAAGTACTGGATCCCGATCGGTATTTTCGCCAGCCTTTGCGCCGGTTTCACCGAGCAGACGACCGCGGTGGCTTTCGGGGTTTCGCTTTTGATACTGATCGGCTGTATCCGTCATAAACACCGCGTTCCGGTATGGCTCTATATACACTTCGCCGTGATCGCTGTATGCGCCGCGGTGTACCTTTTCTTTGTATTCAACTCCGTAAGAGTCGGAGGCGGTGAGGAGATAGCCCTCTTCCCCGAATTCGCGACTTTCGGTAAGCGCGACATGCTTCAGCTTGGCACGAATGTGTACGTCTCTCACCTGCTGCGCAGCTCGGGGCTGATATTTACGGCATTGGCGCTTCTCGCGGGGTTTTTCGCTTTTATCAGGCTCAAGAAAGTCAATCCCATACTCAGGTCTCTGTCTTTCCTGCCGGCTTTCTATGGACTGCTCAATATCATACCGTTCAACCTGATACTGTCCGGCACGTGGTTCTATTCAAGCAGGTACGAAGAGGTCGTCGGCCTGAACGCCGTTTCGCACCACGATCCCTCACAGTGGTTCAACTGGCTCGAGAGAGTGCCTCCGCTGGGCTGGGGGCTTGAATCTTATGATCTTTTCATTATGTGGTTTTCGTTCTTTGCCGTCATCTTCATGCTTTACCCGCTGTTCTTCGCTTTCAGGGAAAAGCTTTACGGGTTTATGGCTTGTCTTCTGTATCTCGCGGCTTTCGGGAGCGGTGTCATCATGGGATTCTCGCCGTCCGTGTTCTCGTCGGGAGCGCGGCCGTTTTTCCTCGCGAATATACTGATACTGCTCATTATCATGCTTCTCATTCGTGAAGGCATGACAGAAAAAGACGCGAAAATCTCTGACGCGTTCCAGATAAAAACGCTTCATTCAAAACTCGCTTTTATCGGGCTCGCGCTCGTCAGCGCGTATATCATATTCATGTACGTCTTCCTCTTCACGATACCGGGGTACTGGCTGTTCTGATGGCTAAGAAAATCGTTTGCGCGCTTCTCATTGCCCTGATCGCCTTAGGTCTCGTAGTCCGCGTCCGGTATCTTTTGCTCGGAGTCCCTCTGTGGAATGACGAAGCCCTTTTAGCTGAAAACATACTGGGACGCACGATGGGAGGAATGCTGACTCCTCCGCTCGACAATCTTCAGACGGCGCCGGCTTTGTATTTGATTGTCGTAAAGACTCTCACCCTGCTCTTCGGCGGGTCCGAGGCTGTGCTTCGCCTGTTTTCGTTTATCTCCTTTGTCATCATGCTCGCGACGCAGGGAATACTACTTCACAAAGTATTCAAGGTACGGACCGTATTCACGCTTTTCTCGCTCGCGCTTTCATCCGTCTTTCTTTACTTCGTCCAGTACTCCGCTGAGCTCAAGCCGTATATGGGGGACGCGGCGTTCGTGCTCGTCGTCATCCTCTCTTTCTACGCTTACAGGGAAGGCATGTTAGGTGAAGGGATACGCAAAGCGCTTATCTTTTCCGGCATCCTGATCGCATGCATGCTGCTTTCATCTCCGGCGGTTTTCGCGGCGGGAGCCGTGTTCGCGGTCGAGTTCATTATCGGGGCTGTACAAAAGAATAAGCGGGCTCTTTTGCTTGTCGTGCTCACGGGCGCTATATTTATCGCCGCGTTTATACTCAACTATTTCCTGTGGCTGAAACCTATCGCGACAGACGGTTCCATGGTTTGGTACTGGAGCGAAATGAAGCTAAGCCTTTCCATGAGCCGCAATTTCGCCCTGCTTAAGGATTTATTCGATCCGCTGGGCGTTTTCGCCCTGGCCGCTATACCGTTCGCGGTAGCGGGCTTCGTGATATCACTTAAAAGACGAAACGTCTACACAGCCGCGATCGGCGTTTTCTTTATCGTGCTTCTGGTAGCGTCCTCTATTGATAAGTACCCGATCCAGAACAGGCTTTGGATGTTTCTGTTTGTCATCATGTTCATATACATCTATATCTTTATAGACGCGATCAGGATCGAGATCGGGCCAAAAGTCGTTCAAAAATTGATACCTTTGATACTCGCGGTCGTCTTCCTGCTCCCGAACGTCGCTTTTTCCGATTTCGCCACAGGAGAAGAGTGGACACTGACTCCAGGGAATCAGGCCGACAAGCTGATCGAGTACGTTCAGGAAAATATACGCGACGGTGAGATCATGTACAGCAATATGGCCGCGAACCCGATACTGAAATTCAAGAACGGCTATCATACTAATAAGATCGGTAATGTCTCGGGCGATAACATCATATTCGGCACAAAGCAATACTGGGAGGACGTAGACAGGGTCGCGGAAGCCGCCCGGGGCAGCGGAGCTTTCGTGCTCTATTATCACTCGTACTATCCTCTCAGCATGAACTCCGAGATCAGGAAGCAGGCCTTCCTGTTCAGTGAGAAAGGATATTTTGAACAGGTCATGAACGTGAGCGAGACCCTTTTATATTGGTTCACGGACGACATATCCCGTGTCCGGTCGATGGCTTCTGTCACTGTTCAGGACGGCGTCGTGACGATCAAGAACACCGGTACCTCGATACTTTCGGCGGGGATGCCGGACGGGTATATAGAACCCGACGAAGAAGTAAATTACGGGCGTGTCTATGTCGCGCTTATGAAACCGAATGACATGATATTCGCGGGTGAACTAACCCAGCCTCTGGAGCCAGGCGCCAGCGTCGATATTGAAATCGATCTTTCCACTCTTGAACCAGGTACATATATCCTCGATTTGGTTGCCTACGATATGTTCGCCTTCAGCGAGCTCGGTATGGCGCAGGCGCGATTGGTGGTGAATTGATATGAGTGACCATACATTTGTCATATGCGCGTACAAGGACAGCGAGTATATCGAAGCGCTGATCTCGAGCCTTCAGGCGCAGACCGTAAAGAGCGATATCGTGATCTCGACTTCCACGCCCACTGACCCTACTTACAAACACGGGCTTGAGGTTTTTGTGAATCCCGACCCAGGGAAAGGGATCGGAGCGGATTGGAACTTCGCGTATTCGATCGCTTCCACGGATTTCGTCACGCTCGCTCACCAGGACGATCTTTATGAACCCTCTTATACTGAAAAAATGCTCGCGGCGCTTAAGGAAGATACAGTCATCGCTTACTCGAGCTACTACGAGATCCGCCCCGAAGGCATAGTGACTAACAATCAGCTGTTGAAAATAAAGTCCATGATGAACTGGCCGATAGGCATATGGCCAAGGAGCCGCTTTGTCAGGAACCGGGTTTTTTCGATGGG
>Ga0123356_10006888_pt1 | contig 11424 bp, 1 predicted proteins | sample TergutEmb28metaG_2_FD_92546 | JGI IMG/M metagenome (GOLD analysis project Ga0123356, IMG submission 92546) | Embiratermes neotenicus P3 segment gut microbial communities from Petit-Saut dam, French Guiana - Emb289 P3 | ecosystem: Host-associated > Arthropoda: Insects > Digestive system > Gut ... | reverse complement strand
TTTATGCAGCATTCCTGCCGTCTTTTGCAGGAGAGCATATTATATATTACTTTGTTGAAGTAACGAATACTCACCCTATAAGCGAAAGAACCGCATCAGTGTTAAGTGAAATTGCCAGAGTTCATGTACATTCGCCTCAAATTCCCAACATACATGAACATCCTGTAAGTAATGAACATCATATAGATACAGTAGCTGATTATCTTGAGGTTATTGCATCAGTTGATGACGGCGGAGAACTTTCATACCGCTGGTACAGAAACACAATAAACAGTTATGAGGGCAGCACATTTACAGGTTATACAGAATTTACATATATACCAGATACGAGTGATATTGGTACTTTTTATTACTATGTAGAAATTACAAATACCTGGGAGGGATTTTCTGTATCAATTAATAGTGATAGAGCGACTATAACAATTCTGCCGGGTTCTGGGAATCCGGAAGACTATATTATTTCTATTGTTTTTGTCTATATAGCCGAACCTGAATTGGGAGAGGAGTCTGCAACAGGCGGAGATACACATGATAATACGCCGTATTATTCCATAACCGATGTGTCATGGACTCCTGAACATGATCATTTCAGAGGGAGTACAACATATACTGTTACGGTTACTGTTAAAGCAGATCCAGGATATACCTTTAACAGTATAGAAACTTTACAGGCCTATGTTAACAGTTATCAAAACGTTGCAGCCAATATCAGTTTGAACACGGCAAAAAATGAATTTAATTTTTCCTTTGCCTTTCCTGATACTCCTGCAAAATCTGTTATTGAAATAGAAATTGTTGCTCAGCCTGATACTCTGACATATAACCACGGTCAGGGATTAAGTCTGGCAGGACTTAGGATTAAATTGTTTTTTGATGATAAAACAGAAGCCGCTGAAACATTTGCCAGCTTAATTCTAAGCCATAATATTACAGCAGAACCGGCAAGCGGTGTGCCTTTGTATATTCCGAATCATAACAATAAACCTATTGTGATCACTTATCAGGGACTTGATCCTGTAGAGACCAATAACCTGGTTATCAATCTTGCGCCGATCATGGAAGCTACCATTACTGGTATTACTGCACCGCAAACCGGCAATAATCCGGTTACTACCGCATCCAGTGCTAGTGATTTATTCACAGTTGGTGCAGTATCGTGGGATCCGAGCAATAATCCATTCCTTGGAGATACAATATATACTGCTTCCGTTATATTAACAGCGAATGATTATTATACATTCACGGACGGTTTATCTGTTGCAAGGATAGGCGGAACAGATGCAGTTGTTTCTGATAATACAGGAACGACAGTTACTCTTTCCCGTACATATGCGGTAACAGCCGCAAAGACAGTTGCCGGAATAGGAATAAAAACTCAGCCGTCAAATATGACATACAGGCATTTTGATGTACTTGATCTTTCCGGGCTTGTCGTAACGCTTACTTACAATGACCAAACAACAACGGATGTAGCGCTTGCTAATTTCGGCGCTTACTCTATTGATACTACACCTTTAAACGGCACAACTCTTTTAATTGATGTACATCACAATCAGCCTGTTGCAGTAAACACCGGCAATTTGACTCCGGCATATACAAGTAATCTGACTGTAAATAAAGCGATACCAAATGTAAACTGGCCAACAGGTTATACGGCAAATCTTGGTGATACTCTTGCTGTTTCTGCATTAACTCCGCCTGTTAATAATGGTTCCGGTACTGCCGGTACGTTTGCGTGGAAAGCAGTTCTTACAACTTTAGTTGGTAATATCGGGACAAATGATCATGTAATGAAATTTACACCGGATGATACAGAAATCTATGAACTTGCAGAAGCTGACATTCCTGTTACTGTTATGGGACCAAAATCAATTGAACTAATCTTTAACCCGATTACCGACGCGTTGATATCATGGACACCCGGAACAGAATACAATTCTATTACTAAAACAGTTAGTGTTCCGCGCGGTACAGGTATAAATCTTGAACTGGATGATACCCTTGAATATAACCAAATTAAATGGACGATGAATCCGGGTAATATTGTTCGTGAAACAGATGTTTTTGAATTTACATTTGATGATGATTATAACCTGGATGAAACCTATGTTATTACCCTGCTGGTATGGATCAATAACGTACCGTATAACAGAACAATCAGAATTAAGGTGGTAGCGCCGTGAAAAACAAATTAAATATTTTTTCCATAATATTTTGTATAGCGCTAGGCGCTCTAATGTTTGTTACCGCATGTGATAATTCCTATGTTGATATGAAACCCCGCATTCCGGCAGGAATGGGAGCTTTAACTTTACGTATCGACGGCGATGCGCGGACTATTCTGCCGGATGTCACACTGCAAAGTTTTACCTATGACATAACTTTTTATCCGCATGATACTGATGCTGAACTTGTTGAATTTACCGGCACCTATGCGCAATTGACAGCCAAAACTTTTTATCTATTGCCTGGAGATTATGATCTTGGATTAATAGCTTATCTTTCAAGTATGGGCAGAAACAGACCTGCTGCCGAAATATTGCTGGAGGGTGATGATAAAATAACCATTGTTCAGGGAGGAAATATTTCTGTAAGTATTTCCCTGACATTAGCCGGTATTGGTTCCGGTGATGGTTCGTTTAGCTGGAGTATTACTTTTCCAAATCCCGGCAATGTTGATATCCGCAATGCCAGCATGAATATTAAGTCCCTGTCAATCAATAATGATTACGATGAAACTCTTTTCTTTATCGAAGAAGGAATGAATCAGAATATTAATAATTTTATTGATCTTGAATCAGGATATTATCAGGTAACATTCAATCTTGAAAGGATTGAGAGCTGGTATGAACCTCTTGTATGGCAGGAAATTTTGCATGTTTATACAAACCTGAACAGTCATTTTGTTCATGAGTTTTATGAGACAGACTTTAATGTTACAAAATATACGATTACATTTAAATATCATGACGGCGAGACAACAGACGGTAAGCAAACCCGCGCTCATGGCACTGCATTAACTGCCCCGTATCCTGATCCGGTATGGGAGAATTATTACAACTTCCAGGGCTGGTCAGATAATCCTGATTCTGATCCGGCAGCAAATGATAAATGGAGCTTTGGTCCGCCCGGAGGAACATTTCTTGGCAGTCAAGGTTTACCTGTTGATCTTACCTTGCACGCAAAGTGGAAACCAATTCTTAGAGGAGAACCGTCAATTGACGGCGAATACAAAATCGGAAATACACTTACTGTAAATACAGACGATCTTTATATTGGAACAGTAAAAGTAAGTGATCTTACAATTGATAGTACAGGATTTACCTATTCATGGAGAATAGGAAACAGCACCGCTACAGCCGCTAACGGCACAGGTAATACTTTTGTTATTCTGGGCGAGCACGTTGGTCAAACTATATCCTGTGTTATTACCCGTGCAGATGCAGACGGTTCTGTTACAGCAAATGATACAAGGATTGTTCCGTATACGATTAAGCTTGCTCTTGATGGTGATTATGAAGATGGTGAAAACATTGTTTCTTTTGTTGATTTTGATCATCCTGATTATCCCCTGGATGAAACAATTGCCTTCCTTGACGATATAGTAACAGTTTATTTCATAATAGCAGACTCAAAAAACAAGCAAGATGGTACCAGTAACACAACACAAGAGGTTTTATTATCTTTTATGGATGAACCGATAATGCGCAGTGATACTGACAATGGCAAGAGCAGTGAAGAATACACTGTGGTTCATGCAGCAAGCGGCACTATTACCATTAATGCACAATTTATACATACCAGTTTAATTATGCTTGATCCTCCAACGGGAATTACATTTAATCAAACCGGCATAATAACTTTCACTGCAGGAAATAACAATGGTGATTCATCAGATATTTGGTATACAGCTGCACTGTTTAGAAATGGCGCCGCGACCAATTTCTCGGAAACAGCAACAAGCGGTTATGCTCCGGCAGGTATCGTTGATAGAATGCTTGAAGCCAGCGGAGAATATACTGTAAGGCTGACAGCGCATACAACTGATCCTCTGTACCGGGGTTCCAGTACATTATCCGCTGTATCAGGTATTGTATATGTACATTCTGTTAGTGTTGATATTATAAGTACGCTTGATGAAGAAGTAAACGGAAACTCTTCTAATTTTGAATTACAAGTTTTCCGGGGCTCTGATGTTACGCTTACTGCTGAACCAAATCCTGGCCGCAAAGTAACATGGACAGGCAGCGGGACAGATAATGGAGATAATACTTATACGATTATAAATATTCAGGCAAACATATCTGTTACAGCAGCTTTCTCTGCAGACAGTGAGCTTGAAGATACTGATTTTGAGTTTGATGATTCTGATAAAGAATATGACGGTACACCTCAAGGTGTGGAAGTCGATTACATCACTGGTATTAATACTACAACTGCCGGAACAATTACTACATGGTACAGCGGCGCCGGTTATGGTCCGACTCAAACTCCTCCTGTAAATGCCGGAACATATAATGTTCTGGTTACCACAGGCGGCGGAACAATTTACGAAGCTATACCTGTAGCAGACCGGCTTCCGATAGGCGGGTTTGTAATTTTACCAAAACCGTTAGGTATTTCATCTCTGGAGCATACAAGGGAATATAATGGTTATACCGCTGCAGCAGGTGTTATCGTTCATTTGGTTTCTGGTGACAGGATCGGTTCTGATGATGTCATTTCAAACACTACAGTTAATGCTGCTTATACCAGTACAGCTGCAGGAACAAAAGAAATAACTATCAGTGAAGGCGCAGTAACCCTGCATGGCACCGCAAGCGATAACTATACCGTACTGCTGCCAGTTACCAAAGAAGTTTCAAATGAAGGTATTACGCGAAGAGTACTGACCATTTCCAGTGTTACACATACAAAGGTATATGATGGTACAAAAACAGCAACAGACGGAGTTAGTGTAACATTGGATAACATAGCTCCTGGAGATTCAGATGGAGCAATAAACTTGACATATCCTGGTGTTCCGGCAGAATATACTGAAAATACAGCAGGTTCCAGAACTGTAATAGTTAATACGGGAGCGATAGAGCTTTCCGGTACGGCTCCAGGAAACTATACCATTACACCGCCTGCGGAACACACGATGGATGAGACTAATGGTATTACCAGAAAACGTTTAATTGTTTCCAATCTGGCAGACTCAAAGAACTGGACAAAAGTATATAATGGAAATACTACGTATACGCATTTGCCAGGTGAAATAACCTTCAATATTGATGCGATTGTGATTGACAGTGTAAGAGATGATGTTACTGTCAGTGTAACAAGCGCAGTATTCAATAATCCTAATGCTAATTCAGACGGATCAGAAAGAACAATAACAATCTCTTTTGGAAACTTGAGCGGAGATGCAGCGGCTAATTATCTAACGCCAATTGCAAGCACTGTGCCGGGCAGTATAATAAAAGCTCCCGGAGTAGCTGTTAATCCTCCGTCAGAAGCAAGCAAAACATCTAATTCCATAACGATTGCCGCAGTTAGCTATGTCTCGCCTCCTGGCAACGGGCAGGCTTTTGAATACTCTATCATTACAAATGCAGAGTTTATCAGCGGTGATTTTGTTGTTGAGGTTTGGCAGGATGGCTTAACATTTACAAGTTTATCTCCCAATACAGAGTATATTGTATTTGCACGTACAAAAGATAATGCCAATTATTTGGCAGGAACAGAATCTCCAAGTCTACCGATTAAAACAATCGCGCTTACTCTTAATGCCGGACATTTTACTTTTGATAGTACTCCAAGAATATACAATGTTCCATCTCTGGAAGTTGTAGTTAATTATGTAGATGGTATTAGTACAGCAACAGCCGGAAATATAAACGTTTATTATTCGGGCGCATCTGGTACTGCTTATACTCAAAGCTCTACCCCGCCAATAAATGTTGGGACATACAATATTTTAGTAGAAACATCAGGCGGTTCAACCTATGCTGAGATTGATACTCCGTTGCAACTTAATGGTACGCTGATTATTGAACCTAAGGATGTTACAATAATAGGTTTAAGCGCAAATAATAAAGTTTACAATGGTAATCTTGTTGCAAATGACAATAGAGCCGGTATGGATATAGAAGGAAATCTTGACGAAGGGAATCTTATAGTTAATAATGCATTAGGAACAGCAACATTTGCAGACAGACATGTTGGTGATAATAAAATAGTTACATTTACCGGTTATGCTCTTGACGGCACTGCTGCACCCAATTATAACCTGTCTGCTCAACCTGCATCTGTAACAGCAAATATTACCCGCAGACCGATTGTTATCACCAATCTGACAGACTCCAATAACTGGACAAGGCAATACAATTTAAATGATAATACATATTATTCAACCCAAGGTATAACTTTTACAACAGATATACTGCCAATTGATAGACTGCCAGATAATAATCCACCAGTTACTGTAACTGCCGCAAGCGCAACATACAATGCCCCAACTGTAGCAGGAGCAAATCAAATCACGGTTACTTTTACAATCAACAATAATAATGGTAATTATGCTACTTCGGTTGCAGATATTTCTGTCAATGATTTATACACTTTGCCCAATACTGGTCCGCGCATCACCAGAGCCAACGGCGGTGGTGTTAGTGCGCCGACCTTTGCAAGCAGTACACTGGAAAGCATAACAATTAACGCAGTATCAGTATCCTCACCATATACTGAGCAAGTTGTTGAATATGCTATTGTCGTAAGTCCGGGTGCTGCGCCCACAGAAGCGTCTGCATGGAAGACTCAAGCGGAAATGGTAGGATTGACATTTGGCTCATTAAGTTCTGGTACAAATTATAACATCTTTGCCCGAACAAGAGTCAGTGCCAATTACTATACTGGTTCGCCAAGTAACGCTTTACTTACATCAACGCTGTTTGTAGGTCCTAACGCAAGTGATTTCAATTTTACTTCTGTTACAGGAACATACACTTCCGTAGAACAGCCGCCGGTGACAGTTACTTATAACAATACAAATATGGTAACTGAAGCCGGACAGATTACTGTTTGGTATTCTGGACCAGGATACACCCGAAGTGAGACCCCGCCGACAAATGCAGGAATATATAATATTTCTGTAACAACGGCAGGCGGCAGTGTTTACGCAGCTGTTCAGGAACCGGGGATTCCGCTTACAGGTACATTAACCATTGATAAAGCCCCCATTACGATAACAGGTTTGGGTGCAGAAAATAAAACTTACGATGGTAACCCAAGTGCAGTTGCTGTCACATCAAGTGTAAATATAAGCGGCCGTTTTGCCGCTGATGCAAGCATACTCGACTTCAGTGCAGGAACTGCTGCATTTGCTGACAGAAATGCCCAAAATGGAAAACCGGTTACTTTCACCGGTTACACTCTTACTGGCTCTGCTGCATCTAATTATCATCTGGCATCGGTAAACTCTGTAACAGCAAGTATTACCCGCAGACCGATTACTATCTCATATCTAGCGGACTCTAATGGCTGGACAAGGCAATTTATTCCAAATGATACATCGTACCCAATTACTGCTGACATAACATTCAATACAGATATACTGCCAATTGATAGACTGCCAGAAAATGATCCTCCTGTTACTGTAACTGCCGCAACCGCAACATATAATCTTTCAACTGTTGCAGGAGCAAATCAAATCACGGTTACTTTTACAATCAACAATAATAATGGTAATTACGAAACTACGATTGCAGATAGTGTTGTTACAGCGAGTATCACCAAAGCTGACGGCGGTGCAGTTGGTGCGCCAACGCTTGCAAGCAGGACACAAACAAGCATTACCATTAACGCAGTTTCCCCGCCGAATACTGAGCAAGGTGTTCAATATGCAATCAATACAGAAAATACTGCGCCTGCAGAGACATCTTCTGCATGGGGAACTGGATTGACATTTAACTCGTTAACCCACAGTACAAATTATTACATCTTTGCCCGCTCAGGGAGCAGCGCCAATTACAATATAGGTACACCAGGCAGCGCTTTACATACATCAACAACATTTAATACTGTATTGGCAATTATATTTAATCCGCTTGCTAACCCGGATAATGCCTTGCAATTACCTCCTGACTTCGTTAATAAAAATATGAGCATCAGATGGTATGATAATACAAAAACCGATCCTGAAGAAACAGTTGCCATAACACTGCCTGCAGACTTGACATACACACAAATAGAATGGTATTTTAATGGTTCACTTGCACCTGCTGCAAACATCAGTGCTGATCGCAGAACTTATACATTAAAAGGGTCAGATTTCAGAAATACACATGTTGGCGATCACTATTTAACAGCAGAAGTTGTAAGCGGGGGAATCCCGTATGGCATTAGAATTGATTTTAAGGTCATTAACTAAGGAGAGAAGAATGAAAAAGAGACAGCAAAAAAATAACTGGAAGACAGGCAAGGTATATACAGCTTTGCTTTTTGCTCTTGGTTTGACGATTATTCTGTTTGGCTGCCTGGATCCCTTTGTACCGTTAAAACCGGAGGTTGTTCCGGAAGGAAAGGGAGCTTTTGTCCTTAATATTGCGGGATCACAAAATCATGGCAGAACGATCATGCCTGATATAAAAGCTAATCAGGATGGTTGGGCAAAATTCAAATTGGTATTTACAAAAATATCTGTTATTCCCAATGTTGAACTGGAACCGGTATTTCGGGACCGTGAGGATTTGGGAGAACCCATCGAGCTGGATTTTGGAACATATACATTGATGGTATATGCTTACACCAACACAGATGATGCTGAAGGTGAATACGGCGCATACGGATCTTCTGATGCGCCTATTCAAATTGATGTTGGGGTAGAAGTCGGAGGTACTGTTACTTTAACAGCAGTACTTCCAACTGCAGTAGGCACGGGAATTTTCAGCTGGGACATTGAGATTGAGAATTCCCAGGCTATAACAGATTTCACTATGGAAATAATTCCAATTACTGTTTCTTCAGGTCTTACAAGTGACGGTACAAAAACAACATATCGATTTTTGGGTACAGGCGAAGGAACTACAGCAATTAATCCCGGTCAACTTTCTCTTTCATCCGGTTTTTACCGTGTTATTTTTTATATAGCAGAGGGTGAGCAAAGACAGGTTATCTGGCGTGAAACGCTTCATGTGTATAGAAATATGGTAAGTCATTATGAAAATAAGTTTACTGAAAAACATTTTATCACAAAAAGCTATATTGTAGATTTTATACATAACTGGACTGGAAACCCGTATACAGTTGACACCAGCGCTTACCCCAATACAGATATGAGCGTATTCCATGGCGATCCGGCAAGTGCTCCTGTTGTTCTTCCCAATCCTAACGCAACTAACGACTGGTACCTGGAAGGCTGGTACACAAGTTATCCAATTTTTAGTCCGGCAAATAAGTGGGACTTTGATGAAGATGTAGTTACTGTAGAAAATATAAAACTGTATGCACGATGGATTCCTGTGTTGAAGGGCACTGTAACTCTTACGCTCGTTGTTGAAGACACAGAATCGACAATAGAAATCTCGATAGCAGATGATCTTAATGTAGCTGAGGGAGATTTTGCTGGTCTTACTTATCAATGGTTCTCGAATAATATTCTGCAAACACAAGAAGGAGCTGTTTATTCAGTGCCGCCAGCACAGGCAGCAAATTCTTTCCGTGTTGTTATAAGACATCCTCAATTTTATGGATCTATCATAGGTATATTGGAAGGCGCGCCTCTTGTTGGTGAATCCCCGCAGAATCCTTTATTAGTTAACAGTTTAGCTGCTCTATCAAGAATTGGTACGGATGTGTTTACGGCAGGAGGTTACTGGTCGAAAGATGCACACTACAGGCAGACAGCATTAATTACTGTTGGCAGCGGAACATGGATACCTATATCCCAACGGGTTAACGAGTTAAAAAACTTAGCGGAATTTGTTGGTAGTTATGATGGTAATGGATTTGAAATCAGGGATATTACCTGGACGTCAAACACAAGCGCAAATAACCTAAGTTTATTTGGTATTATTGGAGAAGGCGGCGTTGTAGAAAACGTTATTGCAATTAATCCGCGAATTACAGCTGGAGATAGACTTGGCGTAATTGCATCTGTAAATCGCGGTACAATAAGAAAAAGTGTTGCGTATAACATCAATATCAATGGTAAGGATAATATAGGCGGTATAACCGGAGACAATTTTGGAACGATTGAAGATTGCTACACAACCGGTACTGTATTTGGTCATGGCGCTGAAACTGGTGATGGAATAAGAACCGGAGGTATTGCAGGATACAACGGATCCACGCTAAGCGGAGAACCTATACCAGGTATTGTTCAACGATGTTATTCCACCGCAGCAATTACCAGTGATAACTATGCTGGCGGTATAGTAGGACAAAATAACGGCGGTATAGTAAGAAGTTGTGTTGCATTAAACCCGAATATCACATCACGCGATGTTAATGCCGGACGTATATCAGCAGGAACAGGCACCTTTGCAAATAATTTTACCAGAGGTGATGGTTTCCAAGCCCTTCCTGCAACATCTACTTCCATAAGAATAACTAGTACCGCAGGCACCCCTCCAGTTCCACGAGCTCGTATTACTGGTGATGATGGAACGTCTATGATAGTAGGTACAACTCCTACTGCAGGTTCTAATCAGACAGCTTTATTTATTACCAGCGGTACCTGGACAGCAGCTAACTGGATTATACCAACAACTCCTTTAACACAAAACGGTACATTGCCTTCGCTCAGAATGCCAACACCGAGGCTTAGTCCTATACCTACACTACCGCTGGTAAGAGCAAGAACGACTGCCAATACCGCAACTTTTAACATTGATATCAACAACTTTATTAATTTCAACCAGGATGGTGATGAGGGATATTGGGTAAAAGAGGTAACTGGTAATTGGGTTTTAGGCGAAATGATTGAAGGTATACCAAGCGGACCGGTTCCGATACCACAAACAATCACAAATTCAATGTCGGTTCAACCGCATAATATGGCGCCTTTCTCACATGAAATACCAGGTTTCGGAATATTTTCTATGACTACTAATGGTCAAAATGGCGGTGCTAGAAGAATGGATTTTAAGTTGGCATTGAATGTACCTGTTAAATATGCTGAATTAGTATTTATTGTAATGGATGGTAATAGTTTACATCAAGCGGCTGCCCAAAACTATTTTTGTCCAAGAGATGAAATTCGAAAAAATGGCTGGTATTATTCTTTGTATGATGGGATCGAACTTATTGCAGCAGTTGGTGGAAGTAGTGCAGGCAACCAATACCCACAGGGTAATCCAACAATGACAGTTTCAATTTTCATTGAAACTTATGGAGACTGGACATATCTACCTGATAATAATGCAAATGTCTCTGAACCTT
>Ga0123356_10006887_pt1 | contig 11425 bp, 6 predicted proteins | sample TergutEmb28metaG_2_FD_92546 | JGI IMG/M metagenome (GOLD analysis project Ga0123356, IMG submission 92546) | Embiratermes neotenicus P3 segment gut microbial communities from Petit-Saut dam, French Guiana - Emb289 P3 | ecosystem: Host-associated > Arthropoda: Insects > Digestive system > Gut ... | reverse complement strand
CTGGGCCGAGGCGCTGCTCAGCACCGAGGTGGTGTGCCGGGGCCCGGTCAGGGTGCTGCGCAGGGTGGGCGCGAGCGCGTCGAAGCCCGCCTCCGGCAGCCCGAGCGCCTCACGCGCCCCCATTGTGAGGCTCTGCCCTCCGATCGATGCTGCCGGGCCACGGTCGAGGTGATCGGCGCGGTGCGTGGGCGACGGGAGAATGAAACGCGCGGCGTCTGTCTCCTCGAGGAAGCCCACGAAGAACACGCGATGCCTGACCTGGGGCAAGCCGAACTCGTGGGCGCTGAGACGGAAGCGCACGACCCGGTAGTGGCGCGAGAGCGGCCCGAGGAACGCCTTCTTCAGATACGGCGCGAACTTCTGCCCGGCCAGCGCTGGAACGTTCTCGGCGACGAACGCGCGAGGCCTCACTTCGCGCACGGCGCGGACGAACTCGGGCAGCATGTTGCGCTCGTCGGTGTGTCCGCGCTGGCGGCCCGCGGTGGAGAACGGCTGACAGGGCGGCCCGCCGTGCAGGACCTCGATTCGCCCGCGGTATTCGCGCCAATCCACGGCCCGCACGTCGCCGTCCGGACCGGACCTGATCGTCCACGTCGGCCTGTTCTGGAGAAGCGTCATCCCGGCCGCCTCCAGCGTGTCGCATGAGGCGACGTGATCGAAGCCCGCGCGCTCGAAGCCGAGATCGAGGCCCCCGCCTCCCGAGAACAGCGAGAGCGCACCCAGATCGTTGGGCGCCACCGCCGGCATCAGCTCGGCCGGGTCCAGCGCGGGCACGTTCAGCGGGTGCAGCGGCGCCTGGGTGCCCTCGAGCGCGCGGAGCTTTGCCTCCCGGGAGCGCTTTGAGCGGGCACGGAAGAACTCGCGCTTCTCCTCGCTGATGGCCCAGCCCCGATACCAGGGGGCGGCGGTGCCGCCCTGGTGGTCGAAGACCGTCCTGTCGACCGCGTCGCTCATCACCGCAGTCCACCCTACGGATCACCGCGGATGGCTCAGTGGGGGCCCTGGGTGCCCGTGCCCCTCTCCTTCAGCGCGTCCAGGACCAGTTCGCGCAGGCGGGCTGCATGGTCGTCGGTGATCCGCTCCCAGCCGTCGAAGTGAGCGGGGTTGATGTGCGGGTTGTTCAGCGTCGAGCCCCGCCGGATCACGTACTCGCAGCGCTCACGCAGGAGCCCGAGCATCGCCGCACGCGAGTAACGGCCCCCGTCCAGGTCGGCGGCGGCGGCGTACTGCTCTCCGCTGTACTGATTCTTCATCAGCCGCCGCGCGTCGTCGCGGCCGAACTCTTCGCCTGGGCCGAGGATGGCACCAAGCGTGGCATCGGTGATCAGGTTGGGCACGTATTCGGCCAGCGCGATGTCCGGTGCCATGTAATCTGCCATGCGGTCGAACCACGGGCTCATTGCAAGCGGCGATCCGTACATGCAGTACTGCAGGACCTGATCGCCGCGGCGGTCGCGCCCATACACACCGAACAGCCAATGCAGGTCGCGCCACTTCTCCAGATGGTGGAGTCCGAAGTCGCGAACGGTCGAGATGCTGGGGCGACCGCCCGTGACGGACTTCAGCTCGAACAGGACCTGCCGACCACGGAGCTCCGCGGGCACTCTGGGGCCGTGGAGCTCGAGGATCGCGTCGACATCCGCGCGACCATAGTGCTCGGGCCGAACGAGGTTGAACAGCGTGCGCATCTCGCGCTCGCGAGCGTCGTCCTGGGCTGCCACGCTCTGAAGTTTCCACTTGGCCGGCGCGAGCCCTGCCTCGACAAATGGACAGCGGCGGCGTCTCCGAGGATGCTCTGACGGACCTCAAGAGGAGTCGCTGCAGCTCCTCGCGGCTGAGGTTGGCCGTCCGGAGGATGTCTCGCCCTGGCTTGCCACACTCGGCAGCTCGGGCACGAGCACGCTGTAGCCGCCCTCCGGCTCGAGCACCATCACGACGTCGAACTCGCGCGCAGCGCTCATGGAGTGAGCATACGCCAGGCAGCCGACCGCGAAGCGCGAGCGATCGGGGGCGCTGATTGGGCAGCAATGGGGGCAGCGGCGTTTTCAAGGGTGCTCGCTCCCGACCCTCCGGGCGGCTCAGGACACTGAAAAACCCCGCCTGACCGGGGCTTTTGTCGAGAGCGGATGAAGGGACTCGAACCCTCGACCTTCTGCATGGCAAGCAGACGCTCTAGCCAACTGAGCTACATCCGCGGGTCCGCACAACTATAGAGCCGGCGCGGCGCCGATCGCCTGCCCATCGCGGCACACCAGCACACCACCGGCTAGCGCACGCACGCCACATATCGCCCGCCGTCGCCGCGCACGACCAGGCCCGCCAGCTCGAGCTCGGCGAGCGCCACGATCGTGGAGGCGGCGTCGCGCCCCTGCGCGTCGCGCCCGTGCGCGGCCCGTCCCTGCGCGGTGGTGAGCTTGGCGATCGTGTCCTCGCCGGCCGCCACGCGATCCAGCACCGCGCGCAGGCGGGGCGTGAGCGCGGGGGCGGGTGGTGTGAGCGGCTCGCCGGGCGCTCCGGTGGGCGCGCCGCCCAGCAGCTCCAGCACATCCCGCGCGTCCCGAACGAGGTGCGCGCCGCGCATCAGCAGCGCGTGGGTGCCGCGCGAGCACGGCGAGGTGACCCTCCCCGGCACCGCCGCCACGGGCCGGCCGAGCTCGGAGGCGAGGCGGGCGGCCATCAGCTCTCTGGGCGACTCGCCCGCCTCCACCACAACCACAAGCGAGGCCAGCGCGGCGGTCAGCCGCGCGCGGGCGACCTCGCACCAGGTGCGCGCGTGCACGCCGGCGGGCAGCTCCGACAGCGCACACCCGCGCGCGCGCACGGCCTCATACAGGGCGCGCGCGGCGGCCGGCTGGCAGCGGTCGAGCCCGCCGCCCATCACCACCACCGTGCCCCTGCCGATCTGCGCGGCACCCGCGTGGGCGGCCAGCGCGATGCCCTCCCCGAGGGGCGCCGTCACAGTGATGCCCGCGCCGGCCAGCCCGCGCGCCAGCCCGCGCGCGACCTCCCGGCCGTAGTCGCTGGCCCGGCGGGTGCCCACGATCGCGACCACCGGCGCGGCGAGCATCTCGCGCATCCGGTCGATGCCGTGCACGTGCAACAGCGCCGGCGGGGCCTCCAGCTCGCGCAGGCGCGCGGGGAAATCGGCGTGGTGGCCGCACACGGTGTCGCTGCCGAGCGCTCGCTCCAGCAGGCCGGGTTGAAAGCGGCGGTGCGCATCCCGCAGCTCGTCGATGCGCTTGCCCGCCAGCGCCTCCAGCAGGCGCTCGTCGTCGAGGCCCAGGCTTGCCAGCAGCGCATCGGGGTCGCGACCGCGCAGCTCCAGCCGCGGGCTCAGCGTCGCCAGCAGCCAGCTGCGCCGCAGGCAGGCGCGGCAGGCGCGCCCCCCGCTTCCACGCGCCGCTCCCTCGCCCGCCACGCCGGCCACGCCCCCGCGCGCCGGCGCCGGCGCCGGCACCGGCGAGGGGCCCCGCACCGGCGAGGGCCCCGGCAGCGGCGAGGGCCCCGGCGCCGGCTCTGGCGCTGGCTCCGACGCGTGCTTCCAGCCGCGCTCAGCCAACGGAGGCCAGCGGTCGCTGGGCGCGGCGCTCCTGGGGGCGCAGCGCCAGCGCCTCCGCCAGGTGGTGCGCGCCGACGCGCTCGGAGCCGTGCAGGTCGGCCAGCGTGCGCGCCACGCGCAGCACGCGGTGCGCGCCGCGCGTGGAGAGCGTGCCACTGCGGTGCGCGGCGTCCAGCATCGCCTCGCCACGGCGGTCGAGCGCGACGTGGCGGCGGAGCATCGCGGCGTCCATCTGGGCGTTGACCCGGACGCGCTCGCCCCGCAGCCGCGCGGCCTGGCGCTGGCGCGCGTCCAGCACGCGCCGGCGCGCCACGGGGGAGCTCATGAGGGGCTCCGCGCGCAGCTGCCCCGCGCGCCCGCTCTCCAGGTGCACCAGCAGGTCGATGCGATCCAGCAGGGGACCGCTCAGCTTGCGCCGGTGCCGCGCGAGGTCGGATTCGGAGCAGGTGCACCGCTCCTCATCGCCGGCGTACCCGCACGGACAGGGGTTGCTGGCGGCCAGCAGCATGATGCGTGCGGGGTACACGGTGGAGCGCTCCGCTCGCACGATCGCCACGCGGCCGTCCTCCAGCGGCTGGCGCAGCGCCTCCAGCGCGGGGCGCGCGAACTCGGAGAGCTCGTCGAGGAACAGCACGCCACGGTGAGCCAGCACCACCTCGCCAACCGAGTTGCGCCGCGCGCCTCCCACCAGCCCGGCGGTGCTGATCGAGTGGTGGGGCGCGCGAAAGGGCCGACGCCGCACCAGCTGCCCATCGTGCAGCGTGCCCACGATGCTGTGGATGCGTGTCACCTCGATCGCCTCCTCACGGCTCATCGGCGGCAGGATCGACGGCGCGCGCTGCGCGAGCATCGTCTTGCCGGTGCCCGGCGGGCCGCTCAGCAGCGTGTTGTGCGCGCCGGCCGCCGCCACGATCAGCGCCCACGCGGCAGCGTGCTGGCCGCGCACATCGCTCAGATCGAGCCCGGTGCCGCCGTAACCGTTGTCCGCCCTGTCCGCCCTGTCCGCGCCGCCCGCGTCGTCCGCGTTGTCCGCGCCGCGCCCCACCCGCGCCAGGGGTGGCGGCAGCCCGTCGGCCGGACCGCCCTGCAGCACCCGCACCGCCGCGGCCAGGTGCCCCACCGGATGCACGCTCAGCCCCTCGACCAGCAGCGCCTCGCGCGCCCGCGCGGGCGCGAGCGCCAACGCCGCCAGGCCGCTCTCGCGGGTGGCCTGCGCGACCGCGAGCGTGCCGTGACAGGCACGGACCTCCCCGTCGAGCGCGAGCTCTCCGAAGAGCGCCACACTTCCAAGCCGCTCCGGCGCGAGCTGGCCGGAGGCGGCGAGGATCGCGCCGGCCAACGCCAGGTCGAGCCCGGGGCCGGCCTTGGGCACGTCGCCGGGCGCGAGATTGGCAGTGATGCGGCGCGCGGGGAACTCGAACCCGGAATTCTGGATCGCCGCGCGCACGCGCTCGCGCGCCTCGCGCACCGCCGCGTCGGCCAGCCCCACGATTGCAAACGACGGCAGGCCGCGCCGGATGTCCACCTCCACGGTGACGTGGAGCGTGGTGAGCCCATCGATCGTGAACGTGTGCGCGCGCGCCAGCACCGGCGGCCTCCGTGTTGGGGGGTGTGGACGGGTGTGTGAGACGGGTGTGTGGGAAGGGTGCGTGGGAAGGGCGTGTGGAAGGAGCGCCGCGCACGGTACGGCGCCCTTGAGACGGGAGGCTCGATCGAGAGCAGCGGTGTGGGTTGCGCCGGCGCGCGGCCTCGATCACACTTGTCTGAGGCGCCGTTGGGGGATTCAAAAAGAGGATTCGTTCCGCGCGGAACCAATCCTCAAAACAAAATACGCAACGGACGCTGCTCGCGACCGGCACCGCTGGGGCGGGCGCCCGCCCGGAGCTCGAGCGCTATCGGTCCGGCCGCACGGGGGGCCCCGGACGAGCGGTCACTCCGCGCTCCTTGTGGCGGGCTGGGCCCGGCCGGGCGCGGGCGCGGGCGCAGGCGCAGGCGGGGGCGCAGGCGGGGACGCGCTGCGCGCGCGCAGCCGCCGCAGGGGCGCCGGCGCCCACCAGTTCCACTCGCCCAGCAGCTCCATCAGCGACGGCACGAGCAGCGCGCGGATCACCGTGGCGTCTATCAGCACCGCGAGCGCGGTCCCGAGGCCGAGCTCCTTGATGAAGATCAGCTTCGAGGTGGTGAACGCGCCGATCGCGACCGCGAAGAGGAGCGCCGCGGCGGTCACGATCCGGCCGGTGCGCTCCAGGCCGAGCGCCACCGCCTCGCTGTTGGCGAGGCCGCCGTCGCGCGCCTCCTTGATGCGCGACAGCAGGAACACGCCGTAGTCGGTGGCCAGGCCGAATCCGATCACGAATAGGAGGATCGGCTGGGTGGCATCGAGCGCGCCGTTGCTCCGGTAGGAGAGCAGCCCCTGCAGGTTGCCGTGCTGGAAGATCAGCACGAGGATTCCGAACACCGCGCTCAGGCCCAGCGCATTCATCAGCACCGCCTTGACCGGCAGCACCACCGAGCCGGTCATCAAAAACAGGATGATCAGCGTCGAGGCGATCACGATCGCCAGCACCAGCGGCAGATGCGCGCCGAGCGAGTGCTCGAGATCGATGAACGCCGCCGTCTGTCCCGACACGCCGAAGTGGAACGGAGCCGGCAGCGCGCGCACCGCGTGCACGAGTTGCTTGGTCGCCGCGCTGTAGGTCGGCGCGGAGGGGGCCACGTCGAGCAGCGACAGCTCCGGGCCCGAGCCCGGGCCCCGGCCCGCCGGCTGCGCGGGCGCGACCGCGGCGACGTCCGGCAGCGCGCGGATCCGGTTGGCGAACGCGTGCAGGCGGGGCGAGCCGGCGGGGGCGGCGACCACGACCTCCAGCGGCGAGGTGCGGCCCGGCGCGAACTGGGTGCGCAGCGCGTCGTCGACCTGACGCGCGCTCGCGCTCGCGGGCAGCACGCTCGCGTTGACCGGCAGGAACCTGATCGACGCGAATGGGATCCCCAGCGCGATCAGCGTGGCCGCGGTGATCGTCGCGATCGTGCCCGGGCGGCGCATCACCAGGCGCGACAGCCGATACCAGAAGCCCGACTGCGCCGGCCGCGTGTCGCGGTCGGCGGCGCGCTGGAGCCAGCGCGGGGCGAGCGCGTTGACGCGCGGGCCGAGCACCGCCAGCAGCGCTGGCAGCACCGACAGCGCCAGCGCCACCGCGATCAGCGGCACGAGCGCGCCGGCGATCCCCATCGAGTACAAGAACCGCTGCGGGAAGATCGTCAGCGAGGCGATCGCCGCCGCCACGGTGAGCGAGCTGAACAGGATCGTGCGGCCCGAGGTCTCGAGCGTGCGGCGCAGCGCGTGCGCGCCAAAGCCCCGCGCGGCCGACTCCTCGCGGTAGCGCGACACCATGAAGAGGCTGTAGTCGATCGCCAGCCCGAGCGAGAGGCCGGTGACGAGGTTGAGCGCGAACACCGACAGGTCGGCGAACTGCGACACGATCCGCAGCGCGAAGAAGGTGGTCACGATCGCCAGTCCCCCGAGCAGCGGCGGCAGCAGCGCGGCAACCAGCGAGCGGAAGAACAGCAGTGACAGCAGAAAGATCAACGGGAACGCGAGCAGCTCCGCGCGCGCGAGGTCGTTGCTGACCTGGCTGTTGGCCTGCGCGTTGGCGATCGCGAGACCGCCGAGCTTCACGTCGCGCTGGCCGGCGAAGCGGCTCTCCAGGTGCGAGGCGTCTTCCTGGAGGCGCGAGTCGGACTTCGGCCGGAAGTAGGCCACCACGTAGGTCGAGCGCCCGTCCCGGGAGACCATCGCAGGGTCGTGGCTTTCGTAGAAGCCCAACACGCCGGCGACGTCACGGCTCGCGCGGAGCTGCCCCTCGACCTCCCCGACGCGGCGGCGCGCGCCGGCGCTCTGCAGGTCGCCGACGCGCACGAGCGCAATGATCCCCGGGTCGATCTGGCGCCCGGCGGCGGCCTGGTAGCGATGCATCGCCTGCACCGACTGCGTGGCGGGGTCTTCCGCCCCGTAGGGGCTCAGCCGTTTGGCGAGGCCGACCCCGAACGCGCCGGCGATCGCCACGAAGATCACCGCACCGAACAGCACGCGGCGGCGGTTGGAATACACGAATGTGGCGAGTTTGCCCAACATGACTCACGCCTCCTTTGGTGCCTGGGTGGAGCTGGGTGCAGCGCTTCGACGTGTGTTGGGGAGGATGTGGCCGGGCGGGGTGAGCTGTCGTCACCCCGCCCGAGCTCACCCCGACCTCCAACCGGGTGAGAGGCGGGCGCGGTCAGAGCCGATCGGAGCCGCTCACAGCAGGCCCAGCTCGCGCCCGCGCGCGACGGCGGCGGGCCGGCTCGAGGCGCCGAGCTTGCGGTAGATGGCCTTGGTGTGGGTCTTGATCGTGTCGCGCGAGATGCCGAGCTCGTCTCCGATCTCCCGCGCCGAGAGGCCGGAGGGCAGCAGGCTCAGCACCGCCTGCTCGCGCTCGGTCAGCTCGTCGGTCACGACCGCGCGCGCGCCCGATCCGTGGACCACGAGTCGCAGCAGTCCCTCGGCGTGCGCCACCAGTCGCGGCACGAGCGTGCCGGGTTCGGGGGCGCTGGAGAGCAGGGCACGCGCCTCCAGCACCAGCTCGCGCGCGGCGCGCCGATCGCCCTGGGCCAGGCACAGCTCGCCGAGCGTCACCATCGCGTGGGCGGCTTCCAGCACGCCACTGCCGCGCCGGCCGAGCGAGACCGCGCGCTCCATCTCCGCTCTGGCCTCGAGCGGGCGCCGGTCGTGTGCATACAGACGCCCGCGCGCGAGGTGCGCGAAGCTGCACACCCAGTACTCCTGCAGGCCATTTGTGTGCACGAGGTCGAATGCGGCATCGACGTTGGCGGCGCACGCGCGCCAGTCGGCGCGATCGGCCGCGATCAGGGCGAGCTGCCCCAGCGCGAACATCGAGTTCATGGCAATCTCCTGGCCGCGGCCGAGCTCCATCGCCAGCTCCAGGCGCGCCGCAGCCTCGTCGTTGGCATCGAGCCATCGTGCGGCATTGCCGAGCAGGCCCGCGGCGAGCGAGTGCCAGAACGAGCTCCCGTCCAGCGGCTCCAGCCGTTGCGCCAGCAGCTGCGCCTGGCGCACATCGCCCAGCATCCCCCACGCCAGCGCGCGAAACATGGTCACCTGCTCCTGGAGTGAGTCGTCCTCGCGCGGGTTGTATCTGGGCGCCACCTCGGCGAGGTCCAGCCAGGGGAGGATCTCACCCGGCTCGCCCACCGCGACCGCGGTCCGCGCCATCGCCAGACACATCCTCGCGTCGCTCGAGATGTGCTCGTGGGGGAGACCGGCGAGCCACAGCGACACCGCGCCGCGCTCGCCCGCATTGACAAACGCAAGCCAGTGAGCGGCGATCAGATCTGAGACGGCGTCGAGCTCTCCGGCGGCGGTGAGGTGCGCGATCGCCTCCGACACCAGCCCGGCGTCGAGAAACCAGTGGGCCGCTCGACGGTGGAGCTCAGGCGCTGCGCCGGGCCGGCGGCGCTCGAGCTCGTGGCGGAGCAGCTCGCCGAACAGGTGGTGGTATCGGTACCACTCGCGCCGCGGATCGAGCGGGATCAGGAAGTAGTTGGAGCGCTCGATGCGGTCGAGCATCACCCTCGCGTCCCGCCGGCCGCTGACCGCGTCGCACAGCGGGGCGCAGAACCGGTCGAGCACGGAGGTTGCCAGGAGGAAGGCCAGCTCCGAGTCGGACTGCTCGCCCAGCACCTCCGCGCCGAGGTAGTCGACGACCCGCCGATCGCTGCCGGTGAACGATTCGATGAAACTGTTCACCTCCGCGCGCCCGCGCATCGACAGCACGGCGAGATACAGGCCCGCCGCCCAGCCCTCGGTGCGCTCATGTAGAGATGTGACCATCTCGGCGCTCAACTCGAGGCCGTGGACGTCGTTGAGCAGCGACTCGGCTTCCGCTCCTGAGAAGCGCAGCTGCGGCGCATCGATCTCGCTGAGCTGCGCGCGTGCGCGCAGGGTGGCCACGCCCAGAGGCGGCTCCGTGCGCGAGGTGATCACGATGTGCAGCGTGGGGGGGAGGTGCTCCAGCATCGAGGCCATGCCCGCGTGGATGCGCGTGTCGCCGATCAGGTGATAGTCGTCGAGCACCAGCGCCGCGGGCTCCGCGACGTCGAGGAGCTCGTTGATCAGCGTCGGGAGCGTGTCGTCGATGAGGTTGGTGCCGGGCGCGCGCAGCATCGCGAGCGAGGCCGGGCCGATCCCGGGGAGCACCGCGCGCAGCGCCTCGATCATGTAGATCCAGAACCTCGCGGGATCGTTGTCGCCGGCGTCCAGCGAGAGCCACGCGACCGGCAGCTCTGCCTGTGCACAGGCGCGCCACTGGGCGGCGAGCATCGTCTTGCCGCTGCCGGCGGGCCCGTAGATGAGCGTGAGCGGGCGCGACGCGCCGGCTGAAAGTGTGTCGATCAGGCCCTCGCGCAGCACGAGCGGGGGCGGGGCGGGGGCGTCGAGCTTCGTCCTGAGGAGCGGAGCGACGACGACCGGATCGACTCGATGGGCCGCCACACCTCGAGTATGCCTGGACCGCCCCCGCCCGGGCGTTGGGGGCCGCGCATCCGGGGTGAGCGGGATTGGGGTGAGGACAGCTCACCCCGGCGCGGGCCACGCTCTGCCCATGTCCATTCAACCGAAGGAGCAGCGCAATGAGCACCTCCAACATCGATTCCGCGCTGGAGCGCAACCGGGCCTTCGCGGCGTCCGGCGGGCCGGAGGGCGCGGTCGTGTTTCCCAAGCTGCGCCTGTTCGTGATCACCTGCGTCGATCCGCGCGTGGACCCCGCGCACTTCCTCGGGCTCGCGCTCGGTGATGCGATCGTGCTGCGAAACATCGGCGGGCGGGTCACCCGCGAGGTGATCGACAACGTGGCGTTCATCGGCCAGCTCGCGGAGAGCATGCTCCCCGACGGGCCGCTGTTCGAGGTCGCGGTGATCCACCACACGCAGTGCGCAACCGCTGCGCTCGCCGACGACACGTTCCGTGGCCGGTACGCCGCACGGATCGGCGCCGAAGAGGCCACCCTGCGCGACCAGGCGGTGATCGATCCCACCGAGACGGTCGCGCGCGACGCGGAGCGCCTGCGCGCGGCGAGCGCGATCTCGCCACGCGTGGCCGTCTCGGCACACGTCTACGACGTGGTGAGCGGCCTCGTGCAGACCATCGTCCCGGCCCACGACAGCGGGGAGCGCCCCGCTGCCGCCGGCCTCGGAGGCGCGGGCCCTACACTCGCGCTGTGAGTGCACACGCGCTGGCCGGCCACATGGAGCGCCCGGTTGGACGGGGACGCGTGCCCTTGCACGCCCACACCGGCGCTGCCGGCGGCGCGGCGTGTGGCGATCTGGTGAGGATCTCGCTGGCGATCGACCCCGCGAGCGCCGAGGGCCGCGTGGCGGAGGCGGGCTTCGACGCGCGCGGCTGCGGCGCGGCGGTGGCGGCCGGCTCGGCGGCGGTGGCGCTCGTGCGGGGCGCGCCGCTGCTGCGCGCCGCGCGCGTGGGCGCGGATCAGATCGCCGCGGAGCTGGGTGGCCTGAGCGCGGCCAAGCTCCACGCGGCGGAGCTTGCCGCCGACGCGCTCCACCGCGCGCTGGGCGGCGCCGCCCGCGCTCGCGCCGCGCTCGCGCCCCACCCCGCGCGCGCGCTGGTGGCGATGAGCGGTGGCGTCGACAGCGCGGTGGCCGCGCTGCTGACCGCGCGGGGCGGGCAGGAGGCGGGCGGGCAGGAGGCGGCCGCACCGGAGTCCGCGGCACAGGAGGGGGCGGCACAGGAGGTGGTGGCGGTGACGCTCGAGCTGTGGTCGGATCCGCACAACGACGGCGAGCGCAGCTGCT
>Ga0123356_10006886_pt1 | contig 11425 bp, 13 predicted proteins | sample TergutEmb28metaG_2_FD_92546 | JGI IMG/M metagenome (GOLD analysis project Ga0123356, IMG submission 92546) | Embiratermes neotenicus P3 segment gut microbial communities from Petit-Saut dam, French Guiana - Emb289 P3 | ecosystem: Host-associated > Arthropoda: Insects > Digestive system > Gut ... | reverse complement strand
CGGAGCTCCTCCTCGTGGAGCACTCGCGCCGGCTACGCATTTCACTGCCTGGGCCAGGCGGCTACTGAAATCAGTATTCATAAGGTCATGCGGAGATTTCATTAGCCGCTGCGGGGAAGCCCTCCGATATTCCGCACGACGCACAAATACGGAAAGGGAGTATCCCATGGGCGAAGGAAAGTCGGAGCCTGTTGTCCGTGTCGAGAGATACGACGGTGTTTCCACAATCTGGTTCAACAGGCCGGAAAAGCGGAATGCGATGAGCCCGGCTTTGCATGAAGCCATGGACAACATGTTGGTCAAGCTCGAAGAAGATCCGGACACCAAGTTGGTGATTATCCGCGGCACCGGCGGCAACTTCTCCGCAGGCCAGGATCTTCAAGAGTTCTTCCGCGGCATGGACAACAACCCGCTGCAAGCCAAGCGTATGGCGCAGACCGCGAATCGGTGGCGCTGGGACCGGCTATACAATTACGACAAACCGACGATCGCCGTCGTTGAAGGTTATTGCGTCGGCGGCGCCTTCATGCAGCTGCTGGCCACGGATTTTGCGATCGCCGCGGACTCGGCCCAGTTTTCGCTGGCGGAAGTGAACTGGGGTATCTTGCCTGGTGCGTTGGTTGCCAAGGTCGTGGCCGATTCAGTGCTATATCGCCATGCATTGTATCACGCGTGCTTAGGCGACGCCTTCGACGCGCGGGAAGCGACGCGCATCGGGATCATCAACTACGCTGTCCCGCCCGACCAACTGGACGCCGATGTTGAAAAGCTGTGCGCACGATTGCTGAAGAAGAGTCCGGCCGTGCTACGGGCGACGAAGCAGGCGATGCGGCAAGTTCGCACGATGACGTTCGACCAGGCGTACGACTACCTGCTCGCCAAGAACACGGCCATTCGGGTTAACGATCCCGAAGACTCATATCGAACTGGAATAACACAGTTCATTGACAAGAAGGCATATAAGCCTGCTCACGGACCATTCGAGCTCGGCACTCTGCTCACCTACAGCGAAAGCAAGTAAACATGCGAGCACAGCCAGCGCTGGACGGAGTCCGCATTCTCGAGCTGAGCACCATGATAACCGGACCGCTCGCCGGAATGATGCTTGCCGATTTGGGTGCCGATGTGATCAAGATCGAAGGCCCGAATGGAGGAGATCCGTTCCGTAGCTTCCGGGGTGGTGCGTACAGTCCGCATTTCTGTGCGTACAATAGAAATAAGCGCAGCGTTCAGCTAGATCTAAAAACTACTGAAGGAAGAGAGTCACTTGCCGCACTCATAGAAACGGCAGATGTAATTTTGGACAATTATCGTACCGGAGTGATGGAGAGGTTAGATCTTACCGATGAACATATAGTCAACCTCAACCCAAGAATCATCCGTTGCAGCATTACTGGATTTGGCAGAGATGGGCCTTACGCGAAGAGGCCCGCCTATGACGCTATAGCTCAAGCCCATAGCGGCATCTCTAGCCTCTTCATTGATATCGCGGACCCGCGCATCACCGGTCCAACAATTGCTGATAATGTGACGGGACATTACGCGTGTCAGGGCATATTAGCGGCTCTCTTAGAGCGCGAGAGATCGGGCAATGCGACTCGGATCGAGGTAAATATGCTGGAGGCAGCACTGGCGTTTATTCCTGACCCATTTGCGTATTACACGCAGCTGGGCATGATCTCCGATCCTAACCTCCGAGCTCACACGTCCCAATCGTACGTGTTCAAAACGCAGGATCGTAAACTCTTCGCTGTACATCTATCTTCTCAGACCAAATTCTGGGAGGCTTTTGTCGCGGCAATTGAGTGCCCAGAGTTGCTAAGCGACCACCGCTTCGCGACGAGATTGGACCGGATTAAGAACTATATTCAGCTCTCGGAGACATTAAGAGCAACCTTCTTGGACAAGCCTCTCGTGCACTGGGTGGAGAAATTCACACGACAAGGTGTGCCTTCGGCGCCAGTTTACGACGTAACTGAGGTATTCGCCGACCCGCAAGTCGTATTTTTGGACAGCTTTTCAGAGTTGAATCATCCAGAAATGGGGGCGCTAACGGTCATCCGGCGGCCGCTATATAGAAACGGTTCTCGCGACGACCAGCCGCTATGGCCTCCTCCTAAGCTCGGAGAGCATACCGACGAAGTTTTACGCGAGCTCGCCGAACTCCCGCACCGGCAGGTGCCAGCTTAGCATCGGCCTGAGCCACGCGTCGCACGTCACTATTCTATACTCACCTGGCTGGAAGCCTTCTCATGGAACGGACAATGACAGAGAACACCGGTAATCACGCAACTCAGCTGCGGGAGTATGGTCTGTTCATCAACGGAGCGGAACGCCGTTCTGCTCGCCTTATGGAGAGTTTAAACCCATACACGAATGAGCCGTGGGCGCTGGTACCGGATGCCGATGCGGGCAATTTGAACGACGCGGTTAAGGCAGCGCGAGCGGCCTTCGATACGGGGCCGTGGAGCGCGTTAACTGCGGCCGAGCGAGGCGCGTTATTGCGTCAGCTGGGTGACATTATTCGGCGAGACGCAGAGGAGCTTGCCCGTATTGAGTCGACGGACAACGGAAAGCTCTTCAGGGAAATGCTGGGTCAATGGCAGTGTCTGCCACAATATTTCTATTATTTCGGCGGGTTGGCTGACAAGGTTCAAGGTCACGTTATCCCGTCGGATCGGAATAATTTCTTTCTCTATACTCGTCGGGAGCCGCTCGGCGTAGTTGGCGCGATTACGCCATGGAATTCACCGGTATTGCTGTTAGTGTTCAAACTTGCGGCAGGACTCGCGGCGGGTTGCACTTTCGTTGTGAAACCGTCGGAACACTCATCGGTCTCCACACTAGAATTTGCCAAGAGAGTAAAGGAGGCAGGCTTTCCCGCCGGCGTCTTCAACGTCGTGACTGGGCAGGGAGATATCGGCGCCGCGTTAGTGAGGCATCCGCACATCGATAAGGTCGCCTTCACCGGTGCAACGGAAACAGGCAAGGTTATTGCGGCATCTGCTGCCAAGAATCTCACTCGTGTATCGCTTGAGCTCGGCGGAAAGTCGCCAAACATAGTATTTGCCGACGCAGATATCGATGTTGCAGCAAATGGCGTCATCGCAGGAATCTTTGGAGCAACCGGTCAGACGTGTATGGCCGGGTCACGTCTCTTGGTGGAAGCAAGCATTCATGACCGACTACTCGATAGGGTCGTCGCGTTGGCCAAACGGATTCGGCTGGGCGATCCTATGGCCGAGGACACTGAGATGGGTCCCTTGGCCAATGCCCCGCAATTTAACAAAGTACTTGATTATGTTAAGGTCGCGCTTTCCGAGGGTGCGAAGGTAGCGACTGGAGGTGGGAAATGTCCACGGCTGGGCGGCCTGTTCTTTCAGCCCACGGTACTGTACGACGTCAACAACGGCATGCGAATTGCCAGAGAGGAGGTCTTTGGTCCGATTCTGAGCGTAATTAGATTTCGTCATGAAGAAGAGGCGGTATCAATTGCTAATGATTCCCGGTTTGGATTGGCGGCTGCTGTGTGGACAAAGGACATACATCGCGGTCACCGAGTCGCCCATAGATTGCGTGCCGGTACGGTTTGGATAAACGCGTACAGAGTGGTCAGCTATGCTGCCCCATTCGGAGGCTACAAGGAGAGCGGCATCGGACGCGAGAACGGAACAGATAGCATTTTGGAATACACGGAAACCAAGTCTGTTTATGTCGAGCTCTCAGGCCAGCCGCGTGATCCATTCACATTAGGGTGACTGACTTAATGCGCTCTTCGGCTCTTCGCGTCATTCGACAATGCGTGCTCATTTTCCAAGCTCCTGCTCGAATGCGGCCTCAGACCGCAGGCTGTCGAGGTCGCGACCAACCGATGCGGTGGCCAGCTTGCGTCCTTCGCGCCAGAACGTGGCCGTGCAGTCGTGGGCGGCAGGATCACCGTCCACATCCACACGATCCCAGCGCTCAGCGTGACCGACATAAAGGATCGAAATGTCGTAGTGCTGGCTCCAGAAGAACGGCACTGCGCTGAAGCGCTGTCGCTGGCCGAGCATGTTGCGTGCGGCCGTCTGGCCCTGGCGTTGCGCCACGACCCAGTGCTCGACGCGGATGCGTTCCCCGCTCAGCCGGTCCGGCCAGCGCGCGATGTCGCCGGCGGCATAGATGTCCGACGCGCTGGTGCAAAGATATTCATCAACGACGACACCACGATCGATCTCCAGACCGGCCTGCGCGGCGAGCGCCAGGGCCGGTCGTACACCGACGCCGAAGACCACGAGATCAGCGGCGATGTGTTCGCCGTTCGACAGTGTTATGGAACCCGTCTGAATGGCGCTAACGGTTGCGCCGAGATGGAATACGACCCCATGCGCTTGATGGATCGCCCGCACCATGTCGCCAATTGCCGCACCGATGATCCGCTCCATAGGTCGTGTTTCGGGCGCCACGACGTGAACCTCAAGCTCGCGGGACCGTAGCGCCGCGGCGACCTCGAGGCCGATAAAACTCGCGCCGACCACCACGCACCGGCGTGCCGTGCCAGCTTGCGCGATGATCGCCTCGCTGTCCGCCACGGTGCGCAGCACATGCACATGCGCGAGCGTGCTGCCCGGTACGTCCAGCCGGACCGGCTCGGCGCCGGTGGCAAGCAGCAGTGCCCCGTAGCTCAGGCGGCCACCGTCCGCCAGCACAACGGCATGAGCGTCCGGCTCGATCGAGGTAACGCGCGTCGCAAGCCGCAGACCGATGTCACGTTCGGTATAGAATCCCGGTGGCCGCAGCGGAATCCAATCCGGCTGTGCTGTGCCGGCGAGATAGTCCTTGGATAAATTGGGACGATCGCAGGGCGGCGCGGCATCGGCGCTCAGCAGAGTGACCTCGCCGGCAAAGCCCTCCTGGCGCAGCGTCTCCGCTGCCGCATGGCCTGCGGCGCCGCCGCCGACGATCACCACGGATTTCGGCACGCCTGCGCCGGACAACGCCCCCGGCGCGGCGCGATGGAGAGCCTCGCGGACAAATGCCCGTCCGCCCTGTTGTTCCACTCGCCAGCAAGGCAGGTCGTTCAGTGCCGGCGGGCGCAAGGCGGCGCCCGTACGCAGGCCGAAACAGGCATGATGCCAAGGACAGCGCACCGTGTCGCCCACTATCAAGCCTTCGGCCAATGGTCCGCCGTAGTGCGTGCATGTTGCACCGACCGCGAACAGGTTACCGCCGCGGCGGACCAACAGGGCCGGCGTGTTGTCGACGTGGCCTTGCAGCACGGCGCCATCCGCCAGGTCGCCGATGGCGACGCCTTGTCGCAGATCCGGTCCGGTCACTGGCTCGCCATGTTGGCTCATGTGGCCCTCCATCCGTCGGGACTAGACGCGGCGGCCGACGCGCCGATAGTGCCCGGCCGAGCCTGCGCCGCCGCTATCATGTTCAGTGAGTGAACGTGATATTGGCAACGCGCAGCGATGCGACGATCGCATCTTCGTCGTCGGTCGGCTCCTCGCCTGTCTTGAATTGGCCATTGCAACGGCGAAGCCGATGTGGAGCGGTGGTGGCGCCGGCTGGCGTTCTCCGCAAACAGCTCTTCGTCGTCTTGCAGATACATTAGCGTAAGCCCCCTTTCGGCTGCCAATGCTGATCTGGCGATCTTTGCGCTCGGGTCCGAGCAGGTCATGGTGCCACGCTCACGTTTGGCTACAGGTCCTTCGAACCGGCGCGCCACTCTCTTAAACCATGGTTGGCGATCCTGCTCAGTCAAGGGGTGGCGAGATCGCATTTCGACGCCCACCGGGAAATGCAGATCGTCGCGACCTGCTCTTTTACCATCAGCGCCGACGCTGCTCCGTCATGATCGATCTCAAGATCAACGAGTTCAGTTGGGAAGGCGATTGTCGTGGCGTCTTCCGGCGCCGGCTCAGCTGGCGGCCCTGGCAGCCTGACCGCGCGAGGTTCCCCGCGTTCCTCCAGGGTCGCTGGATGGAGGCCCCCCTTCTGCGCAACGACCGACGCGACGGTCTCAGGCAATTCCAGGCATGCGGTTTTAGTAGACTTAGACAAGCTCCTTCTCCTTTCGGGCCCTGGCGATCAAGCTACCCAAGCAGCTCGCAGGCGAGTTGCCGACACCGGACGAGCTTACGGTCACCGCGCGACGGCCTCGCGTCGAGGTTCCCAGTTCGCGACGCGCGAGTCGGCCCTGCCTCTGATCGCCATCGGTGATCAATCCGATCGGCAGACACCGTTGGAATAACGCGTGCCGATGGCCGATCTATCGGATCGAACAGATTCCGAAACCGCAGCAGGTTTCAAACAGGAACCCGCAACGCTCATGGCCCGCTGTGGCCAAATTGGAGGACTTTCTGATGCGTAAGATGCTCTTTGCCGCAATCGCAGCCCTGGCAATGGGGTTCGGTAATCTGGCCGTCGCAAGTGCGGCGCCGCACCTTGGTGACGGCTTCAACTTGGACAACACATCGTCGCTGCCGAACTACAACTTTTCAGGCGGCTGATAGCTTGGCGCGACGTCGTCCTGATCAACACACACACAGAGAGAGAGGGAGTTTAATCATGTTTGCTCGTAGGAATGCGATCGGAGCGGTTCTTGTTGTGAGCACGCTTTTGTCCCCGGTGACTTGCGTTTCCGCCTTCGCCGCGCTCGGGGGGCCTGACGGAACTGCGGCACTGAGCGGTTTCACCGGCCAGGGCGATGGTGGCAGTGGATGGATCGGCAATTCGGACGGCGAAGGCGGTCCGAGCAACGTCCCGGCTCCTTCAGGGGCACGTCATTTCGCCTGAGGCGAGTAGGTTGACTGGACTGGCCGGGTCAGGTTCACGGTCACCCGGCCCGAGCTCGCTGAGTACAAACAACGCGGCATCCGGGTCGAGCTTAAACGGGATCCTGCACGCGAACTGCCCAGGCGGCGTGCTCGACGCAACCTCATCGGCATAGCACCTGCGCCGCGCGGGGTAGATCGCGCATTGCCACCGCGGTCCAACCGACTCCCCGCCCGGCCGTATGGGCGCACGCCATCTCCGTTGTGCCGCTGACGCAATCCGTTGCTTTCGGTAAGGGCGCGTCCAGGAATAAGTCATACGACTCGTTCAGCTGGCACCTTGGCTATGCCGACTCACTGCGAGAGCGTCGGGCAGTAAGGGTCGTAGCGGCTTCGCCATTGCGTGTGATCCCGGTTCGGGCACTCGCCAATCTGCGCCTTCATTGCCCGGCCAATATCGCTTAGCGAGTTGCCTCCTCGGCGAAGCTTGCCAGGACCTGGTCGATTGCATTGGCATTGTACACCGTCAATGCGAGCCCGTGGCGCGGATAGACATACCTCATGAGGTAATCGCCCGAATTGTAAGTGAGCCACACCTTGCCCCCATCATCTTGCCAAACCAGCGCCTTCAAGGGCACATCGATTGCGAGCGTTGGTGCTGCTTCCATCGGTTTGGTGCCAAGTTTGGGATTGCCAAACACGATGACGGTGCGCGGCTTCAGCGTGAGCCGGTTTTTGCTTGCAGCACCAGCGTGATCGATTTCGGTGAAGACCATCCAGCCGTTAGCTTCCTTGGCCCTTACGGCTCGCTCGAATCGCTCAATCGTTTCCAGCACTGAGTGATTGCTCGGCTTCGAGATCAGCCCGGACTCGACCGTAGTGAACGCCAAATGACCTCCCGGCTGGACTTCGGGCAGATGTTGCGTGGCATACCGCCGTTCGGGGATGAAGTGCATGATCCGACTCCTCGCCTAAGTGAGGTGTACATGGCAGCAATCTCGGAGATGGACCAATATAATCGGCCGCTCATATCGATCGGTTATTGCGATAGATTGGCGCGGTGGTGGGAGGCGCGCGCCGAGAGGCTGTCATCCGGTGCGCACTGTCGTTGTCACGCTCCACGACCGTGCGTGCAATCGTGCGGGCATTGGGCGAATTGATGGACGTGCTGCCGGCACGCGCCGTCGGCTTCCTCGTCATGCTCGCTTACATAACGGGCGGCCTGATCTGGTTCACCTGCGGCGTCATGTGCTTCTGTTTCCTGTCGGTCACGCTGTTTTATATCTGACCTGTTCACCGGCAGCAGGGCTGCCGCGATCGAGTGCGGTTGGACGAGCCCGGGTGGCCCATTGGCTGTGGGGCATCGTCACCCGGCGTCCGGCACCGTTCAGTAGGATTGCGATCAGGACTCAGTGCACTTCAAGGGGTAAAAGAATCGGCACGAAGATTCCACACAAATTAGCCCTTGGTATAGGCAGCAGTATACCAAAGCCGGCACGATAAACCATGTGCCTATCTTCGCGGGTGACCATATCTGGGGCACCGCGTATCCCTCTGAAGGAACGCACTGGCGCGAAGCTGTCAACCGGCACCACCGACCGCGGGAGAGTATGCAAACCGATCGCTAACCGATGGAGGCTAGAAATGAAGGCGAACTCGCACTTACTGGGCGCCGCCGCTTTGCTCTCACTGAGCATGGGGCCGCTGGCGCCGCCCGCCGTTGCCCAGAGCAGCGAGCACGCCACCCCGCAGCAGCTCGTCGACGCTCTTTACCAGGCGTTCGGCAACCATCACGTCCGCGCTGTGCATGCCAAGGGAATTGTCCTCGATGGCCACTTCATGCCAGCGCCGGAAGCTCGCTCACTGAGTAAAGCCTCCGTTTTTGTGGGAGGACCGTTCCCTGCAACGATACGCTTTTCGGATTTCACCGGGCTCCCGAACATTGCGGATAACTCGCCGAATGCCAGCCCGCGCGGCTTGGCCATAAAAATCCAGCTTGCAGACGGCTCCACCACCGATATCGTGAACCATAGCTTCAATGGCTTTCCCGTCGCGAACTCCGATGAATTCCGAGACCTGATGCTGGCTCTTGCCGCGAGCGGACCGGAAGCGGCAAAGCCAACGGCACTCGACAAATTTCTGGAAGGCCATCCGGTCGCGAAGACGTTCTTAACGACGCAAAAACCGCCGCCAGTCAGTTATGCCACACTCGCCTATTACGGTGTGAATGCTTTCAAGTTAACGGATGCGGCCGGAAAGTCTCATTTCGTTCGCTATCGCTTTATCCCGAAAGGCGGCGAACAATTCGTCCCTGCCGCGGAGGTTCAGGCGAAGGCAGCCGATTATCTCCAAGAGGAAATCCGCGCGAGGCTCGCCAAGGGGCCTGCAGAATTTGAATGGTTCGCCCAAATTTCAGGCAAGGGCGATAAGATCAACGACCCGTCTATTGCTTGGCCCGAAGAAAGGCAACTCGTTAAGCTTGGGACCCTCACCGTTGAGCACGTCGCTCAGAATCAGTCGGCACTCGAGAAGTCCTTGCTATTTCTTCCATCGAATGTGCCGGCTGGCATTGACCCCGCGGATCCCATGATCCAAATACGCTCCGCAGCCTACCCCGTTTCGTTTGGCAACCGACAGTAGAGGGCGGCTGAGGTTGAAGTGGCCCACGCGGCGACAGTTCTCGACCCACGCAAATCATTGCACGGCATCGATTTGTCGCCGACATGATCGATACGAGCTGCCTGAGCAACGTTGGCCGAACGCTTTTCGTCCGACACCTCTTCTCACCGGGCGCAAATCATCGCCCATCCCGCGCGACCATCGCCACATACCGCCTATGAATAGAGCTCGAAGATCCGCCGCGCCAGCGCTGTCTTGAGGATCTCTTCCGGACCCTCGGTGATCATCATGCTGCGCTGGTCACGCCAGAATTTCTCTACAGGCAGGTCGAGCGTCAGGCCGGCACCTCCATGGATCTGCATGCAGCGGTCGGCACACTCGAAAGACAGCCGGTCGCCGCGCATTTTGATCATGTAGGCGTCGTATCGGATATCTTCACCGAGGTCGTGTTTCCATGCCGTGCGATAGACCATCAGGCGTAGCGCCTGGAGTTCGATGTACGAATCGACCAGCATCCACTGGATCGCCTGCCGCTCCGATAGCGACTTACCGAAGGTCACCCGCTGCTTGGCGTAGCTTGCGCCAAGCTCAATGCAGCGCTCCATCACGCCGAGGGCACGCGCGCCGTGCCGAACACGACCCTGGTTAATCCAGGTCTGGCCGATCTTGAAACCACTTCCCTCGGCGCCCATGCGTTTCCAGGCGGGCACGCGCACACTGTCGAAGGCGATATCGCAAGGTGCATCGTCCATCATCGTTCGTTCCTTGCGCACGATCGAAACGCCGGGGCTGGACATATCGACTAGAAAGGCCGAAATGCCGCCGTGCGAGCCCTTTTGTGAGTCGGTCTTCGCCATCACTTGCGCAAAGTCCGCCGTATCGGCCGAAGTGATGAAGCGCTTGCTGCCGTTGATGATGTAGTCATCACCATCGCGCACCGCAGTTGTCCGCATGGCGGCCGGGTCGCCGCCCGCATCGGCCTCTGTCTGTGCGAAGCAGTCTGTCTTCTCGCCCCGAACCACCGGCCATAAGTAGTGCTGCCGCTGGTGCTCGTCGAGCTCGTACAATGTAGGGCTGACTTCAGGGCCGAAAATCTGCCACTTGCGAGTGGGCAACGCAATCGTCCGCCCCATCTGCTCCCATACGACCGCGCGCGCGAGCATGCCCAGACCCTGGCCGCCGTACTCGCAAGGTGTTGCGAAATGCCATAAACCCATCTCGCGTGTCATCTCGCTGAGCCGCCCACGCACTTCCCGCTTCATGTCCGAGCCGCTGCACGCGTCGCGCTCGATCGGAATGATCTCCTTGTCGACAAATCTGCGCAGCTGCGTCTGCAGCATGCGCAACTCGTCCGGAAGCTCGAAGTTCATCTCAAGATTTGCCTGTAGGTTTTCCATGCTCATACTGGACGGGATCGGGAGGCGACATCGAAGAGGTGACAGCCGAGCCGGTTCGATGATCGGTTCATGCGTTGGAGGACTTCGTCGTCGCTGAATGTCTTTTCGTGAGTAGACTTAAGCCGCTATCGAGCGCGCCGGCCAATGAAATCGCCTCATGAGGCTATGAATGGGGGCGTGTCCGACACCCATCGCGTCTTTTCTGTGTCCGGCTTCTCTTGCGCGTTTTGTGTCGACTGCCGCTACCTGCTCGGATTCCTGCAAGGAGCGATGGTCAAATCGTCCAAGTAGATCGGTTTAGTTTGAGGTATTGCAACACATGGCTCCCAAAGGCCCGCACCCACGAATTCCGGGTCATGCTGTCGATGATCGACCATGGGGCGGGCCCGAGCCGTCCGCGGTCGTCTACGTCTTCGCCAAGACGCGAAGCCGCCCTGAGATCGACAACCGGCTCGTGGATCAGCACGGCGTGATACAGGAGGACATGTCCACAGCGCCTACGGGCGCCGGTCATCACGACCGACCTGACGGAGCTCCTCCTCGTGGAGCACTCGCGCCGGCTACGCATTTCACTGCCTGGGCCAGGCGGCTACTGAAATCAGTATTCATAAGGTCATGCGGAGATTTCATTAGCCGCTGCGGGGAAGCCCT
>Ga0123356_10006885_pt1 | contig 11427 bp, 7 predicted proteins | sample TergutEmb28metaG_2_FD_92546 | JGI IMG/M metagenome (GOLD analysis project Ga0123356, IMG submission 92546) | Embiratermes neotenicus P3 segment gut microbial communities from Petit-Saut dam, French Guiana - Emb289 P3 | ecosystem: Host-associated > Arthropoda: Insects > Digestive system > Gut ... | reverse complement strand
TTTTTCTCTGCGAAAAAATACCCATTGGAAACAAGCTCTGAACTTCGGAATAAATTGATGAACCAATTTGATAAATTTCTCAGAGCAGCAACCAAAGAGATTAAAGAGGAAGGGCAACTATTTTATGAATCAAAAGACGATGTATGAAAGGCGCTAACATTTTCAAACCGCGGCTTTTATATCTGGCAAAATTAGTGTAAACTCCCTTTAATGGAAATTTCAAGTAGGAGTTTAACCGATCATGCACCGATATTATAACTGTATAGCACATAACTCAAGCGAGGGTCAGCTTTTAATCGGGGCAGAACAAACCGCCCTTTTCGACTGCGGCATGGCGTTTTGCGCGGATAAAACCATACATAACGTTCAAAACGCCCTTGCCGGCAGGCCACTGGATTACATTTTCCTGACGCATACCCATTACGACCACATTGGCGCGCTGCCCTTTTTTAAAAAAACATGGCCGCATGCGCATGTGGTAACATCGGCAGTTGGGGCTGCCGTACTGCTCAAGGACACGCCCCGCAGGGTTATCCGCGAATTATCGGTTAACGCTGCAAAGACGCATGGAGCCGCGCATGATTTTGAATATAGCGATGATTTGTTTAAGGCGGATATTATTGCAAAAGAAGGAGAGACCTTCTCATTAGGAGGGTTATCGGTCGAAGTATTGGAAACGCCGGGGCATACCAGAGACTCGCTGTGTTATTTCATCCCCGAGCTGGAACTGCTCATGCTGAATGAGACGCCGGGCGTTTTAATGCCGGACGGAACGATGTATCCCTGTTACCTTACCAGTTATAGCGACACGATACACTCCATCGAAAAATGTCGCCAGATGCCGTATAAATTTTTGACATTACCGCATCTGGGGATTGCAGATAACAAATATGCAAATGGATTTTTTGATAAAGCATTAACAGTAAATTCTGTTTGCCGTGATTTTATTCTTGATATGAAGGACAAGCATTACAGCGAAGACACCATGCTTGACCTGTTCTTTCAAAAATACGGCAGTGAAATCCTTCTGTCATTCCAGCCGAAAGAGGCTTTTCTTGCAAACGCCCGCGCCACTATCGCATGTACCCTGAAAATTTAGGTGAAGTACTTCCCGCTTTTTTCCCCATTATCCTCCATTTCTCTTGATTTCCAATTCAACTCTCCAAATCCAATCTATTACCAATTGCTTAAAAATTGATTCATTTTCAATCTGCAAATTATGTCCGGCACAATCCAACACTGCAAAAGATGCCCTTGGAAATCTTTCCAAAATCTCATATGCCATTGAGTAACCCACACAATGATCCTGACGGCCTGTCAAAATACACGCAGGCTTATTGAATTGCAATGCCCTTAATGCTATTTCCAGTTCAGAATTATATTCTCCTTTATAATAATTTGAAAGAAAATTTTTGTCATGCATATTAAACCCCGGTAATATATCTTTTTTATATTTCTCAAATATTTCCGGTGTTGCAATAATAGCCATATCCAAAAATGCATTAACATCAGGATTTTGATCTTCAGAATCAAGCTTTTCCGATTTCCATATAATGGTTTTTTGGGGCAGCTTTCCATGTTTATTAACTGTTGCAAATGAATCTATTAACGGGCAAAGCAACAGAACTCCATCAATTCGATTGCCAATCTCATGAATGATCCCCATTGACAAATACCCGCCGTAAGATTCGCCTGCAAGCAAGAAATTTTTATTCCCAATGAGTTTATCGATAAATTCCAATAATATTTTAAGCGTATCATCAGAATTCTTTATCCAGTTTGCAGATGGTGTTTTTCCCATGCCAGGCAAATCCAAATAAATTCTGCAATAGCCATGCAGATTATCAAAAACAGGCTCAAAACATCCAGACATTAAACGATGATCAATTGACCAACCGTGAATAAACAAAATTGGTTTCCCCTCTCCATATTGTTCATAATAAACTGGAACGCCCTGTATTTCACCTATCATTTTTACCCTCCAAGTATTCTTTAGACTAAGATTTATAATAACAGAAAATATTTAAAAGGTTCAGGATCAAGACCGCAAAACCCTCTGATAGCCAACGCTTTTTTCCGTTCGGGGCAAATTGAATTATTAAAAAAAGACGGGCATATAGTACATATTGGGGCGGACAAGAACGGTTATTGGGTTGTAAAGTCCGGGGGATAGCGGAATGAATTGGCTACCGACTACTGGACATACACTTCAATATTGTGCATAATAAGATCGTGGCCCTACCCACATTATAAGGCGGCCGGCAACGGTACGACCTTGGAGAGACCAGAATGGGTGGTCTCCTTGCCCCCTCTTTGAGGGGGCGTTTTTATGCGCATGCGGCGGTATCGGCATATACTCTCGATATATTCATTGACTCCCTCCCACTGCAAGTTCCCAATCATAATACGCAGAAAGGTACTCAAAATTTACGTGAGCAAAATTAAGCCAGACCATATCCAATTTGTCCTGCGTGTCCATGACATTTAGATAGGTGGCTTGTCCGTTCGAGTAGGCAGACTGAGCCAATGCTAATGCACGGCGCGCAGTCTCTACTGTTCTGTACGCCGACTCAAACCGTTGGTTGGCATCTTCAAGCCTAAGCTGCAGCTCAAGAAGCTCGCTTTCAATGGCTGTTTCTTTCTGCGCAAGGGCGATGCTTGTTTTTTCCTGCACAAGTTTCGCTGCTTTCATACGGGCCAGCCGTGCACCTCCCGCCATAATTGGTACATTAACTGCAATGCCAAAAGACGCAGAGTTAAAATCATAATCACCAATAAGGGAAGAACCGCTCCCCATTCCTCCCAGAGCATAATTAAATGAAGCAGAAACTTCCGGTAAGAAGGCTTTCCCGGCAGCTTCGCGTTCAACGCCGGTTAAATCACGAGCCAATAAAAGAGCGCGGTAATCTGCCCGGTTTACAAGTATGCTGTCCAGGCTTGGAGTTTCGCCTATTTCCGGTAAATCAGTACGCACTTGTGTAAGCACTATGGACTCTGAGTGGGGGATTCCGGCAAGATCACGAAAAGCGAGTAACACCAGTTCGGCGTTTTTTTTCGCTTCCATGACAGCGTCAGTTTTTGTTCTCCAGTTGACCTCTGCAGAAAGCAAATCCATTTCGGTAGACGCGCCGGCCTGATACCGGCGTTCTACCCGCTGATACTGCTCCAGGCTAAAGCGTTCTGATGCCTCTCGTATTTCTACGACCAGAAGGGTAAGCTGCGCCCTAACATAAAGTTTTTTTGCCGCGCAAAGAACAGATTCACGTGCTGCCTCATAGGACTGTTGGCGAATAGCCTGACCAAGTTTTGCTTTGTTAAAATTTGATATTGCTCCGGCGCTGAATAAAACCTGACTGATGCCGATTCCAATGGTTAATTCATTGTCAAAATTGGTGCGTATATCCTGAAAAACAAGCGGGCCGCCGCCGGGCATTGACGCAACCGCCATGGACTGCGTCCGTTCGGTAAGGTTGCGGTTATATCCTCCCTGCACGCCTGCGCGGGGGAAAAACATCGACCTTGCAAGCGCAATGTCAGATCTTGCAAGTTCAATATCCTTAAACATCACCAAAAGATCAGGATTGTTCCGCTCTACCATAGCGAGGTATGCCTCCAGGTCAAGTTCTTCGGCTGAAATATTTGCTGCCGAAAAACACATAACGCTTATAAAAATAATGCATAACAGATTTTTCATTTTATTTGCTTTCTCCTTTTATCTTTTTGCTCAGAGTAAATTCAAGGCATGGAATAAGCCATAAGGTCATGATCATCGATGAGACAATTCCCCCCATAACAACAACGCCCATGGGCTGCCGGAATTCCGCTACGGATGCGCCAAGCCCCAATGCCATTGGTATAATGCCCATAATGACGGCGATGTTGCTCATAACAATTGCCTTTAGTTTCGCAGGGCAGGCGTTTATCAGGGCTTCACTGATGCCCATACCTTCCCGCTTAAGACGGTTGTAATGATCCAGAAGCAGTATTGAGTTATTCGTCACAATGCCTATCAGCATGACAATACCAATCATGGCAATATTGTTCAGGGTAGTACCAGATAACAGACAAGCTGCGGTAACACCGATTATGGAAAGGGGAACGGCAGTCAGAATATATAGAGGCTGGACCGCACTCTCCAAAAGCACCGCAAGAAGTATGTACATGAGGAGTATGGCGGTTAAGAAAACTATGCCCATGCTGATCATGGATTCTGACATTGAATCGGACATGCCTGCCTGGCTTATGCTGTAGCCGGCGGGTAAATCTATTTCTGCCGCCGCAAGCATAACATCGTTAAGCACCGTGCCCTGAGTATAGCCGGGGAGCACGTCCGCAGTGAACTCAATGGATTGCATTTTGTTGACCCGCATGATCATGTTATATCCATCTTCAAAATGGACATCCGCATATCGGGATAATGGATAAATACCAAAGTTAGTAGCAATGGGAATGTTGCGGATATCCTCAATATCCCGTAAACTGCTGCCGCTCATTTTTACCCGTATGTCGTATTCCGCGCCTTCTTCCCTATAGGTGGTAATAACAAGCCCGTCAATCGCGGTACGAAGCCCCATTGCTACTGCCTGTACAGTAAGGCCGTCTGAAAGTATCTGTTTGCGATTCGGTTCAAAAACGAGTTCCCGCTTGCCCGACTTGGTGTTTATGGCCGCGTTGGCAATACCCGGAACTGCGGCGATCCTGTTTCGCAGCTTGTTTCCAAGGTCTGACAGGACTGCGCTGTCTGAGCCTTTAAGATAAAGGTTAATGGGCGCGCCTTCGGCAATTGCAATTTCCGATGGGGCCGATACCTTAATAACAGCACCGGGAATGGTCGAAAGAGTTCTTGTCATTGCCGAGGCCGCTTCATCATTGCTTAGGTTTCTATTGATCTTTGGAACCAGAGATATTTCCATCCGTGCGATACTTACATCCCTGTTCATGGATCCTGAGTTTCCCAGAGTTGTTAATATACTGCGTACCTCGCTGAAAGAAGCAAGGCGGTTTTCAATTTCAGCGCTGACCGCCGCCGTCATATCAAGGCTGGAACCTTGAGGAAGTTCAATCGACACCTGTATTCTGCCGCCGTCGCTTTTAGGGATCAGTTCCATCTCGATCCGTGAAAATCCTACTATACTTAAAATAAAAACAATGATAACCGCAAAAATGAAAGCTACCGAGCGACGTTTTCGCATAACAAAAAACGCAATTGATTTTCCATAAAGGTTTTCCAGTATCCTGAAAAAAGCGTCAATCCTGCGGCCAAATTTTCCCGGCTCTTTGACTTCAGCGGACAAAAGGCGCGATGCCAGGAGCGGGGTAACGGTTACCGATACAATAAGTGAAAAAACCGTTGAAATAGCCACCGTAAAGGCAAAGGCGCTCAGGATTTTGCCCATTGCGCCGTGCATTCCGCCCAACGGCACAAACACAGCTACGTTAGTCGCTGTTGCGCCGACAACCGCGATGAGCACTTCCCTGGTTCCGATTGAGGCCGCCTCAGAAGGAGATTTTCCGCTTTCCCTGTGGCGGAAAATATTTTCCAACACTATTACCGAGCTTGCCACCAAGGTTCCGACGGCGCATGTAAGCCCCATAAGTGAAAGTATATTAATGGTAATATTGAGGTATTGCATTACAAGGAATGTAGATATAATCGAGAGGGGCATGGCAGCAGAAATGATAATCGTCGAACGCCAGTCATGAAGAAACAGCATAAGTACCAGCGCAGTAAGGATGATACCCATGATGAGGTTTCCCAATGTATCGCTCACAGCGTCACGGATAAATCCGGCGTCTTCCCTTACAACATTAAGATGAATTCTGTTTCCCGAGTTCTGCTCAATTGCGGGAATGCGCTTCATAATATCATCTATTAATTTGACGGTATTCGCGCTGGGATTCTTGATTATCTGCATGAGCAGCGCGTTTTCGTTGCGGTTCCCGGCTTCTTTATCAAGAAAAATTGTGCGCTCACGTACAACGGTTTTTGAATCGTAGACATCCGCAAGCTGCCTTAACTTGAAGATCCCGGCGCGGGTGGGTATGTCCATATCTTCAATTTCTTCAATGGATGTGAATTCTCCCTTAAAGCGAACCGGAATATCCTGATTGTCGATAATCAGATTCCCTCCGGGCAATTCGAGGTTTGCCCGGGCAAGAATACCCGCGATCTGCTCAACCGGAAGGAAACGTTCAAAGACAGGCGCACGGTGAAGCTCAACTCTGATTTCCCGTTCTTCTCCAACCGAGAGGTTAACGCTGCCCACTCCCGCTACCTGGCCAAGCTGATCTTTAACAACAGTGGAAGTATACTCATAGAGTTCCGTAGCCGGCATATCTCCTTCGACAATAATGTTCATAACTGGAAATGCGCTGACTATATTTTGTTTGGAAATAACCGGCTTTTTTGCACCGGAGGGAAGATCCGCTGCTAGAGCGTCTACAACATCTTTAACATCTTGCAGGGCAAGGTTTTCATCTTTACTTTCCTGAAAGCGGGCAATAATGAAGGAAACACTATCCATAGAATATGAGCTAATGGAATCAAGCTCCCCGACAGAGGAAATTTTATCCTCTATTTTTTTGGTAATCTGCGTTTCAATGGACAGCGGGCTTGAACCGGGATATACCACCTGTATCGTTACAACCGGAACTGAAACATCGGGAAGCAAACTCACCGGCAGGCGGAAATAGGCAAGCAGTCCGAATATGATCAAAGCCAGGCAGCCCATAAGAACTGCAACAGGTCTTTTGATTGATAGATCAACTATATGCATCATATACTCCTTTATCACCTAACGCCCAAAAGCCAGAATCGCGGGAACTATATTGATCTTTGATTGCGCGTTGATTTGCTGAACTCCTTCGCTCACAATATATTCACCTTCGTTAAGGCCGCCCGTTATTTCTATATACATGCCTTTCTCTTCTCCGGTCCGAACAACTGCCTGACGAAGCACATTATTTTCAACCACAAAAGCCACAGCGCCGTTGTCGGTTTGAATCAATTCCTGCCTTAACAGCACAATCGCTTTTTCGCTGCGGTAGACTTCAACAGCGATATCAACATTCATGCCGCTTACAAGCCTGCGGTCTCCGCCGTCAAAAAACACCGTTACCGGAAAAGCCTGTTTTTGGGCATCCATGATGAGTGATACCTGGGTAATACGGCCTTCAACTGTTTGTCCCTCTTGTTTTCCACGGCTGAGATCAATGAAGGCCCGTGCTCCGACCTGTATTCCATCTATTTCTTCAACGCCTACATAAAGCCTCGCTTCAAAAGCATTGCTGTTTGATACGGTGAAAAGGGACGTTCCGGGTCTGACATTTTCTGTTGTACGAACATTAATTTGAGTGATTGTTCCAGAAATGGGGGCTTTGACGTACACCATATCGTTTGCGGCTTTGAGGTTTGTTTGGCTCATCTCAAACTGCATTCTGACTGCATCAAAGTCCTGGCGGGAAATATCGTTACTCCTAAAGAGAATGCTCATCCGTTCAAAGGCAGTGCGGGCATTCCCATGAGCCAAGGCCGCCTGTTGCAAAATTTGGTTATCTGGCGAAAAAGAGACAATCACATCGCCCTGCCTGACCGTGTCTCCAATCCGTACTGAAATAGACCTCACTACATCGCTTAAGATTGTATAGGCAGTGGACTCAGAACTGGCGTTAATCAAGGCGGGGTATTTTAGATATACAGAGAAATCCTCTGCTTTCAACTCACGTACGCTGACCGGCTGACCGTTTTCCGCATGAAGCTGTTCCATGCTTATTGCTTGCATCGTTTTTTCTTTTTTTTCGCCGCAGGAAAAAAAGAGAAACACCGATACAGAAAGTATCAATACCGTAATTTTTCGTAACATTTTTGACCTCCTCAAAATTACCCCAATGGATGTACGCATCCATTGGATACTTTGAATGTAGGTTTCAGATGTTATGATCTGTTAAGAAGTTGTTAAAGAGTTGTTAAATCGTAATCGGCGACGGACTTTTCCGCCGTTGAGCCAATTGTGACCATTTTGCTGAGGTCAGGAAAATGGTCATTTATACCATTACCAGCATTTAAAACATTTGCAAAAAACAACCGCGAAGGCAGAATCAGCGACCCTAACCCTCGCGGTTTATTTTGCGTTTTACTCCTCCCAATCGCCGCTAAAGAACGGCGGGCTAACTGTCCCATCCCATGATAAGTTTACATCCGATCCGGCGGTAATTTCCCTGCGAATGTCATCATTGACATATACCGCAAAGCCCCTATCGCTTTGAACAATACCTGATGAATTTTTTACCACATTGCTGTCGCTGTCACCGAGTGTCCAGCCGCAGATGATGCCGCCTATTTTAGTAAATTTTCCGTAAGAATACACATACACCCCGCCGCCATAAGCGGGAGCGGAGGAGGCGACAGTATTGCCAGAGACAGTTCCGCCATTCATGGTGAAGGTACCACCGTGTACACACACCCCACCGCCACAGGAATAATAAGAGGAGTAGGCAGTAGAAGATGAGGCAGTATTGCCGGTGATAGAACCGTCATTCATGGTAAATTTTACACTCAGAGAGGACATAGTCACTCCTCCACCAAAGGCTCTGTTGGAGGAGGTAACAGTATTATCGGAAATAACACCGTTGTTCATAACGAAGGTTTCTCCGACATAAACTCCGCCGCCAGAGGAATTGGAGTAGGCTTTGGCAGTTGCAGCGTTACTGGTGATATATCCGTTGTTCATGATGAGGTTTCCATTTATATATATTCCGCCACCGTAGGTATAAGGGGAGAAATCTGAACAAGAGGAAGATGAATGTGAGGTATTGTCAGAGATAGTGCCTCCGTTCATATTTATGATTCCGTTCACATACACTCCGCCACCGAAGGAGTATGCAGGGGAATAAGAGGTATAGGAGGAAGCGGAAGCAGTATTATCAGAGATATTTCCTCCAAGCATATTGAAAGTTCCGCTCACATACACCCCGCCGCCAGAGGAACGAGCATCGGTGTGGGCATAAATTGCCGATGATGAAGATGAGGCGGAGGCATAGACGGCATTGCCTGAGATTGTACCATCGTTCATGGTGAAGATACCATCAATTACATATACTCCGCCTCCAGATGAGGAGGCGGAAATAGAATAAACGGAGGAAGTGGAAGAATAGTAGGGAGAAGCGGTGACTATATTATCAGCGATAGTTCCTCCGTTCATGGTGAACATTCCATTCGATACATATACCCCGCCGCCAGAAGAAGAATTGTGGTAGGATGCAGACGATGAAGTGGAGACTTTATTGTCTGCGATAGTTCCTCCGTTCATAGTGAACGTTCCATCGGTAACATACACTCCGCCGCCAGAGGAGGAAGGGATGTTGCCATCTTTCAAAATATTATTACCGGAAATAGTTCCTCCATTCATGGTAAAGCTGCCGTTAGCAGACACCGCCGCCCTGCCCTTATAAAGCGCTGATCCAGAGTTCATGATGAACGCCCCTCCTCTTACATCAACCAGCGTACCATCGCTTAACCTTTCCAGAGTAATATTATTATCTAATACCAAAGTTATGCTACTTTCTATCCTAAACATTGTGCTGCCAGTTATAGTTCTCAGTGAATCTGTGCTTTTTAGGGTAATAGCTATATTGCTTGCGAAAGAAAGATTAAAAAAAGAAATTTCTTCATCGCCAGACACTTCAATTACATAATTGCCATAATCTTCTGCGTTGTTTGACAACCATTCCAATTGCGCTGTAAGAGTATCTGTAGGAACATCAGAAACCGGATTGACAATGGCAACGGCAGCACTTGTCTTGCTATCGTAGGTTTCCGCGCTTGCGGTTACCAAGTAACTGCCTGTTTCTGTCGGAGTATAGGTATGTTCAGTTACGCCTGATATGGCAGATCCATTTTTGTACCATTGCCAAACGATGGACTCTGTCCCGCTATAAAAAGCGATAAGCTCTGTCCCAATGACAGCGAACGCAGTAGGGCTTATGGTTACATTCCCAGACAGTATCCGTTTTAAATCGTCCCCAACAAGGGTAATGGTTGAACAACTGGTTAAATTGCTCCGTACCAGAACCTGTTCGCCGATCGATGCCCTTAGTGCATCACCGCTATAAAAGCTGAAGTTGATAAAATAATTTCCCGTAGCGATCATGTTTTTGGTATAAACAAACGTTCCGTTACTAATTGAGGCGAATTCTTCCGAACTGGTATCACCATCAACGATAATTCGAGTAATATTGGCGGCAATGGGGAAGTTAAATGTAATATATATCCCGCCTATACCGCTGTTTAAAACATAGAGTGTAAAACCAAGTTCATTGCTTCCAGTCAAATTGATCTGCCGATTTTCAATTTTTCCCTGTAGTATATGCTCATCGGAATTGTTATACGCATTCAGAGTAAAATTCCATGTTCCTGGTTCAAGCGAAATCACCGTTCCCATTGAGGTAAATTCAGCAAGTTCTGTTTCCAACTCACTGTCAATTCCGCCAAATAGTTTGAACACGGCAACATCATCAAGAGAAACTTGCGGAAGCACCGTTCGCACCAGGCTATCCATAACAAAGATAGAAACACTCGCTTTGTTCTGCGGTTCGTAAAATGGAATCTCATTAGAACAGGTTGCAAATAAAAACAATATAGTCAATATTTCCCCAAAAATAATAGTCCTTTGTATTATTGTTCTTTTCATGTATAATTTCTCCTTTCCTTTTTAATCGCCAACCGTAATTCGGCAACGCCCTGAACGGCTTTCCCCGTTATAGTAGTCTGTCACAACAAGAACAAGCTGATAAACATCTTTTTTTGATTTATTAAATGTGTAAGTCGATGATGTTCCCACAAGTGTGCCATCAAGATACCATTTGTATGCCGCATAACTTCCGTACAACGAGTAAGAGCTATTAACGGTGAATGTTTTATTTACACTGGCAGCGGCTTGTACGTTCTGTTCTATCAAATCCCATTCATCCATATCAGCAAGATCAATGATAATATCAGCGGTGGGCGCAGTGTAATGGAATATATCTACCGCTATTGGAGATCCGCTTACATTGTATCCCGCCGGATCTGTCACGGTTACACTTAAAGTTCCGCCTGCGGTAAAACTGCTAATCGGCAGAGTGTATGTGCCCCTGAATCGCTGAGTGTTCCTTTTTGCACGCCGGTGACTCCACCAAAAGTTATGTTACTGGCAGCAAGACCGGTAATCGCCTGGCTAAAGGTCAAGGTTAAAGCGGTGGTAGTTTGTGTTGCAGAACCGTTAGCGGTAACATCGTAAAATGTAACATCGGTTAACGGGATAATTGTATTGGTTGCAGGGCTGGTTGTACTGTTCGAATTGCCGGATCGGGTAACGGTTACGGTTATAGTCCAATATACATCGTCAGTTTGTACAGTGTAGGTATTGCTGTTTTCGCCGATGTTGGTAC
>Ga0123356_10006884_pt1 | contig 11427 bp, 9 predicted proteins | sample TergutEmb28metaG_2_FD_92546 | JGI IMG/M metagenome (GOLD analysis project Ga0123356, IMG submission 92546) | Embiratermes neotenicus P3 segment gut microbial communities from Petit-Saut dam, French Guiana - Emb289 P3 | ecosystem: Host-associated > Arthropoda: Insects > Digestive system > Gut ... | reverse complement strand
GATAACGATATCGAAAGTTTACGTTATGCACGCATTGTAATTGCCACTGATGCCGATTTTGACGGCTTCCACATACGGAACCTTCTTTTAACATTTTTTCTCTCTTATTTTGAAGAACTTGTAACAACAGGCCATGTTTATATTCTTGAAACACCGCTGTTCCGCGTACGTACAAAAAAAGAAACCCGTTATTGCTATTCGGAAAAAGAACGGGACGAAGCATCTGCAGCCCTCGGTTCCCAAAGCGAAATAACCCGCTTTAAGGGACTTGGCGAAATCAGTCCAAAGGAATTCGGCCAATTTATCGGCGAAGATATGCGCCTTGTGCCAGTTTCGGTGAACACTTTAAAACAGGTTCCTCAGGTTCTTGGCTTTTATATGGGTAAAAACACTCCGGAAAGACGTGAATATATCATGAAAAATCTGATCAAGGATGCCGGTTAGCAATTAACTCAGTTAAAAGTTAAAAAAATGTATATTTATCACATTTCTGATAATCACAAACATTGAGAAACTGCCGAAAATATATTATAATTTTATAGAAAGAACGGAATAAATGAAAAAAACATTACTTTTTCTTACATTATTAATTTTTGCCTGCTCATTGACTGCTTTTGCCCAGAATATATCAAATGAATATCTTTTTTTGGAAGGAAAAGCAGATGAAGAGGATCATTTGGAGTTTTTTCTTTGGATTTTCGGTGTTGAAGCAGCCGGATCCGGTTATACAGTAACTGAAACAAAGGAAGAAGCTGCATACACTTTCAAATTTGATATTACACCTAATATGTATGAAGACGAAGAAGGTATCCTGCATCCGGCTCCTGATTACGATAGCCAGTTTGTAGCCAGGATATCTCTTGTAAATAATTCAAATGATGAAGAAATACTTTTTTTTGATTTTTTCTATACTAATCTTTATGAATTATACGAATTTTCCCAAATAATATTTCATAGAGCTACAGTATATATTCCGCCTGAATATTATATTACAGCCATTGACAGAAGCTGGCAGAATAAAGTGTTTTATTTCCGGGGATCAATTGATTATCCTATTGTTTTTTATGCACTGCAGCCTACAGATTTGTTTGGCGGCCTTTCGGTTTTTAATTTGGGACCTGGCGGACAGCCTTCCAATCTGATTCCGCTTGATCATAAAATTATGCCGCAGCCCGGAGTTACCTTTGGTCTTGAATTTCAGCTTTTTGATTTTATGAGTTTTGAATTTAATTTACAGGCCAATCTGGGTGATCCAAAAACTTATTTGTTTATTAATCTGGCAGTAGGCGTTGAAGCGAAGATAAATATAAAAACGCCACATTTGGTTTTACAGCCATACGGCGCTTACTATGTGCCTTTGAATGTATCACCTGTATTCAGGGATTTTCCTCCGTTTTCGGCAGGCGGCGGAATTCAGGCAAGTGTTATGGGATTTAATGACGGCGTGTTTTTTGTAAATGTAAATTTTCTTTATTCATTAGGCGATGTTTTTATGCATAATCCCTATGATCCGCTTTCTCCTTTCCCTGAGGTAATTCATTATAACAGATTTGTTTTTGGAATCGGCTTTGGATATAAATTCGGATTTCTTGACCGCAATATAACTTCTGTCAGATAGAATACATTATCTTTTCTGACAGATTGCTTTACAGACAATACTTGAACACATAGACAGAAATTTATACACTGTCATTATGGCAACACATACATTAGGCGAACGTATCGCCGAAATCAGAAAAACTTATTCAATCAGCCGGGAAGATCTTTCGCAGCGTTCAGGCGTTTCGGCAGACTTAATCGTAAAAATTGAAGATGACGGACTTATTCCTGATTTAGCTCCGTTAATTAAAATATCCAGAGGTCTGGGCGTACGCCTGGGCACACTTCTTGACGATCATGGACAACTTGGACCTGTTATCTGCAGAGCAGACGATGCAGCTGCTGCAAGCCGTTTTAAGACAGGACTTCCGGAAGGCTTTATTTCAGACGGACATCACGGCATGAGCTTTTTTACACTTGCAGCTGACAAAACAGGGCGCCATATGGAACCGTTTATCGTAACAATCGAAGCCGATGCACAGCAGGAAAAATCTTCCCATGAAGGCGAAGAATTCATTTATATTCTTGACGGAAATCTTTCACTTGATTACGGTATGGATAACAGTACATTAAAAACAGGCGATTCTGTTTATTACGATTCCATTGTTCCGCATCGTGTATATTCTGCTGACAGTAAACCTGTAAAGATTTTAGCTGTTGTTTATACGCCGGTGTAATTATGGAATATATCGAAAAAACTCTCAGTCAGATATTGCGGGAGAAAACCGCCGCACATCCGGATCATGATTTTATTGTTTATGCCGACAGAAATCTGCGTTTTACATATTCTGAATTTGATAAAAGGGTAGATGATTTTGCCAGCGGTTTGCTTGAAATGGGCGTTAAAAAAGGCGATCATGTGGGCATTTGGGCGACAAATGTACCGGACTGGAATACTGTTCTTTTTGCCTGCGCAAGGATAGGAGCAGTACTTGTTACGATAAATACAGGTTATAAAACCCATGAACTTGAATTTGTTTTAAAACAATCGGATATGGTTTGTCTTTGTCTTACAAACGGCTGGCGTGATTCTGACTATGTGGAAATAATAAATGAACTTGTTCCGGAATTAAAATCATCCCAGCGCGGATCATTACATTCCGAAAAATTTCCGTTTTTAAAGTATATTGTGCATATAGGCCAGCAAAAACACCGCGGTATGTACTGTTTTAACGAACTGCTGCTGCTTGGCCAGCATACAGATTCAATAAAGTTACGCGAAATAGAAGGCTCTCTTGACACGAACGATGTTGTAAACATGCAGTATACTTCCGGTACAACCGGTTTTCCCAAAGGCGTAATGCTCACCCACAGAAATATTCTTAACAATGGATGGGGAATCGGGGATAATCAGCGTTTAACAGAAAAAGATATAGTATGCCTTCCGGTACCGCTGTTCCATTGTTTCGGCCTTGTACTTGGGATGATGGCTGTTGTTACTCACGGTTCAACTGCCGCGCTTATTGAATGGTTTGATCCGCTGCTTGTTCTTGCAACAATTCAAAAAGAAAAATGCACTGCAGTATACGGTGTTCCTACAATGTTTATCGCAGAATTGAATCATCCCATGTTTAAAATGTTTGATCTTTCAAGTCTGCGCACCGGTATTATGGCGGGATCTCCCTGTCCAATCGAAACAATGCGGCAGGTGATAGACCTTATGCACATGAATGAAGTTACAATCTGCTACGGATTAACGGAAGCGTCTCCTGTTATGACTCAGACCCGCTTTGACGACGGGATTACAATTAAAGTAGAAACAGTAGGACGTGCGATGCCCGGTATAGAAGTAACCATTCGCAATCCGGAAACCGGAGAAGAATGCCCAGACGGAACTCACGGTGAATTCTGCTGCCGCGGTTACAATACGATGAAAGGTTACTACAAAATGCCGGAAGCCACTGCAGCATGTATCGATAAAAACGGATGGCTGCATTCAGGGGATCAGGGAATCAAAGATGCAGACGGAAATTTTAAAGTTACGGGGCGTATCAAGGATTTGATCATCCGCGGCGGCGAAAACATTTCCCCGAAGGAAGTCGAAGACTTTTTATACACAATGCCCGGAATAAAAGATGTGCAGGTTGCAGGCATTACAAGCGAAAAATACGGAGAAGAAGTCGGCGCGTTTGTAATTTTACATCCAAATGTAAAAATGACCGAAGAAGAGGTCCGGGACTTCTGCCGCGGGAAAATCGGCAGGTTTAAAATCCCCAAATATGTATTCTTTGTCGAAAGTTATCCGCTGACTGCAAGCGGAAAGATACAAAAGTATTTATTGCGTGACATGGGAAACAATCTGGTTCATGGAAAAGGTTCCTGAAATAAGTATTTAATTTTACAAAAAAGTTATAATTTTTTTTCAATTTTAGGTTGTCTGATATCAGAACAAAATGTATAATATCCATAACAGAAAATTCACCAGTTGGTGAATAATATTAACAGGAGGAAAAAATGAAGACAAAAGTTTTTGTAATCGGTTTTATCTTAATGCTTATTACAAGTATGGCTGTTATGGCAAGCGGTCTTGGCGAATCAACCGGTTCCCCTGCCAGAACATCTGGCGTAACTACCATCACCGTATGGTCAAATGATGCCCACGATAAGGCGCATATGGATTTATTGATTGCCCAGTATAACAATACTACCGGACGCGATAAAGGAATAAGGATTGAATATCAGGTTTACGGAGCAGACTGGAATACTGCTATTAACATGGCACTGGAAACAAACAGAGCTCCTGATATGTTCAAAGGCGGATTTGCAAATGCAGACGCTTTCCAGGCACAGGGGAAATTTCTTCCATGGACTGAAATTCCGGGGATTCAGGATATTCTGAATGCTCAGGCACCGTATCACAGAAATCTTTCTTCGACCTTTGGCGGAGTACCGTATGGTGTAGTAGTTTACGGCAATATTCCGGGTTTCCATTACAACAAAGAATTGGTACAACGCGCAGGATTCTCAGGTCCTCCCAGAACATGGGCAGAACTGGAACAGCAGGCTATTGCGATCAGCAGACTTGCACCGGAAATTTACGGTATCGGCATTCCCCTTCTTTGGGCTCCCGATTTCTGCCATTGGGTAACAGAATTTGCCGCAACAAGTTCTCTTGGTCAGATGTACTGGAACTTTGCAGACGGCAGATATGAATTTGAAGCATTTACAGAATATTTTGAAATGCTTGCAAGAATCAGGGAAGCCAATGCAATATTCCCCGGAATGGAATCACTTACAGACGATCAGCTTCGCGCGCATTTTGCCAACGGCACTGTCGGTTTTATCTGGGGTGCAAGCTGGAATGTCGGCGTGCTTTATGATCAATTCCCGTTTGGCGGAGGAACCCCGGGTAATCCGAATAATCCTGCCGGCTGGGATTTTGCTCCTTTCCCGCTTCGTGATGCAAATGTGCAGTATGGTACACCTTTCTCGGCAAGCGTATTTCATTATGTAAATGCCAATGTAAGAAATGATTCCAATAAATTATCTGCAATGCAGGATGTTATACGTCTTTTTGCCGGTGCAGATACCCAGAGAATCATGTATTCATTGGGCTTGCGCCTTCCCATCAACACAGCTATTTCTTCTTCCGCTACCACAGCCGATCGTCCCCAGTGGACATCTGTCGGCCAGACTGCGGATCGCTTTGTAACAATGCCGTCAGCTCCTCATAACATGATTGCAGTTGAAGGCGCCGACAGAGCTGCTGTTATTGCCCAGATTCTTACAGGTCAGATTCCCAGATCCGGAATCCGTGCTGCGCTTGCAGACCTTGACAGACGCATGAATGCCGCTTTTGAACAGGCTGTATCAAGGGGACAAATCAGAAGAAATGATTATATTGATCCTAATTTCCAGTCAAGGTTAAGAGCCAGATAAATTTAGGTTCACTTAAGGATTTGTTTTTTGAGGCTGTTCGTAAAATGGGCAGCCTCTTTTTTATTTGTTATTATTTTTGGATCGGTGTAATATTTTATTTTATGGAGGACATCAATGTTAAGAAAAAGAAAAGTTGACCTTGCAGGAAGCCATGCCCAGGAATTATTAATGCTGCTTCCTTTTTTTATTGGTTTTCTTACCTTTACTGTTTACCCGATTTTATGGGCGCTTCGCTGGGTATTATACGATTATTCCGGTTTCGGAACTCCGTTCTTTGTAGGTCTTGATAATTTTGCCAGGGCATTTTTCAGGGACAGGGAATTCTGGCGTTCGATGAGCAATACTTTTTATCTTGCTTTTATGAAGTTAATCATAGAAATTCCATTGGCCCTTATTATTGCTTTTTTTCTTAACAATAAAGTTAAAGGAAGTTCTGTTTTTCGTATAATTTATTTTCTTCCTACAGTTTTCAGCATGGCTGTAATAGGTTTAATTTTTACGATCCTTTTTAGCGCGTATAACGGCATTGTCAATGCAGCGCTGGTAAATATTGGCATTTTAGAGCAGAACTTTAACTTTTTCGGATCACGCTGGTCTGCAATGAATGTTATTCTTTTTGTTTCTATCTGGGCTACTCTTGGAATAAACATGATTTATCTCCTTATGGGTTTACAGAATGTACCCAATGAACTTTATGAATGCGCTACACTGGACGGCGCTTCCGGTCCAAAGCAATTTTTCTTTATTACTATTCCGATGCTTGCACCTGTTTTACAGATGGTGATCATGTTAAGCGTAATCGGCACCATGAGGATTAATGATGTCGTGCTTGTTATGACAAACGGACAGCCCGGCGGAACAACCGAAGTTGCAATGACGCATATTCTGAAAATGTTTTTTAACTTCGGCGCTGTCGGAATGCGGCGGCAGCTTGGATACGGTTCGGCTCTGGCAATAATTATGGGTGTGATTCTGGCAATTATGACCATCACATATCTTAAGATGTCCAAACGCATGAAGAATGTGTATTAAGAGGATTATATGAAAACAAGTATTACAACAAAATTATTATTTTCCATAGTATATATTTTTCTTATTGTTCTGGTTTTTGTCGCACTCTTCCCTGTAATATATATTTTTATTTCTTCATTTAAAACAAACATGGAAATAATGGTCGGCGGTTTAAAAATATTCCCCGATAAATGGATGTTCAGCAATTACGCAGATGCATGGCAGCTTGCCAATTTTTCCAGGTATACCTGGAACAGTTTATATATGTGTTTCTTTATTGTGTTTGGATCTGTTTTTGCTGCGACCATACAGGGGTATGTATTTTCCCGCGGAACAAGCAGGATTACCAAGTTTATTTACGGAATGGTTTTATCTTCGCTTTTTATTTCGGTCGGAAGTTTAAGTCTTTTTCCGCAGCTTCAGATTACCCAGTTTTTAGGAATAGATCGCAGCCTTTGGGGTGTAATCATTATCTATATTTTCGGAATGAATGTAGCTTATGTTTTCCTGTCCACAAGTTTTTATAACCAAATACCAAAGGAAATTGATGAAGCTGCAAGAATAGACGGCTGCAATTTTTTCCGTATTTACAGATCAATTCTGCTGCCGCTTACAAAACCTTTGATTGCGACAATAGGTCTTATATCATTCCGTGCTTCATGGAGCGAATATTTAATGCCGTATATTTTTACGTTAGGTGATCAAAGCAAATGGCCTTTGGTTGTTGGTGTTGTTTCGCTTAGGTCGATGGGAGGGGAGTCCGCCGCTGCCTGGCATCTGATGCTTGCAGGGATCAGTATATCAATCATTCCTATGATGATTGTATACCTTACCTTTAACCGTTTTTTCATAACAGGGCTTACAGAAGGTTCAATTAAAGGGTAAGTATTGCCGGTTATCCGAATACTTCAACACGGTTTCTGCCAAGTTCTTTGGCTTTGCGCAGTGTGTTATCAGCAATTTCTTCGAGATCCTTCATTGTATTTGCATGAGCCGGAGCTGTCGCTATGCCGATGCTGGTTCTGGTGCCTATAAAAACAGTGTTAATAGAACCGGGGGTTTCCGGAACTTCTATTTTGGTATCTTCAATTTTTTTTCTGATTCGCTCTGCAATATTTGCGGCATCCTTTGTATCTGTATCAGGCAGCAATACGGCAAATTCATCCCCGGAAAGACGTGCCGGAATGTCTCCGGGACGAAGGCATGAACGGATATTTTCGGCGGCGGATATTATTACCAGATCCCCGGCTTTTGTACCGTGGCGGTCATTTATTCCGTGTATTTTATCAAGGTCCATCATTAATAAAGACATAATACGGAAATTCATTGACTGATTGCAGAAACGTTCATTGATGGATTCTTCCAGGAAACGCAGATTATATAATCCTGTCATTTCATCTGTGACTGCTCTTTTACGCGCTGTTTCACCCCACCGGATCAAATCCGTAAAGGATTTTGATGATTGATCCAGCCACCTGTTCTGAACAATACAGATTGCCTGAAGAATTTTAAATCCAATGACGGGATATACCCTGATTATATTGTAAAAATCACTTCCCTTAAATTTAATTGTTGTAGAATCTTCTTCGGCGCTGATTGTTACAGACCTTGGTTCATGCGTTATTATTGACATCTCTCCGAAAAAATCCCCGATTTTTACATTGAACAATAAACGCTGGTTTCCGTCAGATTGAGTGATATAAGCGCCCAGTTTTCCGGAAAAATGGATAAACATATCCTCTCCGGCATCTCCTTCATTAAAAATTGACTCTCCCTTTTTTATCTGAATAAATTTAAGGAGTCCCGCAACTATATTAAATTCATTTTCATCCAGCTCCGAAAAAAGCGATAACTGCGATACTACAACCAGTATTGCCTGCGAACTGATCGGTTCTTCTGTACGCGGAACAGTTTGGTTTTTAACCGTTTTTTTCTTTTTCATGATAACCCTAACATGGAATAATGAACGATAGTATTACCGCATTTTTTCCATGTATCAAGAAGATTTGCATAATTACCCTGGAAAAGGCTGTTCCATTCTTCGCCGTCAAGCGGCCAGATACACCAGGAAATTGTCGCCGAAAAATGAAACAAACCGGAATCAGTTTGAGATGTATCCGCATGTTTTAAAGATACCGGTTCCATGACAGAAATTTCTTTTGCAAGCGTTTGCGCTATTGACTGTGCCTGATTTTCATCACAATTGCTGAATATTAATCCTACTTCGTTGCTTTTAAACCTGAGCGCCCAGCCATGCCCGATAATGCGCGTCATGTTTTTAAGGATTAACGCAATTTTTATCATGGCTTCGTCGCCTGCGCTGTGTCCGTTGGAATCCACGAGTATTTTAAATCGATCTGGTTTTAGCATGATTAATGCTCCCGGTTCTTTCAGATTACCGGTAATTTCATCTGCAATAAGGGTCTGCTTCCATAAACCTGTTCCTGCATCTTCGTAAGCGCGTCTGTGAAGATCCTGCACCCAGGACATATTGTCCAGCATAAGCCTGTTGGTTGCTTTTATCCTTCCTGTCATCATTACAATTGCATTCAGCATGATGCTGCAAACCATTCCCGGTTCTTTCCTGGTAAGGGAATCTATCGTATTACCGTTTCCCGGAAATACAATTAATATTGAATCCTCGGCAGCTTCGGCATATGCATCATATAAAGCTCCCCGCGCAAAGTCAAAATCGCCGATAGTATCGCCTGCGGTAAACCTTGCCATTTCTTCTTCTCTGCCGTCTTCATTCTTCTTGAAAACCCGGATTTCACCGTCCGTTAACAGATAAAAACATGATGCCTTTTCTCCTGATGAAAATAAAAATGATTTTTTCGGCAAATTTAGCGAACCGGAGTTATTTATAACAAAATCAATTTCTTCCTTCCGGAATTTGGAGAAAAGCTCCTGTTTTTGAATCAGAGCGGAATCGATTTTTAATTTTGTCATTAACACATTATGTACTTAAATTTTATTAATGTCGAGGGGTAATATTACACCAATATGTACGATTTAATGCAATTTAATAGAATATATCACATTATTTTGGTTGACAAATTCTGTATTATACATATATCATAATCTAACTTGATGCGTTTATGTGAAACGTATTGATTAAGGAGTTGTATAATGAAAAGAATCACAGGCATTATTTGCGCATGTCTGCTTATTGCAGTCATGGTTCTTGCGGTTTCATGCAGAAGAGAAGAAGGCGGAACGCAAGGCGGTCGGGCGGCGGCACCTGAAAGGTTGACGTTGTGGGTATATGATGAACATCGTCTTGGCGCTTTAAATGCAATGGCAAGACAATTTGAAGCTGAATACGGCGTAGCGGTTGATATCTCCATGGTAGACCTCGGTCAGATTAGGACACAGTTCCTGCTGGCAGGCGGCGGAGCGGAATGTGCCGATATGGCGATCATCCCCCATGATAATATCGGACCAATGGTAGAAAACAGAACTTTGCGGGAAGTTAATCTCGGAAATAAAGCAGGCAACTTTTTACCGTCATCAATTGATGCTTTCAACATGAACGGAAGGCTATGGGCTGTACCGTTGTCTGTCGAAAATATCGGTTTCTTCTATAATACACAACTTGTTCCCAATCCGCCCAAAACATGGGAAGAAGCAGTTAACATCGGTGTAGAGTTAATCAGAACAGGAAGAGCTGATTATTTAATGGCATTCCCTGATGCGCTTTATTACATGTATCCGATATTTGACGCATTCGGCGGTTCGATTTTCGGAAGAGGACCTGACGGCAGCTTGGACGGCAGACAGGTACTTCTGGCAGAACCTGGTTTTGTAACGGCTCTTGAACTGGTTACACAGCTTGTAAGACAGGGATTGATTCCCAATTCATTCGATTATGATGAAGCATGTGTTCTCTTTGAAAGCGGCAGAGCGCCGTTTATTCATCAGGGTCCGTGGGCTTTGGATCGCTTCAGAGTTTCCGGCGTTCCTTATGCAGTTACATCATTCCCGGGCGCAGTCAGCGGCACACCCGGTAATCCGTTCTTCGGCGTTCAGGGACTTATTATTAATGATTCCAGCCCCAGAGCATTACTTGCTCATACATTTGCAGTTGAATTCCTTGCCCGCGAAGAAAACATGAGAGCATTATTTAATGCAGATCAGCGTCCTTCCGCATGGAGAACTATTTTTGAAAGCGGCGGAGACAGAGATGCTCAGGGTTTTGCCGCAGCCGGTCCCAATGCTGTACCGATGCCGAATATTCCCCAGATGGGTCATGTTTGGGATGCATCCTTAATGGCAATTCAATTGGCATTCTCCGGAGAAAGAACACCTTTGCAGGCTCTTCAGACTGCAAGAACTCAAGTTATAAACATGGGTAATTAATGAAAACTATTCTTCGTCTGGCCGGAACAGCTCTTTTCTGTTTCTTTGGCTGCTGGTTTATGTTCCTGCTTTTCAGAGATGGTTTTGTCCCTTTGGGGATTTTTGTCGGCGCAGCAGTTTGTTTTGTAACAATGATTATGCTGCGCAAAACCCTCACAGCCTGGCGGTGGCTTGCCGCCGGGATTGTGATGGCTTTTATGTTTACCGTGTATCCTATTTTTTACACTGTTTATCTTTCTTTTACAAATATGGGCGGCGGTCATCTTCTGACCAAAACCCAGGCAATCCAGCGTTTATCCCGGGAGATGTATAACCCCGACGACGGCGGCTCCTGGGAGTGGACTGCTTACCGCAGAGGCAATGATTATCTTTTGCTTCTGCATCATGACAATGATTATTTTACCGTAAGACCCGGCAGGGTTTTGGAGCCGTTTAGTTTTACCGGTTCAAGACCAGCGCAAATTGACGGTTATAGTGTTTTAAATTCTGTAGAAAGAATGCAGAGTTTAACAACACTACAAGAGATCGAATTCGGGCAGGTTCCGTATATAATAAAAATTATAACCGGCTCTGAAGCTG
>Ga0123356_10006883_pt1 | contig 11430 bp, 9 predicted proteins | sample TergutEmb28metaG_2_FD_92546 | JGI IMG/M metagenome (GOLD analysis project Ga0123356, IMG submission 92546) | Embiratermes neotenicus P3 segment gut microbial communities from Petit-Saut dam, French Guiana - Emb289 P3 | ecosystem: Host-associated > Arthropoda: Insects > Digestive system > Gut ... | reverse complement strand
TCCTCTGGACGCCGCCCGCCGACTGGCGCGAGACGACCGAGATCGGCCGGCTGATGAACTGGTTCGAGGCCGAGCGGGGGGTCGCGCTGGCGGACTACGACGCACTGTGGAAGTTCTCGGTGACCGACCTCGAGGGCTTCTGGGGCGGTCTCGCGGAGTTCTACGGGATTCGCTTCCGCAGCCCCTACGAGCGGGTGCTCGCCGAACGGACGATGCCCGGCGCCAGGTGGTTCACCGGGGCGCGGCTCAACTACGCGGAGCACCTGGTCGGCCTCGACGAGGACCGCGACCGGGTGGCGGTGCTCGCCCGCTCGCAGACGCGACCGCCGGTCGAGCTGACCTTCGGGGAGCTGCGCGAGCAGGCCGCGCATGCCCGCGCCGGGCTGCAGCGGCTCGGGGTCGGCGAGGGCGACCGGGTCGTCGCCTACATGCCGAACATCCCTGAGACGCTGGTCGCGTTCATCGCGGTCGCGAGCCTCGGCGCGGTCTGGGCGACGTGCGCGCCCGAGTTCGGCCGGCGCTCGGTGATCGACCGCTTCGCCCAGATCGAGCCGAAAGTGCTGCTGGCGGTCCCCGCCTACGGCTACCGGGACCGGAACGTCGACCGGCGCGACGAGGTCGCCGCGATCCGGGCCGGCCTGCCGACGCTCGAACAGGTCGTGTCGGTGCCCTACGGGGACGGCTCGTCGCTGCCGGGCGCCGTCGACTGGGGCGACCTGCTCGCGGAGTCGGCGCCATTGGAGTTCGACCCGGTGGCGTTCGACCACCCCCTGTACGTGCTGTTCTCGTCGGGCACGACCGGGTTGCCGAAGGCGATCGTCCACGGGCACGGCGGGCAGCTGATCGAGCACCACAAGAACCAGGGGCTGACCTGGGACCTGAAGCCGGGCGGACGGCTTCTGTGGTTCTCGACGACCGCCTGGATGATGTGGAACGCGCTCGTCTCGGGGCTGCTGCTGCGGGCCTCGATCGTGATGCTCGACGGCGACCCCGCCTGGCCCGACCTGCTGCAGCAGTGGCGGCTCGCCGAGGAGCTGCGGCCGACGGTGATGGGGGTCAGCCCGCCGTACCTGATGGCCTGCCGGAAGGCGGGGCTGATGCCGGGGCGCGAGCTGGACCTGAGCTCGGTCCGGATCCTCTGCACCGCCGGCTCGCCGCTGCCGGCCGAGGGGTACCGCTACGTGTACGAGCACATGCCGGCCGAGACGATGCTGCTGAACGGGTCCGGCGGGACCGACATCTGCACCGGACTGGTCGGCGGCTGCCTGGCGCAGCCGGTCTACGAGGGCGAGATCTCGGGGGCCTCGCCGGCCGTCGACGCGCACGCGTTCGACGCCGACGGCAACGCCGTGATCGGCGAGCTCGGCGAGCTGGTGATCACCTCGCCGATGCCGTCGATGCCCGTGAGGCTGTGGGGTGACGTCGACGGAAGCCGGTACCGGAGCTCGTACTTCGACCGCTACCCGGGCGTCTGGCGCCACGGCGACTGGATCGTGTTCACCGAGCGCGGCAGCTGCGTGCTGACGGGGCGCTCCGACGCGACCCTGAACCGCGGCGGCGTCCGGCTCGGGACCGGCGAGTTCTACGCGGTGATCGAGGACCTGCCCGAGGTGCTCGACGCTCTGGTGGTCCACCTCGAGGACTCGGGCGGGGGCAGCGGCGACCTGCTGCTGTTCGTCGTGCCCGCCGACGGGGTCGCCGTCGACGACGAGTTCCGCGGCCGGGTCGCGGGCACGCTGCGGGCGCAGCTGTCGCCCCGCCACGTTCCCGACCGGATCGTCGCGGTCCCGGCGATCCCGCGGACGCTGACCGGCAAGAAGCTCGAGATGCCGATCAAGCGGATCCTGCAGGGGGAGCCGGCCGATCGCGTCGCCAGCCGCAGCTCGCTGGCCGACCCGGCGGCGCTCGACGCGTTCGTCGAGCTGGCGTCCGCACGGGGCTGAACTTTCTCTTCACATTTGCACAACCGCGCTCTTAGCGTTTTCACAGGAGCGGGCCTGACGATTTGGCGATGCCGTCGGGATTGAGAGGCTCTCGGATCGTTCTGCTCTCCGCGGCGATGTTCGCCTCAGCGGCCGTCACCGCGGGGCTGGCGTCAGCGCAGACAACGCCGACGGGAACCGGCGCGGTCGTGATCGACACGAACCTCGGCTACCAGGGCGGTCAGGCGGCCGGTACCGGCATGGTGCTGACCTCCTCCGGTGAGATATTGACGAACAACCACGTGATCCGTGGCGCGACGTCGATCAAGGTCACCGTTCCCGGCACCGGTCACAGCTACGTGGCGAAGGTGGTCGGCTATGACCTGACGGGCGACGTCGCGGTGCTTCAGGCAACCGGGGCCACGGACCTCAAGACGATCGCGACCGACGGCTCGGCATCCGACCTCAAGGTCGGCGAGTCGGTGACCGCGGTCGGAAACGCGGGTGGCACCGGCTCGCTGACGTCGAGCACCGGCACCGTGACGGCCCTCGGCCGCGCGATCACCGTCAGCGACGATCAGTACGGCAGCGAATCCCTGGCCGGGCTGGTCGAGACGAACGCCCCGCTCCAGCCCGGCGACTCCGGCGGGCCGTTGCTCGACGCCGCCGATAAGGCGATCGCGATGGACACCGCCGCCGAGCTGTCGAACGGCTACTCCGCGGGTTCCACCGGCCCCGGTTACGCGATCCCAATCAACAAGGCCCTGGCGATCGCCAGGCAGATCGAGTCCCGCAAGGCCTCGACCGCCGTCCACGTTGGCGGCACCGCCTTTCTCGGCGTCGAGCTGGCCGTGCTCCTGCGGACTCCGCCGGGCGGGTCGACGGCCGGCGCGCCGATCGAGGACGTCACCCCCGGTGGCCCCGCGGCCGGCGCCGGGCTGGTCGGCGGCGACACGATCACGGCCATCGGCGGGCGTACCGTCTCCTCGCCGACCGCTCTGGGCGCTCTGATCCTGAGCAAGAAGCCCGGCGCCCGGGTTTCGGTCAAGTACGTGGATCAGGCGGGCGTCAGCGTCACGGCCAGCGTCAGGCTGGCCAGCGGTCCGCCGCAGTAGCTACTGGCAGAATCCCTGACGGTCCTGGGTGAGACACACGAGCCCGGCCAGTCGCTCGCCGTCGGGGTCGAGCACCACCAGTCGTCGCTCCTGATCGGCGTCGAGCAGCGTCAGCGCGTCGGACAGCGGCGCGTCGGGCTCGATCGTCGGCACATCGCGGCTGGCGAGCTCCCGCAGCGGATGGTCGTCGCCGATCTGATCGTCGAGCGCGTCGCGTCCGACCACGCCGACAAACCGCGAGCCGTCGACGACCAGCGCCGTCATGACCCTCGGGTTGGCGAACATCGCTCGCAACTCGCCGGCGGTCGCGTCGGCCGACACGGTCTTCGGCGTCGCCAGCATCGCGTCACGAACTCGTAGCGCGGCCGCGTTTGCACGGATGGCCTCCGTCATCTGGACCCGAATACTAGGGTCGATGTCCCTCTACAGCGTAATGACGCAGTAGAAGGACATCGACCTCCTTCTGACGGGCGTCAGCTGACCTCGACGCCCGTCGTCACCGTCTCGGCGCTCGTGCGCGCCTGGTTGGCGAGCCACACCAGCGCGGCGGTCAGCACGACCGCGGCGTAGAACCCCCACCCGAAGTACGAGAAGTGGATGTGGAACAGGAACTTCAGCGCCACGAACAGCGCCGCCACCAGCGCGAGCACGAATCGCGTCTGGGTGCGGCTGCCGCCGATATTGGGCACCGCCGTCCCGGGCGACAGGCGCTCGATCGCGAGGTCGGCGATCAGCGCCGCCAGCACCAGCACGGCCAGGACTCCGAGCCAGCCATCGGGCGAGCCGGTGGCTGAGGACGTCGCCGTGAACGGCCCGAAACTGATGCTGAACCACGGAAACGCCAGCAGTCCGACCAGCAACAACAGCGCGACGCCTCCGAGAATCCAGTCGTCCCGCGAGAAGCTCTCGAGCTTCATCTTGCATACCCCCTGTTTGAGTTGTCCCGTAACAACAAGCGCTCGTGCCCCGAGCGCGAGCGCATGATACAGAAGTCACAAGAGCAGGTCGAGAAGTTCTCCGACGTGGTCGATCACGACATCGGGACGGTGCCGCGCAGGTAGCCGATCGAGGTCGACGTCACCGCTGATCCCGCTGCGGACGAGGATCGTCTGCGAGCCCCCGATCCGCCCGAGCGCGATGTCCATCGAGGCGTCATCGCCGATCACGACGATCTCCCGCGACGGCACGCCGAGCCGCGCCTGGAGCTCGTCGACCGCCGCCCGTGACGGCTTGCCGAGGATCCTCGGCCGCCTGCCGCTGACCTTCGCGATCGCGGCCGTGATCATCGAGCCGCGGCTGAGAATCATCCCGTTGGCGCCCGCGTAGCCGCGGACGTAGCTGCTGGTCAGCAGCGGGGCTCCGCGCTCGATCGCGCGCGCCGCCCGCTCCACCTCGTCGAGGTTGACCTGGCTCTGCTGGGCCACGAACACGGCGCCCGCGTCGTCGCCCGAAGTCACTCTCACCCCTCGCGCGGCCATGAACTCGCGGACCGCGCCGGTCGCGAACAGCTGCACCGGCGCGTCCCGGTGGCGGCGCAGCAGGTAGCTGCTGGCGCTGTCGACCGGCGTCAGCACCTCCTCGTCGGCGATCTCCAGCCCGTCGTCCCGGAGTCTCCGCGCAACCTCGGCCGACGTCACATGGCTGGCATTCGTGAACAGCACCAGCCGGCGCCCGGAGCCCCGGACGCGGCCGAGCACCTCGGCGGCGTCGGGGTGCGGCAGCGCCCGACCGTCGGCGTCGCGGTGAACGAGCGTGCCGTCGACGTCGAACATGAACGCCCGCACGGGGCGGTCAAGCACGTCGCCACACGACCCGCACGTCCTTGCGCTCCAGCTCGAACTCGCGTACATCCGGCCGCGACGCCAGCTCTCGCAAGAGGGTCACAACCGGGGATTGAGGGGCCACGCGGTGTGGGGGTTCCTGCGCGGTACTCGAGTTCCGCGCAGGAACCCCCACACCGCGTGGCTCATCGGAACGGTTTGCGACCATCGCGTCCACCTGTTCGGCCGGCATTGTTAGGCGCAAAAGCAGTTCCTCCTCCGAGATCCGCGATCCGAAGCGGGCGCGGGCGCCGTCGAGCGTGATCGGCTCCAGCCCCCGCAACCCCGCCGCCTGCGGGCGCGACAGGACGCGGTCGGCGATCCCCGGGTCGACCGGCGCCGGCGGGTCGCCGTAGTGCCCGAGGAAGAACCGGACGGTCTCGTCGGAGACGTTCTTCCAGCGCTCCCCGTCGATCACGTTGCGGGCCGCCTGCGAGGCGATGAACTGCGACACCGGCGTGACGATGATCGGGTAGCCCATCTCGGCGCGCACCCGCTCGACCTCCTCGAGGACCGCGTCGTACAGCTCCGGCCGCCCGATCTCGCCCAGCATCCGCTGCGTCGTCGTGACCATCCCCCCGGGCAGCTGGTGGCGGTAGTAGGCGGCGTCGAACTCCTGCGGCGCCCCCGACGGGAGCCCCTTCGAAGCCGCCAGGTCATCCAGGTACGACGACACGGCGGCCACCGCCTCGATATCGAGCGCGACCCCGAACCCCGCCGCCTCCAGGTTCGCGACGGTCATCGACACCTCGGGCTGGGAGGTGCCCCGCGACAACGGTCCGGAGGCGGTGTGCACGGCCTGGAAGCCCGCCCGCACCCCCTCGACATAGGCCTGCGGCGCCAGCCCGATCGTGCAGTGGCTGTGCAGCTCGATCACCCGCCCGCCCGCGGCGGCCGCGAACGCTGGCGCCAGTTCCCGGACCGCGTCGACGGTCAGCAGGCCGCCGGGATCCTTCAGGTACAGCCGGTCGATGTCCTCGCAGTCCGACAACGCGGCGGCCCGCTCGGCGTAGTAGGCGTGGGTGTGGACGGCGCTGATCGAGTACGTCAGCCCGACCACGACCTCGTCGATCCCCTCCTGCTTGGCGAGTCTCGCCATCCGCCGGATCCGCGCCGGATCGTTCGACGGGTCGGCGATCTGGAAGCGGCGCAGCCCGTTGCGGGCGACCAGCCGGAACGACAGCGACATCACGTCCTCGCCGCACGGCACCCAGGAGATGAACCGCATCCCGCTGCCGATCATCGACAGCGGCGTGTTCGGCATCGCCGCGCTCGCCAGCCGCAGCCGCTCCCACGGGTCCTCGCGGTGGAAGCGCACCGACACGGCCATGTGGGTGCTCGAGGTGAAGTCGAGCGCGTGGTAGCCGACGCGATCCAGCACCGGCGCGACCCCGAGCACGTCGGCGGTCGTCAGCCCGGTGGCGCTCCACAGGCTCTGGTTTCCGTCCCGCAACGACGTGTCGACGAACTCGACGATCACGCCACGACCCTCCCCAGCCAGTCGGTCGCGACGGGCCCGGCCAGAAACTCGGGATGCCCGAGCACGCCGATCAGCAGCGCCCGGTTGGTCTCGACCCCGTCGACGTCGACGTCCTCGAGCGCGTCGAGCAGCACCGCCACGGCGCTCGCCCGATCCTCCCCGAACCCGATCAGCTTCGCCATCAGCGAGTCATAGAACGGCGGGATCTCGGCGCCCGCGAAGCAGTGCGTGTCGACCCGCAGCCCCTCGGCCTCCGGCACGAAGAACATCGAGAGCCGCCCCGGCGAGGGCCGGTACTCGTGGACGGGGTCCTCGGCGCACAGCCGGCACTCGATCGCGTGTCCATCGATATGGACGTCGTCCTGCCCGAACCCGAGCCGCCCGCCGCCGGCGCCGGCGAGGGTCAGCTGCAGCGCCACCAGGTCGCGCCCGACGACGATCTCGGTCACCGGGTGCTCGACCTGGATCCGGCAGTTGACCTCGAGGAAGTAGAACTCCTCGGTGGCGGCGTCGACGACGAACTCGACGGTCCCGAGGTTCCGGTACCCGAGTTCCCGGCCGAGCGACACCGCGGCCGCGCGGATCGCCTCGCGGGCGCCGCCGGACAGCCGCGCCGGCGCCTCCTCGATGATCTTCTGGTAGCGCCGCTGCACCGAGCAGTCGCGCTCCCCGAGGTCGACCACCTCCTCGACGTCGCCGGCGATCTGGACCTCGATGTGCCGCGCCGCCGCGATGAACCGCTCGACGTAGACGCGCTCGTCGCCGAACGCCGCGCCCGCCTCGGCCCGCGCCAGGGCGAACACCCCGTCGAGCTCGCCCGGCTCGCGGACGAGCTTGATCCCGCGCCCGCCGCCGCCGCCCGCGGCCTTCAGCAGCACCGGGAAGCCGATCTCGGCGGCGACCCGCGCCGCCTCCGCCACCGACGCCACCTCGCGCCCGGGCAGCACCGGCAGCCCCGCTTCCCGGGCCGCCTCCCGGGCCCGCAGCTTGTCGCCGGTCAGCGCCATCACCTCGACCGGGGGCCCGACGAACGCGAGCCCGTGCTCCTGCGCCAGCGAAGACAGCGCGACGCTCTCGGCCAGGAAGCCGTAGCCGGGGTGGATCGCGTCGCAGCCGGTGCCGAGGGCCGCCTGCACGACCAGATCCGCCCGCAGGTAGCTGTCCCGCGCGGGACCCGGCCCGATGGTCACAGCCTGGTCGGCGAGCCGCGCCGCCAGCCCGTCGCGATCGACGTTGGAGCAGCCGACCACGCATTCGAGCCCGAGCGACCGGCACGCCCGCACGATCCGCACCGCGATCTCGCCGCGATTCGCGATGAAGACCCGTTTCACGGCCTGACCCGAAGCAGCGGCGCCCCGTACTCGACCAACGTCGCGTTGTCGGGGAGGATCTCGGCGACCGTGCCGCTGACCCCGGCGGGCACCGAATTCATCATCTTCATCACCTCGATGATGCAGACGATCGTGTCCGGCTCGACGCGGCTGCCGACCTCGACGAACGGCGGCGCGCCGGGCGCCTCGGCGCGGTAGAAGGTCCCGAGCATCGGCGACTCAACAGTTAGAAGTCCGTCCTTCGCTGATGCTGGCCTAGCGGGGCCAGCATCAGCGTCCGGCGGCGCCTCGCCCCGCCGCACGTGCAGCGAGAAGCCGTCGGTCTCGACCTGGATCTCCGACAGCGGCGTCTCGTCGACGATCCGCAGGATCTCGTGGATGTCCTCGTCGCTGAGCGTCATTTCTTGCGCGCCGCCCCGAACTGGGCCATCACCAGCGAAATCGCCGAGGCCGCGGGCTCGACCTCGCGCGTGGGCAGCGTCGTCACCGGGCGCGACTGTACGACGAACACCCCGCCCCCAGGGGTGACTTTGTCGGCCACGTGGCCGACAAAGTCGGGCCCCCAGGCCGTGTCTCGTGCGATCGCCCACTCGATGTCCTGGTGGGCGCCGAAGTGCCGCTCGGCGGCCCGCGCGACCGCGACCAGCTCGGACAGGTCCTCGGGTGCCAGGCACCTGGCGGCCGCGCGCTCCGGCGGGACCTCGCGGACGGCGACGCCGGTCTGCGCCGGAACGTACTCGAGGCGCTTGTCGCCGAGCTGCTCGCGGACCACCTCGCCGGTGACCTTCGAGACGAGGTAGTCGTCGGGGGTGACCTCGCCGCCGACGATCGCGGCGCCGAGCCCCCAGCTGGCGTTGATCGCGACCACGCTCGGGTCGCCGGTGACGGGGTTGCAGGTGAACAGCACCCCGGAGACAGCGGCGTCGACCATCAGCTGCACGGCGACCCCCATCGCCGGCTCGCCGCCGCCGCCCAGGTGCTCGCGGTAGGCGACGGCTTCCGGGCTGTACAGGCTCGCGCGGCAACGGTCGACGGCCGCGCAGACGGCGTCGACGCCGCGCACCCACAGGACCGTCTCCTGCTGGCCGGCGAAGGTCGCCGACTCGCTGTCCTCGCCGATCGCGCTCGAGCGGACCGCGACCGGCGGGTCGGGCTCCCCCGCGGCGGCGGCGAGCTCGCGGTAGGCGTCCTCGATCTCCTCGCGAGGCGGCTCGTCGGTCGCCAGCGCGAACCCGGGCGGCACCCGGACGCCGGCGGCCAGCAGCTCCCCGAGCCCGGCGCTCTTGCCCCCGAACCGGCCCTCGTCGGCGCGACGCAGGTCGCGGAGCGGGCGGACGGCGCTCACGGCCCGATGACCGTCACCACGCCCGCGGTCCCGTCGACGCGGAGCCGCTGACCGGTGCGGATCTGGGCGGTCGCGCGGCCGGTGCCGACGACGGCCGGCAACCCGTACTCGCGGCAGACGATCGCGGCGTGCGACATGACGCCGCCGACGTCGGTGACGGTCGCGCTGATCTTCGGGAAGATCGGCGCCCAGGCGGGAGACGTGGCGCCGCACACGAGCACCTCGCCGGCGTGCACCTCGGCGATCTCCTCGACCGAGTTGATCACCCGCGCCGGCCCCTCGACGACGCCGGGCGAGGCGGGGGCGCCGCTGATCCGCACGCCGCCGTCGGTGTCGCTGGCCCACTCGCGGACCCGCTCGGTGGTGACGCCCCAGAGCATGATCGACATCGGGTCGGTGATCACGTCGGGGGTGATCCCCAGCGCCGGCGGTGGCGTCCACTCCGACAGGCGCTCGAGCAGCTGCTTGCGGCGCGCGGCGATCGGTGGCCAGTGCTCGGGCCCGAGCGGGCGGCCGCCGGTGGCCCAGGTCAGGACGAGCTCGTCGAGCGCACTCGCGACCTCGTGGCGGCTGAGCATGAACACGTCCTCCCCATCCTTCAGGAAGCCGTGGTCGGCGAGCAGCGCGCCGAACTCGCGGATCTTGTTCCACCAGCTCGTCAGGAACCAGTAGTCGCAGTAGAACTTGTGCTCCTCGACGTACGGGAACACGGTCCGCGACAGCGCCAGCAGGTCGTCGAACGGCCCCCGCGCGTCCTCGGACAGCAGCGCCGAGTACTCCTCGGCGAGGCGAGCGCGCTCGCGCTCGATCTGCTCGGTCGGGCGCTCCAGGATCCTGCCCTCGCGCAGCCCCTGGATGTGGCCGACCAGCGACGCGTACGGGATCCGCGGGTCGTCGAGCCAGCTCCGGTAGTAGTGGTAGAGCCCGTCGCCGGTGGCCATGTTGAACCACGGGTCCTTGATCCGCTCGAGCTCCTGGAGCCAGCGCCGGCCCGGCTCGGTGCCCGCCAGCTCCGCGTCGATCTGCTCCGGCGAGCGGCCCTCGACGAAGGCGCCGTCGACCCCGGTGTCGAGCGCCATCCGCGCGAGCCGGCGCAGCTCGGCGTCGGGACGCCACAGCAGCACGTCGATCCCGGCGACCATCTGCGCGATGTGCTGGTCGGGGATGTCGGGCAGATGGCCCTTGCAGAAGTCGGCGAAGGTCGCGTACGCCCCGTACCCGAGCAGCAGGAACTCGAAGTGGTTCTGCCACATCAGGTCGCCGAGCCGCAGCGCCCGCCCGTAGCGGTCGAGCACCTCGTAGAAGGCGGTGTTGCGATCGTCGCGCATGGCGACCTCGTCGCGCTCGTACTCGGGCAGCTCGGGCACCTCGAGGGCGCGCAGCTCGGCGATCAGCGCCTCCATCTTCGCCCGCCAGCGCCCGTACAGCTCGGCCCAATTCTCGTAGTAGTGGCCCGCGCGCTTCTGGAAGAACTCGGCCCGCTCGCCGATCTTCTCCGGGTCGGTGACCGGGTTGCCGGAGATGTACACGTAGCCGTTGACGATCCGGTAGTCGATCCCCATCGCCGGCGGCACCGCGAACACCCGGTTCTGCCAATCCCCGACCGCCTGGTAGGGGGAGTCGATGCAGAGCACATCGAACGCGGGCATCGGGAACGGGAAGTGCATCGAGTTCCAGAACCAGAAGCGGTTCTCGTCGGTGTCGCGGCGGCGCTCGTCGAACACCGAGTAGTACGGGTACATCTCCTCCCAGCCCTCGCAGCCCTCCGGCGTCTCGATCGCGAACGGGCTCGGGAAGGCGCTGGCCATCAGGGGCTTATACGCCCGCAGTCGCGCCCGCGTCAACCCCGCTTGCACCTGAGCGCACTCCGCGCGCCGGCTGCCCGTCGCGCGGTTACGATCGCCTCTCCCCGGTGGCCCCGCTAGGCCACCGGGGAGAAAGACACGAGAGGAGAAGGTGATGGCGAGGATGGTTCTGGTCCACGGCGCGTTCGGCGGCGCCTGGCAGTGGGAGCCGGTGCTGCCGGGGCTGCTGCTGGTGGGTCACGAGGTCGAGGCGCTCGATCTGCCGAGAGACCCCGGCACGTCGCTCGACGACTGCGTGGACCGGGTCTGCGAGGTGCTCGCCGCCGGGCCGCCGGCGGTCCTGGTCGGGCACAGCATGGGCGGGATGGTCATCACCCAGGCGGCGGCGCGCACCCCCGAACAGGTCGTCGCGCTGGTCTACACGTGCGCGTTCATTCCGGGCGACGGTGAGAGCCTGCTCGACCTGACCCACTACCCGGAGGCGGCCGGCGACCTGATCCAGGCCAACCTCGTCGTCGAGGGCGAGCCGCCGACGTCGACGCTGTCCGACGCCGCCGCCCGCGAGGCGATCTACAACTGCTGCACCGACGAGCAGGCCGCCTGGGCGCTGCC
>Ga0123356_10006882_pt1 | contig 11430 bp, 8 predicted proteins | sample TergutEmb28metaG_2_FD_92546 | JGI IMG/M metagenome (GOLD analysis project Ga0123356, IMG submission 92546) | Embiratermes neotenicus P3 segment gut microbial communities from Petit-Saut dam, French Guiana - Emb289 P3 | ecosystem: Host-associated > Arthropoda: Insects > Digestive system > Gut ... | reverse complement strand
TCCTTGCCGGATTTTTCGCGGATGATGTCGAAGGCGTCGTAGACAATGCGCTGGGCAATGCCCTTTTTGCCGTCGTACATAATGCTGTTGATCAGGCGGGTGACAAGCTTGGATCCGTACAGTGGATCCGGCAAGACATCCCGCTTAGCGATTTGGCCTCTTCTTGGCACTTCGCTTCCCTCCTTCATAATAATATGAAATCTTTGGTACTAACAAAGCACAATGCTTTGTTTGGTGTCCAGCAAGAGAGCCATATATTAGCTTGCTATAACACAAGCGAATTATTCTCTTACTGGTCTTGCTTGCGGGCCCTACTTTTTCTTGTCCCGCTTCATGCCGTACTTGGAGCGCGATTGCTTGCGGTTCTGCATGCCCTGGCAGTCCAGGGTGCCGCGAATCACGTGATAGCGCACGCCCGGGATGTCGCGCACGCGGCCGCCGCGGATGAGCACTACGCTGTGCTCCTGCAGGTTGTGACCGACGCCAGGGATATAGGTGGTGACTTCCATCCCGTTAGAAAGGCGCACTCTCGCGATTTTGCGCAATGCGGAGTTCGGCTTTTTTGGGGTGGTGGTTTTTACCGCCGTGCATACGCCGCGTTTTTGCGGGGAATCCTGATTGGTCTGCACGTTTTTGCGGGAGTTGAGGCCCTTGCGCAGCGCCGGCGCCTTGGTCTTCTTCACCAAAGTTTCGCGCCCGTTGCGTACCAGCTGGTTAAAGGTTGGCATCCATTCTCTCCTTTCTTGATATACTTGCGGTTGCTGATGAGCGGACAGCATACCGCAATTTCTTATTTTACCACAAATGGCCGAAGGTGTCAAGCCTTTTTTTGCGAGGTGTGGCCACATTGCGTATTATAAAAAGTCCAGCAAGGAAAAGGAGGTTCATGGCATTTCCGATGTAACCATAGCGGATGCGACAGTAGGCGATGCAAAAAGGCAACCCAAAACGGGCAGCCCTTTTGGTATTAAATTTTGTCCTTATATATGGTTAAGAATCAAACTTGTATGGATCCGCTTCCCTTTTCTTCCAACGGTTCAGAATCTCTATTCTGTTTTCCTGCAAAATCCCCTGAAATTCCCGAGAGAACAGGTTTTTGTCCGGTCTGGCCATATCTCTGTAGGCGTGCGCAATTTCCTTGCGGACTTCCTTGCCATCCTCTGTTTCGCATTCGCTCACTTTATCGAGGCAGAGGCCCAAATACTCCGCAATGATGTCCAGCACCGCCCAAGGATAATACCATTCCCCCTCATTCTTCTCCCATTCCTTCTCCAACTTCGGATCTCTCTGTCGCCACATCCCGTATGACTTCCGGAACTCTTGATACAGTTTGGGGTACTGTTCGGAGCCTTCCTCCGTCCCGGCGGAACCGGCATTTTCAAACGCTTCCTGTGACCATATACCCGCGGTGATCAACGTTTTGCATACGACCATCAAGAGCTGCAATCCCTGGTGCAATTTGCCCTTATCATTTTCGCCGTCAAGTTTTGACAGGTTATAAAAAACGGCTTCCAGATATGCACCGGGGTCAAGTGATAAAATATGGATCATCATCAGATCCGCGAACCCTTCTTTGAAATAGTAAGCGATATCGTCCACCTGGTCGTTGATAGATATCATCCCGGAAGGGGTATCAATCCCATAGTCTGGCGAGGCAGCCATGATCTGCATGCTTTCCTTATGTATTTTCATAGCGGTTTCCCTCTTTTTTTGGTCATCCATTGGGGTGTCCGGATACCTCTCGTCATAGGCCTGGCAATGTGCTGTGAGCAACTTCTTCATCTCGTCAGCGATGTCCATAAGGACCAGGATGCTTTGCTTAACTTGAACCTTTGTTTCTTTTAAGTAAAATCTATTATCGCCGCATTTTTTCCTGTAGTCGCTTTCTTCATTAATATCGAGCAACGCTTTCTTGCAGCATTCGGCTGTTTTTTTGGACTCCACTCCAAATAACCGCTGGCATAGCAGCGTAGCAGCGCAGGCGAACAGCATATCAAGCCTTTTTTCGCGCAGCCGGACTTTATCCGAACAATGGTGCGATACTTCGTGGGCAAGCGCGATCATGATGAAACGCAAATCATACATTTTCGAAATTGGGATTGTAATGAACAAAAGGTTGTCCATACTGAGTTCGTCGGCAAACCATTGTTCTGTCTTGAAATTGCGGCATAGCTTTGGTACCACAAAACAGGCAAAACGGCGTTTCCTCTCGTCGTTATCCAAAACAGTCAGGTATTTGATGAGCTTTTGCGCATAAGCGTTGCTGAACTCGACGATGCTTGCCGACATGCTGTGACTGAGGGGTTCGTATCCCGGTGTTTGGCGAAGCGTACCGTCCATTCGGACGACATGATCTGAAATCTGATTCCACTCACGCAAAAACTTCTCGATCTGTTGCTCTTTTTCAATCAATTTCTGCTGCGGATTGGCCGAAAACTTCGTTATCATGTGAGAAAGCCACGTGTAGAATATATGTGCGCTGTCCAGGCTCAGGAAGCAGACGCTGTCGAATATTGTGCTTTTGCTCATGCTATTCAGCAAGCTGAGAAGTTCAATGGCGGGCTTCGGCCAGGGGAATTTTGCAAAGAGGCTTTTGTTGTCTTCTATCAGATCCTTGAAGTCCTTGCTCAACTCCCTGCAAGCATCTTCGAGGTCGCTCTTTGTGGGTTTGCCGGTTGGTATGTCGTCTTGGGGCGCCGTGCCGGCTTGATCGTACGAGGGGATGGCAAGCGTTGTATTGATGGATAAAATGGATTCCCGGAATTTTTGGTTTTCCGCAATGATGCTGTGCAGCATGGAAAGGGAACGGGGGGAGGTATCTGGGAAGATGCCCAGGTAGTCGTCGTGCCCCATCATAAAATAGGGTTTTTTTGTTATATCCTCGTTTTTTCCGCCCCATTGCATGTTCATCGCTTCCATGATTTCATCGTGTATGGCCTTGGCGCCCTGGTATGACTTCGATACCGCACGGATGGTCATAGCGAAATGGTCTTTATCGTTTTTGCCTTTGCCGATCTTTCTTTCCACTGCCTCCCTCACGTTTTTCCGCGCCAGCTTCTTTTCTTTTTTCTCGCATTTTGGGAATTTTTCCTTTGCTGCAGTCTTCGCCTTTTTTATATCTTGATCCAACTCACTCAAGAGTTTCCGGGGCAGCGAGCAAATGGTGTTGGTATATCCCACCAAATTCGTTTGCTGACAGATGTGAAGCAATGCCTTAAGCACCGGTTTGGGTCCCGGCGCTTTCCACAGGATGATGTAGTCGCTCAGGTCGAGAGAATCGTATACCATGTGCACGAATGCGGGAGACCCGCCGTTAGCCCCGCCGTTGGAGGCCCGAATTAATTCATCAATGCGAATTCGGCCTTGTTTCTTATGCTCATAACCAGCGCTGCAATGGTTCACATGAACGATCGTAATAAAAAAGAAAGGGGAATCGTCTGCCCAAAAGGATTCAAGATTTTCCGACGCGCTTTCGCTTTCATCCGGGTACACCAAATACAGCGGGCGGAAAAATATCGAATCCAGCAACTGATTGGAAAGCTGCGTGTTGTTCCGCTCGATCGCATTCAAAAGCCCGTGCGTCGTATCCAGCTTCATGGTGAAAACAGCGTCAAACTCGCCCAGGGCCGTGTATTGCTGCAGCGCGGAATCCTGTTCCTCCTCGAGGAATTTTTCCTTTAAATCGTCGAAAACATTGTATCGCGCCTGAAAGGATTTGCACAGCAAAATGCAGCGCACGTCCTGCGGGTTTGGATTGGTCATGGTAAACAAAACACCTTCCCTTTGATCTCTTCGTAATTGGCTTCGCGCTTGGCTTCGGGGGTTTCATCGTAATTTAATATGTACTCTGTTGAGTATACATCTATCGCTTCAGCCATACGGGGGTTACTGCCCTCATATAGGCTGTCCAATATGGCTTCCAGCATGTCCGGGAAATTCTTTTTGAATTCGGGGCCTTCAATTGAATACCGGCAAAGCATCTGTGTCATTTGACTGTTCACCTGAGCATCGATCGCTTCGTCAATATTCCCAAAGATCTCTCTGTTTACAATTTCCCGCACAATATAATGAAACACAAAACACTGCGTAGCCTGAAAGTCATAGCCGCTTTCCGCTTCGGTCACGGCTTTTACAATTCTGAGCGCGAGAGCTTTTTCAGGCGCAAGATTTTTGCCGGCGGAGCCCGCGTGGGGATTATCATTAAAAACCTGAAACAAGCACAGGAACAACGCCGTCATGAAAAAGACGCAGTTGCAATTTTTCGTTCCGCAATGGGCCGTGAACCCGCAATACTCGCTCAACCACTCCAGCAGCAATTCAAAACATGCGAGATCGATTTCGTCGCCATCCATCACTACAGGGATTACCCCGGCCCAAAGTTCATCGCGGAAATGCTTCGTTGGGCAAGGATTCCTACCGGGCACCGGGCAGAATAGTATACGCTGTTCCTTGGGCGAAAGCAGCAGCAGCGTATACGCATTTAAATCATTGCTGGCGTTTTTAAAGCAATCGACAGTTTTCTGAATGATTGCCTCGCGAAAGGGCTCCAGTTGCTTCCGCAGTCTATACCAATCCGTTTGTTGGGTTTCACGCAGGTTCCCCTTCGCCCAGCGCAGCAGAGAAGCTATTGAATTTGAGAACCATACAACGTCCGGATTTCTTTCATCGAGCACCTTCCGAATGCGATTCACGTCCTCATTCAGCTTGTCCCAATCCATTGCCGCCCTCCTCTTGCTTTTTTTCTTTTTGGGGTGCGTGCTTGTCCGCCCAGTTTTTTAAGCGCCACCGGTATGTCAGCCCTAAAATCAGAAAAGAAGCCAATCCAACAAAATTCAAGAGCATTGAAAAAAAGTCAAGAACCATCCAAAACAGCGCCAGAGAAGCCAGATTCGCAATCAGCGCGGCGCGGGCCCATTTGTAACCTTCGAAGCGAAGCGATATTTCTTCCGATGGCTTATATGCGTTCCACGCGGCCTTGAACAGTTGCCTGAATAGTTCTTCAATCCCGTCAAAAATTTTGGCCAATCCGCCGCCGATCCCCGCGATCGCAAGCAGTGCGACAACAACGCAGATCCAGTTGGCGACCCCGCTCGCTTTCACAAACCTCGTCGTCCAGTATAAATCGAAGGCGTCTTTTAATTCTATGTATCTGCCACAGAGCCAATCCCAGGGTTTGTTATCTGTTAAGTAGGTGAATATCTTGGCTCGCCAGGAAGAATTCCGTTGCGAAAGAATAAACGACAGGCCAAAAAGGCCGAATGAAAGGCCGGCCGCACAAAATGGGGCCAGCCAAGGAGGTCTATTCTTCGCCGGTTTTTTCGTCATGGGATTCGCCCCCCGATACCAGTTAAGAGAGTTCCGTCGAAGCTTGGACGGGGACGTCGAAATTTTCAACATTCGCTGGTCGTTTCCTGCCGTTGTTGAGAGCGTCCGTATTCGAAAAAGCGGAAAACAGCGGTGAAGCCTTGCAAGAAGCCTTGGGCAATTCCGTACGCAACCACAGCCTCGTCTTCGCGTCGTAGCTTGCCATTATTGTTTTAGTGTTCGGATTCATTGCACACCTCAATATTATTATTTGCCACTCCATTAGATAATATATTCACCCGATGGCGTACGGGTGTTACATACCTATGTGGCAACTCGCTGCCGCATGAACCCGCCTGCGCTTCCCGACCTTTTACTGGCTTTGCACGTCCATGCCTCTAGGTTGCCCCAAAAGCTACCCCAACCTTAATTTTACCACATATTTTCGACAATTGCAAACATTTTTCGAAAAGATTACCGGAAACCAAAATATTTGTTAAACGTGCACAATTTAAGATGAACTTCCTTTGGAATTTAGGCGTTTATGCCGAAGTCTGAATGTCGAGGAAAATAAAGTGAATACATTATAACATAATGCAACGAGATTTGCAAGCCTTTTTTTAAAAATATTGCTAATTCTTTCCGGGATTTACGGGCATGGATATATGCTGGTGAGGCAAATCCGGAGAAGATCAATTGGGGATGCTGCGGCAGATATAACAATTTATTTCCATAGAAGCTCCTCGTATCCCCGCACAAACCACCGCTTGCCCTTCTGAAATACCTCATGTCCTTCGGCCTCCAGCAGCAGCTTTTGACCCTCGATGCCGCCGGGATATTTCTCGTTGAGCTCGCCCCCGGCTTTCAACGTGCGCCACCACGGGATGGGTTCAGCCCCACCGCGCTCCTCACTGGCATGGGCGCAAATATTGATGAAGATCCCCGCCGTTAAGGGGCAAGTCGCGTCCGCGGACGCCTGTTTCGCAAGATGCGCGCGCAAACGATCGGCGGTAATCACCCGGCCCTCCGGTACGCGCGCCATGATGCTATTGTATTGCATCGGCGCGGCCACCAGCAGCTTCGCGCCGCCAAAGCGGGCGATAGACTCCGGCTTGGCTGACAAATCTTCGATTTTGGGCAGCTTACCGGGGCTGTTTAGTTTTTCGTTGTATGTTTTTCGGGGCATGATAAAAATCCTCCCTGTTTTCTAGCCTCTCCATTATACCACGGCTTCGTCGCCGGAACAACAAGAATTTGCTTTTTTATATTAGGCATGCTATATTTATTGACAGTTGCCAAAAATTTTCTCCCGCCTTTTGTGGCATTTCACGCTGCTGAGGGCAGTTGTTGATGAAAGGAGGCCTAAAATGAACATTGATGACGTCATCGAAGCCTACCAGAGCACAGTATATGGCATCGCCCTAACCCGCACAGGCAGCCAGGCCGACGCGGACGACATCTTCCAGGAGGTATTTCTGGCGTACTTTCGCCGAAATCCTGCCTTCCGCGAGGAGGATCACCGCAAGGCATGGCTGATCAACACCACAATCAACTGCACGAAAAAGCACCTGCGGCAGCGGCGGCGGGCGGGGGTTCCCTTGGAAGAACTGCCCGAAGAAGCTATCGTCTTCTATGCCCCGGAAGACACCGCCCTTTACGACGCGATGCGCGCCCTGCCCGAGCCTTACAGAACAGCGATGCACCTGTTCTATTTCGAGGACATGCCTGCGGAGCGCATTGCGAAGGCATTGGACCAGCGCCCCGGCACCGTGCGCATGCAATTGACACGGGGCCGCGTGCTGCTGCGGGAACAATACTGCAACTTGCAGTCGAAAGGAGAATATTTAGATGTCTCGATTTAAACGTATGAAAAACCAGATGGTTCCATCTGAAGCCGCAAGAAATGAGCTGCGCGAGAAGATTGCGGCGCGGCAGCCTGCCCCGCGCGCAAATTCATGGCTGCGGCGGGCGCTCCCCATGGCGGCATGCCTGCTGTTGGCGGTCGTTGGTATTCTGGCCGTTCGGCAATTGCGCGATCCAGGCGGTATTGTAACGCCGCCGCCAATCACGGCAACTTCCATACAGAACGACGGGAAAATCACCGGTTTGCCAATCAGCGATACAACACCCGGCGACGCACCGCTTTCAACCGCCGACCGCTCGCCGTTCCACAGCCTGGAAAGCTTCTTCTACCAAGACGAATTATATGGCTTTGCCCTTGTGCGGGTTACGCAAATAGAGAACACTCCTCCCGACGCATCGGATCGCAATGGCCGTCAACTGTCCAAACTCGAGGTTATCGAATGGGCATCCGGCGCGGCAGAGCCAGCCATCGTCATCGTATCGCAAAGCCGCGCGGGGAGCGGCAACGACGGCTATGTCATAAGTGAGAATTACCATTCAAAGCTGCTGCGGCAGGGCGGGGTCTATCTGTTGCCGATTGGGCGTTTCGACTGGGAAGGCAGCGATTTCTGGCATGTCATAGGCGATATGGACGCTCTGTTCGAAGTAGACGAGCGTGGGAATATCTTCTCGCATTCGGCAATTGCGGCCTTCGCGGCCTACAACGGCCAGTCCTGGCAGGCGCTCATGGAGGATGTGCGGACCATCGCGCGAGACAACCCGCTGCTGGTGCAATATCCGCGCTTTGCCAGAATGCTGCGCGACGAAGTGCCTCTGGCCGTGATCGCAATTCTCGACGGCGGCACGAAGGGCAGTTCCCATCTCACGCAGCGCGTAAGAGCGGAGCAAGTTTTGATTCAAGGCACAGGCCGGAAATGGCAGGTGCAATTGAACGAAGGCGAGTTTTCCCTGAACACCTATGGGCATGAGGCAAAGGCGCTGCCGGGCGAACGCTACCTGGCGTTCATTTACGGCAGCGAGATAGAATACAGCTTTCAGGCCGAAAATGCGGCGAGAATCAATGCCGACGGCACGATTACCCCCCTCCAGAGCGAAATGAGTGACCGGAATGTATTTGACGAGCTGGTGGGCATGACGGTGGAGCAAATACAGATGCTGATTGAGAAGGCAAGGTAGTTACAAACACGAATAGGGTCATCCCGGAGGTTTTGGCTTCCGGGATAGTTTCATGGCTCACCACGCAAAAGAGCGGAACGAGTGCGGCGGGCTGCAACAGGTTGTCCGAATATTTTCGGGGAATCCCCCAAAAAATACTTGCATCACAAAAAAATTTGTGGTATGCTTGTATACGGCAAATATATAAAATCTGTTTTGACCGCAAGAAAGGGGAATTCTGTATGAAAAAAACAATGAAGCTGGTCGTATTGAGCTTGCTTCTCGCGCTGGTGCTCGGCGTCGCCCCACAGTTGGCGACGGTGACGGTAACGAGCGTGGCGGCGCAGTCGCAGTCGCAGGTCGGCTTCGACAAGCTGCCGGCGGCGGGGCCGTCGAAGTCCATCGCCGACGTCAGCAGCAGCCTCAACGCCATCTTGGCCGACCTGAACGCGGCCGCCGGCCTGAGCGGCGCTGACGAACTGTCGTTCTGGGAAATCGACAAGATCGACAGGGGCGCCAACAAGGTGGTGTTTTTCGAAAAAGGCAAGGTCAACAGCGGCAACACGCTGTCGAGCGTTTTTGGCGGCGGACGGAGCAGTTTTTCCGGCGCGTCCCCCGGGGGCTACGCAACGGTGGAACAATACGTGGATTTCGATAACACGGACATCCGTATCGTGCCGGTTACTTTGAATATCGGCTCCAGGAGTGACTACAATACCAAGATGAGAACCGTCCCCTTGCAGGATTACCGGGGGGTATCCCTGCTCCAGTTCTTCAAGCAAGGGGACGCCACCCTGACAATCGGTGCCCCGGTGGTAAATAGTATTGCCGATAGTCCGGGGCCCATGCCCAGCCCCTGGGGCGACATCATGAGCAATACGGATGCCAACGCGCCGTACGATGGCGGCATTGAATGGTTCCCCCGCGCGCTCGACGCGCACCTGCGGAATACGGACGCGCCCAACAGAAACCCTGCCGACCCCGACTGGGCCGGTGCGCCTGGCGGGAGCCGTTACACGCGGCGCGTGTATTCATACCTGGCCAACTACATTCCGGCCGGGGGCGTATTCGAAAAAGCGCAGCTGATTGCCTTCCGCTTTGAGATGGCAATCTCCCCCGAGCCTGCCGAAGGTCTTCCCCACCCCCTCACTGACGTTGACGGCGCCGCCGGCCCCTTTACTCCAGCCGAGCCGCCCGGGGAGACCCGTACCTTCTCCAACGCGGATCTCATCGGCCTGATCGCCCCCGACCCGTGGGTGATCATGAAGGACGATTACTATTACTGTACCTACACGACGGGAAACGACGTAAAAATCGGGCGCGCGGCGAACATGTACGACCTGGCCAACGCAAGGTACGTGTCCGTCTGGAACCCGGAGGACGAGCCCACCTGGGAAAGCGTGCTGAAACCGCGTGTCTTGGCGGGTATAAACACGAATAAGAAAGTATGGGGCCCGGAGCTTCACTACCTGAACGGCGAGTGGTATGTCTACGTGGGGATGGGCGACGATATGGATTCCGGTTTAAAAGGCCACCCCAAATTGCCCAGCGACGCTAGCTGGGCCACCGGCAGATCCTGGCATTCGAAAACGATTCACCGTATGTATGTGCTCAAAGGCAGGACGCAGAACCCCCTCGACGGCTTTGACCTCGTCAGGGAAATGAATACGGATATCGGCGTCTCGGCTATCGGCCACGACGGCAACGTTATGCGCTATTGGGCCCTGGACGGCACGGTTTTGCAGATTCCTCCCTCAAGTCCGTTTGCGGGTATGTATTTCGTCTGGTCCGGGTGCCCTGTCGAGGACACGGGGGCAGGCGGCACCTTGCGCCCGCAGCACTTGTATATCGCCGGGATGTCTGATCCCACCACAATCAATACCCCAAAGGCTCTGCTCGCCGAAGCGACCAGGCCTTGGGAACTAAATGCTGTTGAAGGCAGCATCCTGGAAGCGCCGGGCGCGCTGATAGCCTCCAACAACAAGGTACATCTCGCGTATTCGGCGAATCACTACACCAGCCCGGATTACAGCGTGGGCCTGCTCACGCTGACCGACAACGCCAATCCGATGCTTCCAGGCAGTTGGACCAAAGCCAACGAAGCGTTATTGAAAACCGGCAATGGCTTCGAGGGACCCGGGCACCCCTCCTTCTCGAAAGATTTCGACGGGAACGACTGGATATTCTTCCACGCGTATCCCCTACCCAGAATCCCAGATGATGAACGGAAGCTGTGCGCCAAGCCAATGGAATGGATTAGCGACGTTCCCGATTTTGGCGGTACACCGGCGCCGGCCGGGCAAGGGTTCACAGTCAAAAGGAACCCGGTTTACGGCGCGGGCGGGCCGCTTTTGCCGCCGCAGCCCGTGGGGGTTACAGTCACGGACCAGCCCGCAAACCTAAGCTACCATGCCGGCGATGCGCTTGATTTGACCGGGCTCAAAGCGCAGCTCCAGTTTATCGGCGACACCACGGTGCCGAAGATCAACGTCCCCCTTGATTTTTTTGAGCAGAATGGCAACGGCATTACGGTAAGCGTCGAAGGCAGCAGCCCGACCACCAGCCTGAACTTTGCCTCAAACGGCAAGCCTGTCACGCTGCACCGCGACGATGTGGCCGGCAGTACCGGCGCGCTGACGGTGACGGATCACGAATCCGACAACGCGACGGTGGACTGCGTGACGCCGGAGCTGTGCTCGCTCTGCGGGTTTGTGATGACCCCGGCGCTGACCCATGACTGGTACGACGTTTGGAGCAAGGACGCCTCCGGGCACTGGTACGCCTGCAAGCGCGACGGCTGCACCGCGAAAGACAGCGAGGAGAGCCACGACGAGGGTGCGCGCGCGGACGGCCTTTGCACCAACCCGTTGCTTTGCACGGTGTGCGGCGATGAGCTCGCGCCCGCGCTTGACCACAAGCTAATCAACGGAACGAAATGCGGTGACCTCGTCATCGAATGCGAGCGCTGCGACCTGACCGACGGCAGTTTGCTTGTCTGCAAGCCGGGCGCGGCGGCGACGTGTTTGACGGCGCAGCTTTGCACGGTGTGCGGGGATGAGATTAACCCCGCGCTGGACCATAAGCTAATCAACGGAACGAAATGCGGCG
>Ga0123356_10006881_pt1 | contig 11431 bp, 7 predicted proteins | sample TergutEmb28metaG_2_FD_92546 | JGI IMG/M metagenome (GOLD analysis project Ga0123356, IMG submission 92546) | Embiratermes neotenicus P3 segment gut microbial communities from Petit-Saut dam, French Guiana - Emb289 P3 | ecosystem: Host-associated > Arthropoda: Insects > Digestive system > Gut ... | reverse complement strand
CGCCGTTTTGAAGGCCAAAAAGGTCGCGGTGGTCAGCGACACCACCGGATACGGCACGGCTTCCGTCAACGCTTACGTGCCGATGCTCAAGGCTAAAGGCGCTCAAGTCGTTTATCAGGGCAATGTCGACGCCGCCAACCCGGACCTCAAGCCCGAGCTTCTGCGCATGCAATCCGCTGGTGCGGAAGCGATCATGCCGTGGAGCGTGAATGCCGGCTTTCTGTCTCGCATCATCAACACGCGCGGCGACATGGGATGGGATGTCCCGATCGTCGGCCAAACAACGCTTGGCTCCGGACAGACCAGGGCTTTGTTGGAAAAACCCGAATACTGGGCGAAGGTGTATCCCAACAATTTCCGGCCGGTATGCTATGGTCGGGGCGGCGAGCTTCCGGCTCGCACCATCGCTTTCCTCGAGCGTTTAAAGAGAGCCAACATCGATATGGGGGATACGCTGCTGTGGTGGATCGCGCTCGGCTACGACAGTCCGCGGATGCTCGGCGAAGCGATGAAGGCCGTCGGCACGGAGCCCGCCCAGATCGTCGGTTATCTCAACAAGCTCAAGGGATTCCCCGGCGTCTACGGCGACATTACCTTCACGCCCGAGCAGCACAACGGCTACCCGGACGACGAAGTCGTGATGGTGGAAGCCAATTCGCTCAAGGGCGGCGCATTCAACCTCGCTCCCGGTTACAACACGTGAGCCAATGCTCGAATCGATCGTCTTGTCGGGCGTGGCCATCGGTAGCATTTATGCGCTGATCGGCATCACCTACAATGTGATGTTCTCGGCTTCGCGCGTGTTCAGCTTCACGGCTGGCACGCTTGGAATGGTAGGCGGCGTGCTCGGCTCGCTCTTCATTGCGCGTATGGGCATGCCGCTCTTTGCCGGATTCCTCCTCACGCTCTTTGGCGGTTTCGTTCTTGGCGTCGTCACCGAAATCGCTGCCGTGCGGCCGGTGCTGAAGAGCCTGGATCAGCATCTCTATGTGCTCTCCACGCTCGCCCTGGCACTCATGGTCCAGCAGTTCACGGCGATTGAGTGGGGCACGGATGCCCGTCCCTTTCCACGCCTCTTTGACCTCGCCCGGGGCGGATTTGATCAGCAGTTCTGGCTGCCGATGCTCGCCTGCGCGGTCGTGATCGTCGGCCTTGAATTGCTCTACCGGCGCACGCTGATCGGCCATGCCTTCCTGGCGGTCGCCGAGGACACTTATGCCGCGCGCGCACTTGGTCTGCCGGAGCGCGGTTTGCGAATGACAAGCTTTGCGCTCGCCGGCGTCATCGGCGCGCTCGCCGGCTTTGCGGGCGGCGAGCTGCTGCTCGCTTTCTTCGGCAACGCGACGCTCCTGACCTTTTACGGCTTCGTTCCGGTGGCCTTGGGCGGGGTAGGCAACAACCGGGGTGCCGTCGTCGCCGGTCTCCTCCTTGGGCTGTTTCAGCAGGCAGCTAATTTCCTGGTCGGCGGCATCTTCGCCTCCGTGGCCGTATTCGCCGTTTTCATCATCGTTCTGCTGGCGCGACCTGAAGGCCTCGCTGGTGCTGCCCTGCAGCGACGCGTTTGATGGAAACGCCGGTCGCACAATCGCAGCCGGGCGGCGCAATCACGCTCGATGCAAAGAGCACGCTCAGGGCTGCACTGCCTTACCTCGCGCTGCTCGGTGTCGGGATCACGCTGCCATTGTTCGGCGGCGGCTATTGGGGCGTGATCGCGACCCGCGCCTGCGTCTATTGGGTGCTCGTCTCGGGCCTTAATTTGGTCGTCGGCTTCGCCGGCCAGATTGCGATCGGGTGGGTCGCTCTGCTGACGCTCGGCGCGTATACGACGAGCGTCCTGGTTGCCGGTACCGTCGCGCCGCCGTTCTCGCCCTATCTGGCGCTGGTGATTGCGGCCGTGGTCGGCGCCGTTTTCGGCTTGATCATCGGCCTGCCGGCATTGCGGTTGCGCACCTTCTATTTCGCCATCACCACGGTTGGCTTCGCCACCATTGTCACTCAAGTGGCGCTCGCGTGGCAGAGCGTCACCGGCGGCGGGGTAGGGGTTGCCGGACCGATTTTTCCGCCGCCGTTCTCCTCTGAGTGGGGCCTCTATTACTTCTGCTTCGGTCTCGCCGTGATCTGCACCTGGATGACCGCCAATATCGCATCGAGTCGGTTCGGTCGTGCGCTCACCGCCGTCCGGGATGCAGAGGTTGCAGCGGAAGCAAGCGGTATCGTCAAACCCGCCTTGCTCGCGACAGTGTTCCTGTTCAGTGGCGCCGTAGCGGGGGTGGCAGGCGGGCTGTTTGCGGCATTGCAATCCTACATCACGCCGGATGCTTTTACGCTGGACCTCTCGGTCCTCTTTTTCATTGCCATACTGATCGGCGGTCGCAGCTCTATTCTCGGGCCGCTGCTGGGTACAGTTCTTTTGACGGTGCTGCCGGAGTTCGCAGCGCCGCTCGTGGCGTGGTCGACTTTTCTCTATGCGGCGCTGTTGCTTGTCATCGTGCTCATGATCCCGGGAGGAATCGCCGACCTCATGGATTTCAAGAACCGCCGCCCGCTCGAAAGCGACCGCGCGATTGTCCCGCGGCCCGACCTTCTACCCCGCCTGCTCGGTCCGCCGGCCGATGGCTCCCTGACGCTGGACCATGTGGCACTGAGTTTTGGCGGTGTCCAAGCGATCGACGATCTCGATCTGGAGATCCGGCCGGGTCAGGTGCATGGACTGATTGGTCCCAATGGCAGCGGCAAGACCACCACGCTCAACATCATCTCCGGGTACTACGTCCAACAGCGCGGCGCCGTCAGGGTCAACGGCACGGCGTTGCCGGCACTGGTGCGCAGCAGGCGCGCGCACATGCGCATTGCGCGGACGTTCCAAACTCCCCGCATCGTCGGTTCTGCCTCGGTGCTGCAGAACGTGATGATCGGCGGCACCATAGACGGCAAGGGCACATTTGCAGAATCGCTGGTCTCCTTGCCGCGTCATCGGCGCGACGAAACCATGCTGCGTGAGACCGCAATGCTGGCGCTCGCAGCGGTTGGGCTCGAGCGCCTCGCCACCGTGCGCGCCGACCGGCTTCAGCACAGCGAATTGCGGTTCATCGAGATCGCCCGCGCACTGATGCTGCGTCCGGCCTATCTGCTGCTCGACGAGCCGGCGGCCGGGCTCTCCGCGGAAGAAATCAGGCGGCTGGGTGCATTGTTGCTGGCGATAGCCCATGCCGGGGCCGGTGTGCTCGTCGTGGAACATCACCCCGACCTGATCTTCGATATCTGCAACCATATCACCGTGCTTAATCTTGGCCGGAAACTTGCGGCCGGCACCACGGCCGAAATCCGGGCGCATCGGGAGGTGGTTAATGCCTATCTCGGTGGTTGAGCCGCTGCTGCAGGTGGCGAGCCTCTCCAGCGGCTACGGCAAGATCGTCGTCCTGCATGGCATCGACCTGACGGTTGCTCCGGGCGAAGTAGTGGCGCTGCTCGGCCCCAACGGCGCCGGCAAGACCACGCTTTTACGTGCGGTGTCTGGTTTGTTGCCCTGGTCGGGCAGCGTGCGCTTTTCCGGTCGCGATCTCTCTGGCGCGAGTGTCCGTGAGACCGTGCAAGCAGGCCTCGTCCATGTTCTCGAGGGGCATCGGGTATTCACGCAGCTCGCGGTGCGAGACAATCTCCTCCTTGCCGCCGGCAATTTGCCGCGCCGGGAGCGCGCTGCGCGAGTCGAAGAAGTGCTCGAGCTTTTTCCTGAAATCGCTGCCAAGAGCCACGAACGCGCAGCGGCGCTCTCGGGCGGTCAGCAACAGATCCTCGCGGTGGCTCAAGGCTTGGTCAGACGTCCGCGTCTCCTCATGCTGGACGAACCGTCAGCCGGTCTCTCGCCGGTCCTGGTGGACCGCGTCCTCGCGGTCGTGCGGCAGTTGCGCCAGTCCGGCACCGCGGTGTTGCTGGTCGAGCAGCTGATCGAAAAGGCGCTGGCACTTGCCGATCGCGTCTACGCACTCGCGCGTGGTTCCATCGTATTGGAAGCGCGAGCAGACGAGGTCGACCTTTCGGTTCGACTTGAGAATGCGTATCTGGCAACCTCTTCGACGAATATGGCGGCGTCGGAAAGCAGATGACGTCCGACTCGATCGGCGTGTACGCAGGTTCACTTCAGATGAGGCGTTGCATGTACCGAAAACGCCATTGGGAGTGAAGTGGATTTGACACATCGCCCGACGGCCGTGTGATCCGCGTGGAGGGCGTCGCAAGACGGCGACGCGAATGGAACACGAAGCTCCGCCGCCGATGGCATCGGAGCGCAGATATGCCGACGCGATCAGTGCTGATTCCGCGAGTGGCAGGGGCGCAAAGACGGGTAATATCCGCCCCGTCATCCATCGTCCTTTTTCGCGCTTTTTCGTGGACAGAGTTTTGCAAGCGGGATGCCGGACCGACCGTTACGTATTAACAGCCGGAGAGTAAGAAAGTTGCATTCACATCGTCACGCAATCAGGCTTCGGCGGGGGCGCTAATGACGGTTGATCAATTCACTCAGCAAGCGGAAGAAACCGGTCCGACACTGCGTCGAACGTTGGGCCCTTGGGGCGTCATCGCCCTCGGCATCGGCGCCATCATCGGCGCCGGGCTCTTTTCGCTGACAGGCATCGCCGCAGCCGAGAATGCCGGCCCGGCGGTGGTATTGTCGTTCGTGGTCGCGGCGATCGGCTGTGCCTTCGCCGGCATGTGCTACAGCGAATTCGCGGCGCTCATCCCGGTGGCAGGAAGCGCCTACACTTATTCCCGTGCCACCTTGGGCGAGTTCATTGCCTGGATTATCGGCTGGGACCTGGTGCTCGAATATGCGGTTGGCGCCGCCACCGTGTCGGTGAGCTGGTCGAGCTATGTGGGCTCCCTCCTCAGGGATCTTGGTGTCGTTCTCCCCGCGTCGGTCGCGCATGGGCCGTTCGATCCGGTCCATGGCCTGATCAACGTGCCGGCGATCGTTATCGTCGTAGCGCTTTCGCTGCTCTTGATGCGCGGCATCCGTGAATCGGCCGCCGTCAATGCGCTCATCGTCGTCGTGAAGGTAACGATTGTGATCGTCTTCATCGCGGTCGGGGCGTTCTTCATCCACACCCGCAACTACCAGCCATTCATCCCGCCGAACACCGGCACCTTCGGCGAATTCGGGTGGAGCGGGATCATGCGCGGTGCCGGCGTGATCTTCTTCGCATATATCGGATTCGACGCGGTCTCGACCGCGGCGCAGGAGGCACACAAGCCGCATCGTACCATGCCGATCGGCATCATAGGGTCGCTTGCGATCTGCACCGTCCTCTATGTCGCCTTCGCCTTGGTCCTGACCGGCATGGTGAATTACCGGGTGATGCACGGCGACGCGGCGCCGGTCGCGACGGCGATCGACCTGACGCCCTTTCCCTGGCTCCAGCTGATGATCAAGCTCGGCATCATCTTCGGCTTCACCTCGGTGATCCTCGTGATGCTGCTGGGGCAGTCGCGCGTCTTCTTCGCGATGGCACGGGACGGACTCCTGCCGCCCCTCTTCGCCAAGGTGCACCCGAAATGGCACACGCCGTGGCGCTCGAACCTTGTGTTTCTGGTCTTCGTAAGCGCCATCGCCGGGTTGGTGCCAATCACGAAGCTTGGCCACATGACGAGCATCGGCACGCTGCTCGCCTTCGTGCTCGTCTGCACAGGGATCATTGTCCTTCGGCGGACGCGGCCCGATTTGCCGCGGCCCTACCGCACGCCCTTGGTTCCGTTTGTTCCCGCCGCCGGCATTCTCGTCTGCTTCGCGATGATGTACTCGCTCGGCATCGAGACCTGGTATCGGCTTATCGGCTGGCTCGTGATCGGGCTCGTCATCTATTTCGGCTACAGCCGTGCGCACGCGCGAGCGGCGCGTGTCACAACCGATCCGGATCTTCGGCCGCACAGCGTTTGAATTGTCGCAATCCGCAGATGTTCACTGGGGTGCGGTTTGAACTTAAGGCGTGGCCCGTCTGGCGCGAGCGGCGAAGCGCCGCCACATGCGTCTCAAGGCGACCTTTCGATGTGTCCCGACGAATTCCGCTCAACGCCCGGTGCGAAGAAAGTCGACGCGGCTGCTGGCGGACCTTCTGCCGGTGCCCGCGCACTTTGAGGCGCTCCCGCTGGCGGGGATGGTTGGCCGTGTGCGGTTTCGCCGCCAAAAATCGGAACTTGTGTCACCTGTGGCCAGGGCTGCAACTGTGGCGGCAAATGCACATAGGCGCCAGTGACAGGAGAAAACCCGCCTGCGGCACCCCGGGCGGCGGCCCCCGATAGCGCAACGACCAGGGTGCCGACGAAAGTGGTCATCGCTATGGCGATCACAAGGCTATGGCGATGCATGAAGGACGTCCTTTGCCGCCGGGCGCCAACAATGCTCGCGTGGACGAGTCCAAGGCGTCGATCGAGAGATGGTATAGGGGAGGCCAAGGAGGAAATTCGAAAGCGCCCGCATTCAGCTTCCGCAGCCCTCACGTCATTGACCCAAATACGGTCCCGCCTTTTCGGCGCGGCTTCACGCGGCGAGATAGAGGAGCTGCGAGAGTCGTCGTGGGTGCGACAGCCGCGGTCGGCCGCGCGCCGGCGCTCTATTGCGCAGCGATCAAGCGCACCGGCAGCCTGTACGGGCCGTGACCGATCGTCGTCATCCACCATTCGGGCTCGCCTGCCGATTCGAAATGCGCGACATGCCTCAAAAGTGCGCCGAACAGAGCTTCCATCTCCAGCTGTGCCATAACCTTGCCGACGCATGAATGCGGGCCATAACCCCAGCCGACATGGCCCCGCAAATCGCGCGTGATGTCGAACCGGTCGGGCTCGTTCCATTTCCGCGGGTCGCGATTGGCCGCGGCAAAGAGCAGCCCGGTCCGCGTCCCGGCGGGCAAGGTGTAGCCTTCGATTGCGACTTCCTTCGCTGTGATGCGTCCCGCCAAACGCGACGGCGAATCCCAGCGCAAACTCTCATCGAAGGCGTTGCGAAACAGGTTCGGGTTCGCGCGCAAAGCCTCCCACTGCTCGGGGAACTCACAGAAGGCACGAATCGCGTTTGCGCCCGTGACGACGGTGGTGTCGGAGCCGGCGGAGAGTATCGCCCTCACCAGAAGCTTCGCCTCGTCGTGGGTGATCTCGCCAACGTCGGCAAGGCGGTAGGTCGCCTCGGCGAGTCCATCCTTCGTCATGTTCTCCCGGGCGCAGGACCAGTCGGCCCATTGCGCCACGGTGTCCGCGCCCTGGAGCGCCTGGTGAAACGTCTCGTTCCTGGGCCCGAGCATCGCCCACCCGATGTTGCCGAAAGCGCTGATGTGCTCGCGACCCTCCTTCGGCATGCCGAGCAGATCGGGCAGCACCTGATGGACGTATGGCCTGGTGATGTCGAGGTTGGCATCGATCGGATCGCCGGCGCGGGCCATGAGCCGGCCCACATGCTCCTCGGCGACACGCGCGAATGCGGCGGACCATTCCTGGAGCCGTGATGGTGACAGCACCTTCGACATCACTTTGCGCAGTTCGGTATGGCGCGGCGGATCGTCGGTCAGGAGAATCCCTCGCCGTGCGGAGGTCGGGTCGTCCCATGGCCGAGAGCGGCTGGAAAAGGAACGCCAGTCGGTAAGGCCGGCGACGACATGGTCAAAGCGGCCGACAATGGCGATGTTCTCGCGCGCGAGCCATACCACCGGCGCCATCTCCCGGACCGCATCGTCGGTGGCGCGCGCGTTCAGGATTGCTTCGCGGCCGAACATGTCGCCGTCGTAGACCGGAATATTGTTTGGCATGCCCTTGCCCCTTCACGTTGCCCCCCGGCGCCCGCGCCCTCGATCTGCCGCTCGGGCAGCACCGCGTTCGCGTCGTTCTCATTCTCAAGATCATCGCATGCCGTTGCCGTGTGTGCTACGCGCACCGAGCGACGGATTGACGCCATGCGCATTCATCTCCGTTGGAAGTCGCGCCACCGCAGCGGCGCTAGCTAGCCGGGATCGCGGCAGCGCGGTCAGGGATGGCGGAAACGGCCAATGAGCCCGGTAGCGCCCTTGGTGTGTCCGGAGAGCGCAGCGAGAAGCTCGTCGCGCGAGAGGCCGGGTTGCAGCGCCGTTGGATCGAGATCGGTGGCAATCAGGACAAGAGTGTAATGGTGCCAGCCGCCCGGCGGCGTGCACGGCCCATAGTAGGTGGACGCGCCTTGCGTGCCCTTGCCGCCGACGAATTTGTCCGAGGGCTTGCTCACCTCGCCTTCGGCAAAGCCGGTCACGCTGGCCGGGATCCCATAGGCAACCCAATGCACCACACCGAGTCCGAGGCGGCCTTCGGGATCGGTCATCAGCAAAGCATAGCTCTTTGTGCCGGCCGGCTGGTTCGACCATGAGAGTGGCGGCGAGACATTCTCGCCGACGCAGTTTGGGTTCGCCTTGTTGTTTCCGGCGAATTTCCTCGCCATCACGCCGTCATCGGCGAAAGCAGGCGAATGTAGATTGAAATCGTCGCCCGCGCGCGCGGCGCCGCCGGTGATGCACAGTGAAAGCGCTGTTCCGCCCACAGCAAGGATTTGTCGTATGAACGGGATCATTGCACATCCTCCGGTGAGCGTTTCCAGCGGTAGCTCGTTCTTTAGTTGTTATGCTAACCCGGGCTCCGTCGTTATCAGGCCCTTGCACTTGCCTTCCGAAGAGTCTCAGTTTTGCGCGGGGAAGTGGTCTAAGCCTAGCCGCAGGCAAGCGCATATGTGTGTTGCACGCCATGCGGCAACGGCATTTGAAACCAGCTTTCGCCGCCATCCCGAGTGCCGAATATCTCGCCATACCGTGCCGCGACATAAACCTGCTTGGCGTCGCCGTGATGCAGGCCGACCGACATCAGCGTGCCGTGCGGCGTCACCTTGTCGAACCGTTGCCAGGTTTTGCCCACGTCCCGGCTGCGGTAGAGCGCGCCGTCTTTGGATGAGGCCGCGACGCTGAGACACGAATAGAGCGTGTTCGGATCCTGTGGCGAAACCTTGATGTCGCGCCCGTAGGTGAATGGGGAAAAGCGGTCGACCCGCATGTCCTGCCAGGACTTGCCATGGTCCTGGCTACGGAACAGGCCCATGCGCCCGGCAATGATGATGCCGTCGGGGTCGGCGGCGCTGGTGCAGACGGCGTGAACGTCGAGCATGCCTTCGGCTTCGGCGTCGCTGACAAGCTTGCTGCGCAGACGCGGCTCCACATTTGCCATGCGCAAGAGATCCGCGCTGCAATCGCTCCAGGTTTCGCCTCCATCTGCCGATCGCATCACACCTGAGACCTCGAGCCCGGCAAAGATCTCGCCGCGAAGGCGAGGATGCGGTGCGAACCGCATCACGCGGCAGGAGAACGGCATCTTGGCATGGACCGGCAGTTGCGGATCGGATGCGCGCTTCCAACTCGCGCCGCCATCCTCGCTACGATAAATCGATACCGGCGATCCGCCGGCTAACATCCGCTTCGGATCGGCGCTGTCCTGCAGGAATGACCAGACCTGAACGCCGCGGTCGGGAAAATCGGCGCGACGGAAATTTTGACCGCGATCGGTGCTTCGATAGACGCCATCAGCGGTTCCGGCGAAGACGAGATTGGGATCGAGTGGCTGGACGAAGACGGTAAACGCCTCGATCTCGCTCAGTGCGTGTTTCCAATCGGTGCCGTCAGTGGCACTGCGAAACACGCCGGCGAGACCGCCTTGCTTGCTGGCGTAATAGCCGCCGACGCCGGCGAACACATGGGATGGGGCCACGGCAAGCTCCCCGGGCTAAAATTCTCACCTATCGTATCTTGCTACGCGAGGCACGACAACGCGATGATTCTTTGTAAGTCGCCGCCCCTGACTCTTGCGGCACGTGAGGCCCGCTTATGGGATGGTCCGGCCGTGCTCTTACCGCGGTCTGCGACGCTTCGTGGACATGCCGCCCGATGGTACCTTCGCCTCATGGCAGGTCTCATCGAGGTCTGGCAGACGATTGGCGTCGGTCCGAGGAGCGCTCGAACGCTTGTCCGACGAGATCACTGCTCTTGCCTGCCCTCACGCCGGGCTCGCCGTAGATCGGCCGCTGACGATGGCCTCGATCAAGGCGCGTCTGTGCCGGCTGGATGACGCGCTCTCTCCTGTCCGCGCGGCATTATCCATCGCCGCAATATGACGCGGTGGACCGGATTGGACGTGCGAACGCCCACAGCGCTGCAGTCGTCGGACCTACTGCCCACATATTTCCGTACACCGTTTTCGATCCGGCCGTCGCCCGATAGCGGGATCGGGCGCTTTTTTGGGGCTGACCCTGGAACGCGATCAATCGGGAACCAGCATTGATTGGGGATGGTCGCATCTCGCGTCACCGCGACAGCGCGGGATGCCACTGCACTCTGCAAGGCGGCGAATGATCATTGACGCGCAGCCAGAAATGGTCGGTCCTGAGGCCTGGGAATTAGGTTTCAACGTCAAGGGGAACCGGACCGCGGCAATTGCCGTCGTGCGCAACCGCGCCGTCATCGTCCACGCACGCCATGTGGCGCGCGCACAGGCAATGGGGATGTTTCATACCTTACGCTTCCAGCAACCCGCAACCTTCACCTTCCGTCATTCATCGGATGGACCCGGTGACGAGCCGCCGTCGTTACCATGGACGGTGTCCGCCTCAGCCGGACCCTGGGGCGGCTGGCCGTTGTCGCGATGGACCGTGTCCTCGTGCGATGGTTGCGGTTGCGGCTTGCCAAGGTCGCGATGGACGGTTGTCGTCGTGTGGCGGCGCCGATGGGAGGAATGAGTGCTGTGCCGGCATCCGGACGGGTGGAAGGGCCAATATGCGTCGCAGCTCTCATGTGCGGATGGCGGGGGCCCGAAACCAATACCGACGCCATTTCCAAAATCCCAGCCGATATACGGCTGTGATCCAGCCTTGGCCGGATCGGCAAAGAGACAGGGTAGCATCGCGACACTTGCGACAAGAGCCGGGATCAGCAGGCATTTTCGAGAAGGGATCTGAAACGACATTGGCCACCTCTTGACACATGTTCGCAAGTTTCCGTTCGAGGAACGCGTATCAGGAGCTTACGGTGATTTGGTCAACCAGCTCCCGCAGAGAGACCCTAGCTTGGTCTGCCTGCGAAAACCAACTTTAGCAGCAAAATCACTACGCTTGAGGTGGCCGAAGGACGCTCCAGCGATCGTCCTGAACAGATAAGGGTTGACGTAACGCGCATTTCCTCACTGTTCGAATAACGATAGGCATGCGCCCAGTGGCACTCAATGAGCGTCGTGGGCGTCTATTTGAGGGTCCTGACCAGATAGTCAAAATTGATGGTGAACTGGTCCGGCGCCAGCAGCTTCTGCCGCAGCGCCGCCACGTCCTCCGCCGGAAATTCCGGCGCGAGGGCGCCGGCGGCCATTGCCTTGAGCTGGATCTCGGCGGCAT
>Ga0123356_10006880_pt1 | contig 11432 bp, 8 predicted proteins | sample TergutEmb28metaG_2_FD_92546 | JGI IMG/M metagenome (GOLD analysis project Ga0123356, IMG submission 92546) | Embiratermes neotenicus P3 segment gut microbial communities from Petit-Saut dam, French Guiana - Emb289 P3 | ecosystem: Host-associated > Arthropoda: Insects > Digestive system > Gut ... | reverse complement strand
TGATGGTGTTGAGCTGGGGGCTTGCGATCAGCGCCCGGATGATTTCAGAAAAGCCCAGGGTGGCGATGGCCAGGTAGTCGCTCTTAAGCCGGAGCACCGGGATACCGATCAGCGCCGCAAACCCCGCCGCCACCAGCCCCCCGGCGATGAGGGCCAGGTAGGGGTATCCGGCCTGCAACCAGCCCGGCGCCAAGTCCATGGCTTCCCGGGCTGCTTTGATGGCAGGGGAGATACCGGTCATGTAATAGATGCCGTCCAGCCTGGCCGTGGGTATGGTGAGCAGGGCCGTTACATATGCGCCCACCGCCATAAACCCGGCTTGGCCCAGTGAAAACAGCCCCGTGAACCCGGTAAGCAGGTTCATAGCCACCGCTGCAATCGCCAGGATCGCGCCCTTTTGCAACGCGGAGTACAGCATGCCCAACTCAAACCTTTTTTCTTCAAGGGCTATGAGCCCCCAGGCGAGCAGCACCATGGCCAGGAGGGAGAGGCCCCACTTTGTCGTTTTTTTCATGATCATCACACCTTCTCCCCGGTCTTTTCGCCAAACAGCCCGGTGGGCCTAAACAGCAGCATGATGATCAGCAGCATAAATGTAAATGCGTCCGAAAAGGTCGAATACCCAAACGCTATCAGCATGGTTTCGCATAGCCCAATCGCAAACCCGCCCACCATAGCGCCGGGAATAGAACCGATGCCGCCCACCACCGCGGCCACAAAACACTTAAGCCCGGGCAACATGCCGCTGAAGGGTGTGACCAACGGGCGATCGGTAAAAAACATAATCGACCCCACCGCGGCCAGCGCCGAGCCAATGATAAATGTCATGGATATCACCCGGCTGATTTTGATGCCCATGAGTTTGGCCGTTTCAAAATCCTTCGATACGGCGCGCATGGCCATGCCTATTTTTGTGTGGCGAATGAGCATGTTGAGCAGCAGCACCAGCCCCACGGCCAACACGGGCGTAATAAACGTTACAAGGGACGCCGACACATCGCCGATTTGGAATACGTTTCTAAGCCCTGGGATCTCCGGGTAAGCCCTAGGCAGGGCCGTAAAAAGATAGATGGCGAAATTTTGCAAAAACATGGACATGCCAATGGCCGAAATCATGATCGACATACGCGGCGCCGACCGCAACGGCGCATAGGCGGCCCGTTCGATCAGCAGGCCCAGCCCCACCGTGCCAAGGATGGCGATGGGGATGGCGACTTGCCAGGGAAAGCTGGCCACGGCAAAAATCATAAAAAAGCCCGCCATCATAAAGATGTCGCCGTGGGCAAAGTTGATGAGGCGCAGGATGCCGTAAACCATCGTGTAGCCAATGGCAATCAGCGCATAGGCCCCTCCCAGCGATATGCCGGTTAAGCAGTGCTGTAAAAATGTGGTGAGACTCATCGCGTTTCCTCCAAAGCAATCCAGGATACCAGTAATCAAAGTGTATTTTTCATCCGATGCTGTCTTGTACATCGCCATTTGGGAATCCCCCCGCCACTGCGGTGGCCCTCTCCTCAATTCGCCATTGTCGCGCTGTGCGCTCTGTGGCTCATTGGCCTTCCGCGCCGTCTCATCGCGCCACTGGCGCGACGGCGCTTCGGCCCCCTTTGACAAGGGGGGCAAAGGATTCTAGCAAAGTTTTCGTTCCCAACCCTTACCTCCCTTGTTAAAGGGAGGGGGACCGCCGCAGCGGTGGAGGGATTCCAGCGAGCTGTTTTATTCTAAACCATCGAAACAGGGGCGGGGAGCAAATGCCCCGCCCCTTTGTGTGTAGCCGGAATTACTCGGTGGTAACGGTCTTGAGGAACTTAAACGCGCCGTCTTCCACAACTTTGATAAACGCCATGTTTTTGATCGCGTCGCCGTTCACGTCAAAGGCGATGTCGCCTGTGACGCCGGTGATCGATACGTCCACCAGCGCGTCGCGGATCACCCGGGAATCCGTGGAGCCCGCCGCCTGGATGGCCGCAATGGCCACGTTGTAAGCGTCAAAGCCCAGGGCCGAAACAGCCGCAACACCGTCGCCGCCGTTCCTCTCGAAGTACTCAGGGGTGGCGTTCAGGAATGCCTTAAATCCGGTAACAAACTCAGCCGCAGTGGGATCAGCCTCGTCGAAGAATGTGGACAGGGTCACGCCCTCGGCGTCCGCGCCCGCATTTTCGATGATGGTTACATTCTCCCAGGTGTCGCCGGCCATGATGGGCGCTTCAATGCCCAACTCACGAGCCTGCTTGATGATCAGCGGCGCGGTGGCGATGGACGAAGGCGCAAAGATGGCATCAACTTCAGCGGCCTTGATGTTGGTTAGCACGGCCCTAAAGTCAGTCTGGCCGGTTTGGAACTGTTCTTCCACAACTTCGCCGCCCAGCTTTTCAAACGCATTCTTAAAGAAGTTGCCAAGGGCCGACGAATAGTCGTCGCCCAGTTCGGTGATGATGGCGGCCTTGCGCGCACCCTCTTGGAACGCAAAATTGGCCATCACTTCGCCTTGGAACGGATCCAGGAAGCAAATGCGGAAATAGAACTCGTTGCCCAAGGTTACCTGGGGGTTGGTGCAGCTGGCGCCAATGGCGGCCACGCCCGCTTCTTCAAAGGTCTCGCCTGCGGCGATACACACAGCCGAACCGTAGGAGCCTACGACCACCGACACATTGCTGGCCATCAGGGTTTGCGCGGCGATGACGGCAGCCGCTCTTTCCGATTGATTGTCCACTTCAACCAGTTCAATCTCATAGGTTACGCCGCCGATTTCAACGGTGGGCGTGAGGGAGTGGGCATAACGTGTGCCCAGCACTTCCTGGAACCCGCCGGCGCCGTTTTGGCCGGTAACGGGTTGGAATACGCCGATCCTGAGCACGTTCTCGGCGGATGCGGCTACGGGAAGTACCAGCATCAAAACCAGTAACAGAGCGAGAATTTTCTTCATGACGATACAGCCTCCTTGATTTTTATGCACTCATTATACAGGCAGAGTTGCAGTTTTGCAACAACAATCTTGCAAATATTTTGCAGCTTGGACTTACACTCCCATCTCCCCCTTGGCCTCCCGAAAACAAACCACGGCAAAATCTAGATCATCTCGGGTGTGGCCGGCGCTCACCTGGGTGCGGATGCGCGCCTTGCCCATGGGCACCACCGGGTAGGAAAAACCGATCACATACACACCCTTTTCCAGCATCCTGTCCGCAAAATCCTTGGCTATTTTTGCGTCGTATAACATAATAGGCACGATGGGGTGGGCGCCGTCGGGCACATCAAAATCCGCCTCTCGCAGCTTTTGCCGGAAATACACGGCATTGCTGTGCACCCTATCGCGCAGAGCCGTGCTTTCCTCAAGCAGATCAAGCACACCCAGGGTTGCCGCGCAAATGGCCGGAGCCACGGTGTTGGAGAATAAATAGGGCCGGGAGCGCTGGCGAAGCAGATCCACGATGGGTTGCCGCGCGGCCGTATATCCCCCGGAAGCGCCACCCATGGCCTTGCCAAAGGTGCCGGTAAGGATGTCGATCCGCCCCATCACGTTGCAGTGCTGGTGGGTGCCGCGTCCCTGAGGCCCCATAAAACCTACGCCATGGCTGTCGTCTACCATTACAAATGCGCCGTATTCGTCGGCCAGATCGCATATGGATGGCAGGCTTGCAATGGTTCCATCCATGGAAAAGACACCGTCGGTGGCGATCAAACGGATACGGCAATCCCGGGCCGCCTCAAGCTGGGCGCGCAGGTCTTGCATATCGTTGTTTTTGTACCGGAAACGCTTGGCCTTCGACAGGCGGATGCCGTCGATGATGGAGGCGTGGTTCAGTTCGTCGGAGATCACCGCGTCCGCGTCGGTAAGCAGGGTTTCAAACAGGCCGCCGTTGGCATCAAAACAAGAGGAATACAGAATGGTGTCGTCCATGCCCAAAAACTCGGAAAGCCGCATTTCAAGGGCCTTGTGGATGCCCTGAGTACCGCAAATAAACCGCACGCTGGAAAGCCCAAACCCCCAATGATCGTAGGATTCCTTTGCGATGTCGATGAGCCTTGGATCGCCGGATAACCCCAGGTAGTTGTTTGCGCACATGTTGAGCACATTTTTTTTGCCGTCCGCGCCGATACGGGGGCCTTGGGGCGTGGACAAAAGGCGCTCGGTTTTGGATGTACCGGCCTTTTCGATCTCCGAAAGCTGCAAACGATAGATGTCCAGCATGCTGTCTTTTGTCATGATCATTCGCTCCAGTCCAAGATCACTTTGCCGCTCTCCCCGCTGGCCATGGCGGCAAAGCCCTTTTCGTATTCCGTAAAATGAAACCGGTGGGTGATAAGGGGCGACAGATCCAGCCCGGCTTCGATCATCGCGCCCATCTTATACCAGGTTTCAAACATGCGCCGCCCGTACACGCCGGTGATGGTAAGGCTCTTAAAGATGATTTGGTTAAAATCCACGCTGGCTCCCTGGGCCAAGATGCCCAGCAGCGCGATATTGCCGCCGTTGCGCATCACACCCAGCATCTGCGAAAGGGCGGCGGGGTTGCCGCTCATCTCCAGGCCCACATCGAATCCTTCCACCATTTTTTGCGCTCGCATGGTATCTTCCAAACGCTCCCGTTGGATGTTGACTGTGGCCGTTGCGCCCATTTTTTTGGCCATGGCAAGCCGGTAATCGTTTACATCCGTCACGATGATACACCGGGCGCCGTTTTGGCGGCAGATGGCGGCGGCCATGATGCCGATGGGGCCCATGCCGGTGATCAGCACATCCTCGCCCACCACATCGTACATCAGGGCGGTATGGGTGGCATTGCCGTAGGCATCAAAAAACGAAACGATCTCTTCGGGAAAGGCAGGGTTTACGGGCACCACATTGCAGGCGGGAATGCACAGGTACTGGGCAAAAGCGCCGTCCCGATTGACGCCCACGCCTTCGGTATACTTGCACCACTGGGCGTTTCCGGCGCGGCAGTTGCGGCAATGGCCGCATACAATATGCCCCTCGCCGCTTACCCGCTCGCCTAGCTTATACCCCAGCACGCCCGCGCCCAGCTTGGCGATTTCGCCCACATACTCATGGCCGATGGTGACCGGGGGTTTGATGTGCTGCTGGCTCCAGGCATCCCAGTTGTAGATATGCAGATCGGTGCCGCAAATAGAAGTCTTTTGGATGCGGATAAGAACCTCGCCGGGGCCGGGTTCTGGAACGGGCTTTTGGATCAGGGAAAGACCGGCTGCAGCTTTTTCTTTAACGATGGCGTGCATTTTTTCCATGTTTGTGTCATGCCCCTCTTTTCTGGGATTTCGCGGCAAGATAACAGATTCTATGCATGCCGCCGCCTTTGAATCCCTACACCAACGGCGCCAACCTCCACACAAAGGCGAATTTCTTTTCATCAAAAGCGTATTTTTCCAAAAGGGCTGGGCCGCAACTGTTGGAGCCGATGCCGTTTTGCCTGTAATCTACGCAAACCACCGGGCCGGGCGCTTTTTGTAATGCATGGCGATGGGCTTTTTGTGTCAGCTCCTCCTGGGTGTAAGGGGAAATCTGAAAGGAGAAATCCGTTTCGCTTTCAAACCGAACGCCAAAGCCGTTGCGATCTTTGGCCTCCGCCCAGGCGCAGCCAAAATGGCTGCCGTTTTCTTGGGGCTTGATGTAATCTTCGTGGTTGCTTTCGGCGGTGGTTTCAAACAGTCCCATCCAAGAGGCCCGGCGTTTGTCCATGTAGCTTTCGTAGGGCCCCAAACCAAAGTAGCGGGCATGGTGCAGTTCCTTAGGCAAGTGCAGCCGCAACCCAAACCGGGGCAGGGAGGGCATGGCTTTGTCTTTTTTGCATTCAAAGGCGATTTGAATGGCCCCGTCCGCGCCGATGGTATAGATTGCATTTGCTTGAATGACCGGTTGCAGGTATACGGCGGCAAGGCTTTGGCGGCAGGTGATCACGCCCACGCCGGCCTTTACTTCGCCGGTTGTTTCGTAGGCCCTTTGGATGGCCTGGTCATACCCCGCTTCCCGCCAGGCGTGTACGATGTTCCGGTCGTTATCCGTGGGGGCGCGCCAGATATTGAAGGCCATGGGGGCGGTAATCAGACTGCGATTTTGGTATACTAGCTGATCAAATGCCCCCAGCCGGGTATCAAACCGATAGCGGAAGTCCGGCCCGCTCACCGCGATGTAGCGGTTGTCTTGTGTCATTTCTAGTGATCCAGGAGCAGGCGGCGTTAGTTTGCGTTCGTTTCGCCTCAACGTAATTTGGTCGATGCCAAGATGGGCGTCCGCCGGGATTAATGGATGAGTACCCGTGGCCTTGTAAGTGATATTCAGGAAGCAATCGCCGGTTTGGGGCAGGTCAAACCCTAGGCTTACGGCCTTTTGCCCCCGAGGCGGCAGGGAAAACGCCGGGACATCACCGGATTGTACGGGAACGCCATCCACGGTGACTTCATAGCTGATGTTTAGTACGTCAGCAGCATCAGCAAAGTCCAGCTTGCTGTCAAAAATGATCTCGCCACGGGCCAGATCGCCCGCCTTTGCCCGTACGGGGCGGATCACGTTTTGGTATTCCTTTAGGCCGGTATGGGGGGTGCGGTCGGGATACACCAAACCGTCCATACAAAAGTTGCCGTCGTGGCGGGTTTCGCCAAAGTCGCCGCCGTAGAAGTATTTTTTCTTGCCATCTATCGTTTTGCCCATGTACACGGCGTGGTCGCACCACTCCCATACAAAACCGCCGCAAAAGCCGGGATATTTCTCCATCAGCTCCCAGTAATCTTCTGCATCGCCGGGGCCGTTGCCCATGGCGTGGATGTACTCGCACAGCAAAAAGGGCTTTTTGTTCTTTTTGTCGGCAAAGTAGGCTTCGATGTCCCGTAAGGAGGTGTACATCCGGCTGTGGATGTCCAGGGCGTCCTCGCTGGTGGTATCGTCCTCCGTCTTGGCCGACGTTCCCTCGTAATGGACAAGGCGAAGCGGATCATATGTTTTCACCCATCGGGCCGCTATATCAAAACTGGGGCCGTACCCGGCTTCATTGCCAAGGGACCACATAAGCACCGCATGGCAGTTTTTGTCCCGGATCACATTGCGCTGCACCCGGTCCAGAATGGCCTGGGCGAACCGGGGATCCTTGGCGATGGCGCAATATTTTTCGCTCCAGGTTTCGGGGCCATATACATCCACGCAGCCGTGGGCCTCAATGTCGGATTCGGAGATCACATAAAACCCGTATTCGCCACAAAGCAAAGAGAACCAGGGCGCGTTGGGATAGTGGCTGGTGCGTACGGCGTTGATATTGTGTTGTTTCATTAGGGTCAGATCCCTCATGGCCTGCTCTTTGGAGATTGTGTAGCCGGTTACCGGGTCGCTGTCGTGGCGATTGACGCCCTTAAACAAAATGCGCTTTCCGTTTAGAAGCACCAGCCCGTCCCGCACTACAATGCGGCGAATGCCCACGGGAACCGTGATGGTTTCTCCCCCGCCGGACAGGACCACCGTGTACTGGGCAGGGGTTTCCGCTGTCCAAAGCGCCGCGCTGTCCAAACGAAAGGCGGCCTTCCCATCGGCCTGCTGCCGGGCGATTTCGTTTCCGTTGGGATCCAGCAGCACAAAATCCACGGGGAAGGAAGCGCCCGCAAAATCTATAGCCACTTCCACCGAGGCTCCCTTTAAGTTTTCGTCGGGCTGGGCCTGTACGGTTACGTCCCATATATGATTCTGGGGGCGCAGCAACAGATATACGTCCCGAAAGATGCCCGACATACGCAGCTTATCCTGATCTTCCAGATAGCTGCCTACGCACCATTTTAGCACGGCCAGGGTCAGCGTGTTTTCGCCGAGGCGCACATACTCGGTGATCTCGTATTCCCCTGTGGAATGGGATACCTGATGATAGCCCACAAATTGCCCGTTGACCCATACATACAGGCAGGAATCCACGCCTTCGAAATTTAAGTAACAGCGTTTGCTGGTATCCGAAATAGAAAAGCTTCTACGGTATACGCCGCAGGGATTGTCTCTGGGTACGTAGGGCGGATCGTAGGGGAAGGGGTACTTTGAGTTGGTGTATTGGTGGCGGTCATACCCATGGTTTTGCCATACGGAAGGCACGGGGATGGTGGCATCTCCCAGGGAAAAATCCTCCTGGCCAATGTCCTCGGGCACGTCTTCCACGCTTTCGAAATAGGCAAATGTCCAATCGCCATTGAGCAGCACGCGGTGATCGTTGGGCAGATAGTAGGGGCGCGGAGGGCATGTGCCCAGGTGCAAAACCGACAGGTCCTCATAATGATTGGCGAGCATGACGGGTCTCCTTTCATACGCGGCGATCTTTTCGATTTTTTGTTAAGGTCAGTATACCAAACTTTGCGTGCAGCGTCCATCAGAGATGTTTTTATGTTAAAATGAGCACAACAAATCCTAATACACAAACATAAGGGGGGAAACACCATGATCACATGGCATAGCCTTTCGCCCTACCCCGAGGCCGCGCCGATTGAAGAACGCACAGAAAACGGCGCTCTTACCCATAAATCCAACGGGCAGCGGAATTGTTTCGGGCGCTGGATGGGAGCCATCGAAAGCGTGGCAGGCGGCAAAACCTATCGGTTTTCTGTAACTTGCCGCCCCCAGGGCGTGCGCAACGAATTTGCCAACCTCCACGTGCTGCTCACCTGGCTCAATACCGAAGGCCGCCTCGTTCAGCGCGACTACATCGACCGCCACGCAGTTGCGGGCGGACTGCTGTTCAGCCGCGTTTTGCCCGCGCCGGAAGGCGCCGTGTCGGCAACAGCCGAGCTCTGCTTCAAATGGTCGGAGACCGGGCTGGTGACGTGGAGCGGCGCCGAATTCTGTGAGGCCCCGGCCATCCCGGTGCGAAGATGCCGGGTTGCCTCCGCTTTTACCGATCTGCCAGGCGATAAGCAGAACAACCTGAAGGCTATGCTGCAGGTGATCGACCAGGCTGCCCAGGCCAAGCCGGATATCCTATGCCTTGGCGAGGCGTGGCTATCGGTGAACATCCCCCTAACGGAGGGCGCGGTGACCCTGGACGGCCCGGAGATTAAAAGCATTGGCCAGAGGGCCAAGCGGCACAACATGTACATTGTGGCGGGCATAGCTTTGTTAGAAGAAGGGGTGTACCGCAATACCGCCATGCTGTTTGGCCGGAGCGGCGATGTAGAGGGCATCTATCGTAAGATACAGCTCCCCCTGGACGAGGCCGAGTCCGGGTATACCCCCGGCGATGAGTTTTGCGTATTCGATACGGATTTTGGCAAGGTGGGCATGATGATCTGCTGGGATCAGGGTTTCCCCGAGATTGCCCGCCGCATGGTAGAAAAGGGCGCGGAGATTTTGCTGGTTCCCTCGGCATGGAATGCCATGATCCAGGCCCGCTCCCGTGCTTCCGACAACGGCGTATTTGTGGTGACCTCCACCCCGCGCTGGAACGAGGCCCCGTGTTTTATCGTAGACCACTACGGCGAGGTGATCGCCTCTTGTCCCGGTGGCGAGGCCCATCCCTCGGGATTTTGTGTGGCCGATTTGGAGTTGGGCAAACAATACAGAACCATATGGTACTCGGTGGGCAATTGCTATGGCGAGCACCGGCCCATAAAGGCCAATGAGCGGCGGGTGGATGTGTTATGAATATGCTTCGACCCGGTTTCTGATTGCATGAGCCAGCTCTACCGATTGCCGGGTGGTTTCGATGCGGCCCTGGGTGTTGATGCCGGTTGTGCGCAATTCATCTAAAAAAGTGGCGATTTCGTTATAGAATCCGCAGGCTTCATAAGTTGCGCCTTCTTCCACGATTTTCTGCAGCAGTCGGTCTGCCGCGTATATGGATAAGCAACCGCCAAAAGCGTGTATGTTCAGGGGCAGCTCCGCGATGTAGGTATGGCTGTCCGTAAACACCGCTACGGTTTCAATATTGCGCCCCACCACGGGCAAAAAGGAGAGCCGCGCCGTAACGTCGCTATCCATCAAACATTCCATCAAAAAGTTGGTGGCGGTCTGTCCGTCGGCGCCGACGTCTTGATAAGTGAAACGGGCCCTCTGATACCCGTTCCCCAAAAACCCCACCAGGTCGATCCCGTGGATGGCGGTGGTGCTAAAATCCTCGTTGACCCGGCCTACCCGGTGCATCTCGTAGTTAATGTGCCGGATCGGCTCGGCCCGCTCCGTCAGTTGTTCGCGCAGGGCGCGGATCACCGGCATAAACCTTCGGTTAAACCCCACACGCAACTGGCTGCCTGATTCACCTGCCGCAACCACCAGGCGCTCTACACCCTCACGATCCGGCGCGGGCGGCTTTTCGATGATACAACAGAAACCGCCCAGCAGCACTTGCTCTGTTATTTCCAGCATTCGCTCAACGGGCAGCACAATGCCCACGGCATCCGGCGATTCCCGCTCCAGCATTTGCGGATAGTTGGTGTACGTGCGTTGGAAACCGTACGCCTGTGCAAAATTTGATGAGGTATCGGCATTGACATCACAACAGGCACAGAGTTGGATTTCGGGGTTCCGCTGGGCATACTGCCGATAGCAGGGACCGTGCATGGCGCTGGCATGGCTTCCACAGCCGATTACGCAAATTTTCATCGCTTTCCCTCATTTTCTTGAAAGGTTGTGACCCCAGATGAAGTTATCGTTTTCCACCTTGGGATGCCCCGATTGGAACCTGGCCCGGATTGCCGAACGCGCCAAACACTACGGATTCGACGGTGTGGAGCTGCGCATCGGCGGAGACAAACACATCGACCCTGCCCTGTGTGCCGATGAACGCAACGGTGTGAAGCGCCTTTTTGCCGAGGCAGGCATTGGCATCGCCTCGGTGAGCGGCTACACACAATTTGCCGGGCTGGACGATCCTACATTGGATCAACAGCGCCACAATCTTTGTTGCAACATCGATCTAGCGCGGGATATCGGCGCGCCCTACGTGCGCACATTCATCGGCGAGGGCGATGGGGGCCGGGTGAGCCCGTACGGCGTGCAGGTATTGCGCCAGGCGGGTGAGCGGGCCATCGAACAAGGCGTGATGGTACTGATCGAAACCCATGACGCCCTAAGCGCAGGAAAGCAAGTGAAGGTGCTGCTGGATGCCGTAAACAGCGCGGGCGTGGGCATCCTTTGGGATATGGCGCACACCGTAAGGGCCGGTGAAAGCCCATCGGAAACCTACGGGCTGCTGGGCGCGTCCATCAAGCATGTGCACATGAAAGATGCCGCTGCGGATTTTTCCCTGTGTTTGCCTGGCGAAGGGGCGTTGCCCATGGCTGAGGTGGCTGGGGTGCTGGCCCGGCACGGATACGACGGGTACCTGTCCTTTGAATGGGAAAAGATGTGGGCGCCCCATTTGGCGGAGCCCGAAGTGGCGTTTCCGCAGTATGTTGCGTATATGAGGTCATTATAGCAATTTGCTATAAAACCCGCGACGCCCGGGGCCACAGTATGG
>Ga0123356_10006879_pt1 | contig 11432 bp, 14 predicted proteins | sample TergutEmb28metaG_2_FD_92546 | JGI IMG/M metagenome (GOLD analysis project Ga0123356, IMG submission 92546) | Embiratermes neotenicus P3 segment gut microbial communities from Petit-Saut dam, French Guiana - Emb289 P3 | ecosystem: Host-associated > Arthropoda: Insects > Digestive system > Gut ... | reverse complement strand
TGTGGGATCCGCCCGACCGCCCAGCGGGTAAAGATTGCTGCCCTGCTACTGTCTACGCCGCAACATCGGTCGGCGGAGCAGATCCTCGCCAGGCTGCGCTCGGCCGGCGCCCGGGTGTCGAAGGCCACGGTCTATAACACGCTGAACCTGTTCGCCGCACGCGGGCTCATCCGGCAGCTTTCCGTGGACGGCGCGCGCGCCTGGTTCGACTCGAACGTCGACCCGCATTACCACTTTCATGATCCTGCAACCGGCACGCTCATCGACGTCCCGGTTCCCTCCGTTGAGTTCAGCCGCCTGCCCCCGCCGCCGCCCGGCACGGAGGTCGCGGGAATCGACCTGGTGATCCGCCTCCGCAAAAAACTGTAGAATCCGCTGCCTTCCGTGGCGAGCGCCGGGATAGCTCAGCTGGTAGAGCAGCGCATTCGTAATGCGCGGGTCGGAGGTTCGAGTCCTCTTCCCGGCACCACAACACCTTCCGCCGACCTCCGCAGCCATCCGGCTGCCTCGTGAATTCCTCGGCAATTCCAGCCTCTGGCGTCCGCCGCTCTCCGCCGTCGTCCGTTGACAGCCAAGCCTAGGGACGGGTACGTTGGCGGGTACGCGCAAACGGGCGTCGAACCCGTACCCGTCGAACGCCAGTCCGTACCCGTGAGGAGTTCCGATGCTCACCGAGACGAAGATCAAGGCCGCCAAAGCCCGCCAGAAGCCCTACAAGCTGTCCGATGGGCACGGGTTGCACCTACTCGTGACTCCCGCCGGCGGCCGCCTATGGCGCTTCCGGTACAGCCACGCGGGGCGCGAGAGCATGGTCGGGCTCGGCGCATACCCGGAAGTGAAGCTCAAAGCCGCCCGTGAGCGTGCAACCGACACGCGCAAACAGTTGGCCGCCGGGTCCGACCCCGCCGCGGTGAAGCGCACCGTGCGGGCTGCGCACGCGGACACCTTCAAGGCGATCGCCGAGGAGTGGCTCGGCAAGCAGCGCTTCGAGCCCGCGACGCGGGAGAAAGCCGAGTGGACCTTCGACACGCTCATCAACCCGCACATCGGCAGCACGCCCGTCAAAGCGTTGACGGCCCCGGCGATCCTCGAGGTGCTGCGCAAGATCGAGGCGCGCGGCATACACGAGACGGCGCACCGTGCACGCCAGCGCGTGAGCCAGGTCATGCGCTATTGCGTTGCAACCGGCCGCGCCGAGTCCGATCCGACACGGGATCTGCGCGGCGCGCTCACGCCCGTCGAAGTGACCAGCCGACCCGCCATCACCGAGCCCGCCAAGGTGGGGGAGCTGCTGCGGGCAATCGACGGCTACGGGGGCGATCCCGCGACCTGCGCCGCCATGCGGCTCGCACCACTGGTGTTCGTTCGTCCCGGCGAGCTGCGCAGCGCCGAGTGGCGCGAGTTCGACCTCGAGGCCGCCGCGTGGCGCATCCCGGCCGAGCGCATGAAGATGGGCGAGGCGCACCTGGTGCCGCTCAGCACGCAGGCCGTCGCGATCCTCACCGAGCTCCAGCCGCTCACTGGCAACGGGCGGCTGGTATTCCCGTCGCTGCGCACGCGCGAGCGTCCCATCAGCGAGAACACCTTGAACGCGGCGCTCCGGCGCATGGGCTTTGCTCAGCACGAGATGACGGCGCACGGATTCCGCGCGATGGCTTCGACGCTGCTTAACGAGCAAGGCTTCCCGCCGGACGTGATCGAGCTGCAGCTCGCGCACGCCGAGCGCAACAAAGTGCGCGCTGCGTACAACCGAGCGCAGCGCCTCGAGGAGCGCCGCAAGATGATGCAGGCGTGGGCCGACTACCTGGACGGTCTGAAGGCTGGCGGTGAGAACGTCGTGCCGCTGAGACGCAAGGCATAACCAACATCCAACAACATTGCTGCGCCTAGCCCGACGGGGCGAAAAGCCGGAATCCCTTGCCGGCCTGGCGCAGCGATCCTCCAAGGGGAGCGCCGCAAGGGGGCGCGAATGGCAAACAAACCACGGCCCAACCCTGAGCCGATATCGAAGGACGAGGCCGAGCGCTGGCGGCGCAAGGACTTGTGGGCGTGGCAGGAAGCGGTACTCCTGCTGTGGGGATATCTGCCGACTGATGAAAGGATATATTGGGTTGATACGGGGGCGCGCGAGGGCGATGCCAGAGAGCTGCAGGAAACCGACGATGACCTGCAGGAAGCCGAAGATGCTATCCACCGCGCGGTTGCTGCAGGTTATTTGCGCAGATTCGACTTATACGGACTGGGCTTGCGTCCAGCCGACGTGATCGCTTGGGTCGATCCTGTCCGGTTCCCGCGATTCCCATTCCTACGCGCCGACAGCGCTGCGCGAGATGTTGACGACCCTCTAGTCCCGTGCAGCGCGGAAAAGCCTACGGGAACTACGAAACGCGAGTCACGCCGCGACGCGCTCGACCCCGCAATTGACAAAGCCGTCGAGTTGGCTGGAGGGCTACATCACCCCGCGGTTTGGTTGCAACTGAAGGAGCTTGCACTCGCCGGCACACTTCCCTTCACGGGAGCCGTTGACGGCAATGCCTTGGCGTATACCAGCGCCAACAACCGCATCCGCATCAAGTGGCTAAACCGCGATGCGCTGCGCAAGCGGCTAGAACGGCGACTGCAGATGAGCGGACGTTAACGGACGCGACCGCGCCGCGGCCCTACCCGGCCGACCGTGGCCCTCATGTGAGGCCGGCCGTGCTATACCCTATGGAGCCACCTCAATCCAAACACAGAGGTGGACCCGTGACGACCGACACCAACACCTTGCCCCCGCGCATGCTCCGGCTGCGTGAGGTGGAACAGCTCACCGGCCTGCGCCGCTCATCGATCTACCTCTACGTCGCGCGCGGGAAGTTCCCGCGCCCGCGCAAACTCACCTCCGTAGCGACTGCCTGGCGGGAAGACGAGGTCCGCGCATGGATCGAGTCGCGACCCCTGGCCGGTGAAATTCCTGCGCACAGTGCCGCGCCATAGAGCGTGGCGTCTGAAGCATGAGCGCCGATCCTGAGGTTTCCGTGCGTCAAGCGGCCGGGCGAGGCGGCGTGACTATCGGACCCCAGAGACGAAGCGAGCCCACCATTGCCGTAGTGGGCTCGCAAATCGTCTCAACACTTCACGCGGAGCCACCGCGCAATGACCATCCTAGCCTTCAGGCCGCGACAGCGACAAGGCTCGCGCGCCAATAGCCCGTATCGCCGATCGCGGCGTGAGCAGGGCAGGTGCAGGCACTGCCCGTTTGGGCCGTGGAATTTCCCTGCCGCCCATCAGCCCGAGCGAATTCGCCAGCTTGCGCGTGCCGGCCTGCATCCGCAGGCGATAGCCATCATCACAGGCTGGGGGCTGCTCGCCATCCAGCGCGAGCTCACGCGGCGGCCGACATGAGCGCACTACGCCGGAGGGCCTGGCGTGTTTGCCCGGTCTGCGCTGCGGCGGTTCTGCTCGCCGAGGCGTTGCCGTGAGCAGCCACCGCGCCCCCTGTCCCGTCTGCGACCGCGGCCCGCGCGACACCGCGCTCTCCGTCACGACCGACGAGCGCGGGACCGTTAGCCACTGCCATCGCTGCGGCTATACGTGTTTCGAACCCCCCGAGCACCGTCCGGCAGCGCCCGTGCGCCCAGGCGCTGGCGGGCAGCGCCCCCCGCAGTCCGGACCCGTCGAGAGGTGCCGCCCGCAGGACTGGTCACTAACGGCTGAAAGAATCTGGCAGAGCACACTCCCGCTGAGCGGCTCACTCGCCGCCGTTTACCTCGAACACCGGCATTGCGTCCTGCCGCCTGCGGACGCGGACGTGAGATTCCTGCCGGCCGATGCGAAGTACCCACCAACAATGGTGGCTCGCATCACCGATGCCCGCACCGCAGCGCCGATCAGTCTGCACTTCACCACACTCGCAGCGGATGGCCGTTCACGTGGCGATCGCCGACTGCTGGCAGGCCATCGCAAGCAACACGGCGTCATCCGCCTGTGGCCCGATGAAACCGTTGCGCGCGGGCTCGCCATCGCGGAAGGCATCGAGAGCGCGCTGTGCGCCGCGCGCCTGTTCCGGCCGATGTGGGCGTGCGTGGATGCGGGAAACCTGGAGGCTTTCACCGTGCTCGCCGGAATCGAGGCGCTCACGATCTTTGCGGATCACGACGATGCGGGCCTTGGAGCTGCGCGGGAGTGCGCTCGGCGCTGGCGCGCAGCAGGGCGTGAAGTGCGCATCCGCACGCCGCGCACCGCCGGGCACGACGCGGCCGATCTCGCCCGCAAGGTGGCAGCATGAGTCAGCAGAACTTCGAGGCTGGGTTCGAGGACGACCCTGGACCTGCGGTCGGCACGACTCGCGCCCCCGTGATGAGCGAGGCGACCGCGGTTGCGGACGAGTCCTGGCCGAAACCTCTGCCGGAGGAGGCTTATCACGGGCTTCTCGGAGAAATCGCCCGCGCCATCGAGCCCGTCACCGAGTCCGACCCGTCCGCAGTGCTCCTGCAGACGATCATCGCCTTCGGTGCGCACGTCGGTCGCGGTCCTCATGTTCAGATCGAGGGCGACGAACATCACCCGAACCTGTACGCCGTGCTCGTTGGTGACACGTCCAAAGCGCGCAAGGGAACGTCCTGGGGCCGGGTGCGGGAAATCTTCTCTGGCATTTCAGGTTGGCCGCGCGTGGTCGATGGGCTCTCCAGCGGCGAGGGCCTGAAGTACCACGTCCGCGACCCGCGAGAGGAGCCGAAATACAAGAAGGGGACGCGGACAGTCGAGATGGTGCAGATACCCGGTATCGAGGACAAGCGCTTGCTCGTGCTCGAGCCGGAATTCGCTTCTGTGCTGCGCCAGGGCGCCCGGTCTGGCAACACGCTGTCACCGACGATGCGCAGCTTTTGGGACACCGGTAATTCGATGTCCCTTACCAAGAACGATCCGATCACCGCTACCGGTGCCCACATCTCCCTGGTGGGCCACATCACGGCCGATGAGCTGCGGGCCGAGCTCACCGCGACCGACCAGGCGAACGGCTTCGCGAACCGGCACATGTTCATGTGCGTGAAGCGTTCGCAGCTCCTACCCTTCGGCGGAGGAGCTTTGTCTGCGGAAATGCTGGAGACGTTCCGTACCCGACTCCAGAGAGCCGCCTCTGAAGCTGAAAGTCTGCAGGCAGTTGGCATGTCCGCTGCCGCCCGCGACGTATGGGCGCGCGAGTATCCCCGGCTGAGCGAGGGATTTCCTGGACTGTTGGGTGCTGTAACCGCCAGAGCCGAAGCGCAGTGCATACGGCTCGCCCTCGTCTACGCCCTCGCGGACGAGGCGGACCAGATAGACGCGTGCCACCTCCGTGCCGCGATTGCGATCTGGGATCGGGCGGAGGCCTCAGCCCGCCACATCTTCGGTTCAGCCCTCGGCGACCGCGTCGCGGACGAAATCCTGCGCGCGTTGAAAGCCGCAGGCAGCGCAGGACTGACACGCACGGACATCAGCTACCTGTTCAAGCGGCACGAGACGGCCGAGCGGATCGGCGCGGCGCTTGCCTTGCTGTCCCGCCGGCGGCTGGCTGAGAGTCACCAGAAGGGCAACAACGGCGGGCGACCAACTGAGATCTGGACAGTACCGCTCTGCGAAAAAAGCGAAGGAAGCGAAAAAAGGGGGTAGGTCGTGGACCTTATTTCGCTTAATTCGCTTATTTCGCACCTCTGGCTCGGTCGAGCGGGTGGACGCTGATGGGCTCCCTGCCCGAACTCGCGCGCGCCGCTGACCTCGATGCCACACCGGATGACAACGGCCGGCGCGATGTCGCGGCTGAGAGCACCTACGGCCGCGGCAAGCGGATGTTGGCTGAGCTGCTGGCGCTCGAGGGGTTTATCCCTGAGCCGACGGCCGACTCGCTTCGGAGGTACTTCCCGGTGTTGGCGGGCGAGCTACCGCTGGGACTGCCGGATGGGGAGTGGGGCCATCGCCTCGAGGGCTATTGCGACCTCATCACGCAGTACGGCCGCTCCGGTGTCGTGCCCCGGTCGCTGGTCACTGCGATGCTGATGTGGGAGTCCCGCGAGTGCGTGCGGGCCAGGAAGATACCTGCGCCACCGGCGCGGTGGTATCAGGAGGCGATCGCCGAATGGAAGCGGATCCGCGACGCGAGTCGCGAGGCGCAGGTGCGCAGCGTCCGTCACGTCCGCCGGCAGACCCCCGCGGTGCGCACCACGCCTGCGTCGCCGGCTCGGGACCAGGCCGCCGGTGAGGCGCTGGCGCACAGCGTCATCCCGCGGCTGTGGTCGCCGCCTGATCCCGCGCTGACCAACCACGGCCTTGCGGTCGAGTCCGAGTACCTGCAGGAGCGGCTGCGGGATCCGGTCTACCAGCAGCGCTACCTCGAGCGGATTGGCGAGCCCGAGCCGATCTCGATGCCGGCGCATGTCTGACGTTTTTCAGCGCGCGCGGCAGCTCTAGCACCGGCCGCCTAAGTTATGGGCTCTACTGCCCGCACATCCCCTACACCGCACCGCCACTCGCCGCAGACTGAGCACTTTCCGCGTATCCCCTACCCGCTCGCTCCTCGAGCGATGCTGAACAGCCGCTTTCCGGCCCCGTGCTCGCCCGTTGGGACGAGGACGAGCTCACCGCGCTCGAGCTGCTGAATTGCCCGACTCAAGCGTCGGCGCACCGCCTCGAACAGGTAGCCGCGCCCGCAGGCGATGCTGCGCAGGGAGTGCAGTGCCCATCGACCACGGAAGCCGAGCGCCAGGGCGAGCGGGCGCTTGCCGCCGTGCGGTGCCTGGGCCAGGTGCTGCCGGAGCGCCGCCCGCACTGCCTCGGCCGGCAGGCGCTCGTCGGGTGCCGGTGGTAGGCGCACAGGCTTCGGGGGCTTGGGTGGCGGCGGGGGCTGCACCACGATCTGCGAGCCGTCGGCTTGAGTGACAAAGCGCGCGCTACAGCCGCGCGGGCAGTGGGGTGCCGCGTACGGGTCGGCGATGGCAAGAAACGGCCCGTGCATTGCGCAGGTGAAGGCGCGTTGGCAGCGGCGGACGACCGCAGGTTGGGGCATGACGCGCAAGGGTAGCGTCGCTCCAAGCGCGCGGCGATCGCGACCAGCCCCTCCCCTCGGGCTACCCTGCCCCCGTGGCTCCGCCGGCGGAGAGGCGGTCGGGAAACACTGCAAAACAAGGGGTCTCAGAACTGGTCTGCGCGACCCTCGAGGAAGCCTCGGTCAGCGAGTCGGCCCCGTACCTGGCGACCCGAAAAAATTTTGGCGGCACAAGGCGAGGGTGCCGCGGCCGTCGCGGGGCTCGCGGCCCATTGCGCCCTGACAAATCGACGCCCCGATCGGCGAGTCTCGACGGCGACGGCAGGACGGCGCATCGCTGCGAGCTCGAGCGCCGCGCGCTGCGGCAAGAGCTCACCTCACGAGACCAACGGCCCAGAGGCGCACGCGGAAATCGAAACCTGCGGTCGGCACGACGCCTCGCGGGGGGGGGGTTACATGGCCTCTGGACGGGTACGTTTACGGGTACGCCGGCGAATCGCAGCGGAAGAATGCTCGATCAATCATTGGCTTGGTCGGTGCAATGTGATGCCTCTTCCCGGCACCAATAAATCAGTGGCTTACGGCAAAAACAGCACGAAGGCTGACCTTGCAAGAACTCCCGTTCTCCAACGGTTCTCCACCAGCTGCATCCGAGCGCGCTTCGAGCGTCGCCCGTCGATCGACAACACGCGCCGCGATGCCCGATTGCCTGAGGCGGCAACTGCGGGAGCACGACCAGCACGCCGGTCTGGCGACGCCGTCAGGGCGCCCTTTGCCCCACCGTATCTCCATGCGATACACTGATGTGTGATCAAGAGCTTCAGGCACGACGGGCTCGAGCGCTTCTTCCGCACGGGCTCGAAGGCCGGCATCCAGCCGAAGCACGCGAAGCGCCTGGGGTTGCAGCTACGGCAACTTGATTTTGCCATCCGCGCAGGAGACATGGATCAGCCGGGTTGGGGCTGTCATCCGCTCACCGGCGAGTTCACGGGGCGTTGGGCTGTGCGGGTGGACGAAAACTTCCGACTGACGTTCCGCTTCGACGGCGTCCACGCATACGAGGTTGATTATGAAGACTATCATTGAGCGCTCGGGTCCGATGCATAACCCGCCGCACCCGGGTGCGATTCTCGCCGATACCTGGCTTCGCAAGGACGGAGGCCTCACGGTGACCGAGTTCGCCAAGCGGCTGGGCGTCTCGCGCGTCGCGCTCTCGCGCGTGGTGAATGGTCGCGCGGCGGTGAGCGCCGAGCTCGCGATCCGCCTGGAAGCCGCTATCGGTGTGTCCGCCGAGTCGTGGCTCAACATGCAGGTGGATTACGACATGTGGCATGCGCGCAAGCGGCGCCGGCCGCGAATCAAGCGCCTGCGGGATAGCGAGACCTCCAACCCGCCCGCGACCTAACGAGACATCCAGGTAGCTATGATCATTGGGATTGCGCTAGTAGGGACGCTCGCCGTACTCGTCAGAGGTCATATGGAGGTGACCATCATGGCAAGACGACCTGCGAACGATGGCAACCTGTGTGGACAACCGTAGAACTTCGCAAGCTAGAGCGTCTGGCTAAGGAGCGGACCTGCATGGCGACCGCGAAAGCAGCGGTTGTCCGGTGCAGACAGCCGCTCCGTTCCACTTCAGTTCTTCAGCGCGATACCTCCTTCGCGGATCCTAGTGCCCGGTGGCTACGCCTGAGACCGACCGATCACCTAGACCAACGTAAGAGCGCGAGAGTGCCCGGTTCGGGTAGCAGCAATCAGTGGCTTCTTCGTCACGACGTTCCCTCCATAACCGCAGCTGACGAGCGGCGTCGCGTCTGACTGACAGGGTTGTCGCTGGTGCAAGCAACGGAGCGAATTCTATGATGCGTCACATCGCTTTGGGGATCAAACATAACCAACATCACTAACAAAACTTACTAGCCCCCCCCAAAAAAAAAAGTACCGGTCCCGTCTTGGTCGCAGTTCGATGTTCGACGCGAGCTTGGCGGCCACGTTTCTTCCCTCCCCACCCTTCCGTTGGTTCGGATCTGACAGCCTGTTGGTATTTTCAACAACTTGCGCCCGGAACGGTGTCGCGGCGCGTCATCTACTGTCGCGGTGTAGCGACGCGCGTAGTCGTTGCGGTGCGGCGCATCACGTATTGTCGGATCCTACTGCGGGGATGAAGGTACTCCACCGCAGGTTGTTGAAATATCAACGGGCTGTCCGTTCCCGACCAACGGACGTATTGCACAAGCTTGCAGCATTTTTTTCTTTCGTTGTGTTTGTTGCCCTGCGAAAGACCGGAGTCTTGGTCGGCACCGCGGGCTTTCGTTAGTTTTGTTGGTTGGCGATTTTTTGCACCTTGGCGTCTACGAACGTAGCCTATAATCGGGTCGTTGCCTGTTGCACCGGGTAACCGCCTGGTAGGCAGGCGTTGTGCGGTTGCCTGTTGCACCGGGCAACCGCCGATAGGGACGCTCGCCGTACTCGTCTGGGTCATATGGAGGTGACATCATGGCGACAACACGACCTGCGAACGATGGCAATCTGTGGACAACCGTCGAACTTCGCAAGCTAGATCGTCTGGCTAAGGACCCGAATTGTCTTGTGGAACGCGGGGAACGTGCGGATTCGTACTTGCCGCGGGCCGCCAGCAAGGAATGACCAATATATCTGCATGTATGCGCAGGAGCTTGGCGGCGCTGGGTCTGTGACACTGGGTTGTCGGCTAGGGACGGCTGACTCCGTGAAGACACGTGCAGCACACACCCCCGTGAAGCGCGTGAAGTCTGACCGGCGACGCCACGGTTGGTGGTCGCCAGCCCTTTTTGGCCTCTGGTTTTGCGGCACATCGGATGTTGGCGCCGCCTCCGTGCTCTTTCGGAAGTGAGGCGGTCTCAAGCGGAGCCAGGGCTGTTAGTTGTCAGCGCCGGCGCCTGACCATAACGGAACGTGTAAGGGAATTCGGTCATGGCTCGCAACACCCTAACACGGTATGACCTGCTGACCCCTGAGGAAGTCTGAAGATCCTGCGGCGCTTTCGCCGGCTTAATGATCGCGCCCAGGGCCGAGTTGGCGCGCATTCTGAGATTCCTACCGTACCAAACGCAGCAGGCTTCGCTCTAAGGCGAGCCCGGCAGACTCTTCACCAGGCAGGTCGCAGAACTCGGGCACAGCGAGCGAAACAGTTCACTCGTCTGCATGTCCTGCGGCGCGCTTGTGCGCTTGATGGCGCGATACCCCCGGCGTGCGAAGAACTCCGTGGCGATCTGCGTGAGCAGGATCAACTCGGTGATCTGGGCTGCGCGCGCCAGGCGCTCGAGCCTCCAGACAATCATCCGTCCCAGGCCGCTCCCGCGGCGATCCTCCGCGACGACCACTGAACGCACTAGCGCCGAGGAGCCAAAACGCTGCAGCGCTCCCGCGGCAATTATCTGACCATTTTCGCGAACGACGGCGAACTCGGGTCGCGCCGACTCCAGATCGCGCGTCGGCAGTCCAGCGCTCTTAAGGAGCGCCCGAATGCGCCCCAGCTCCTCCGCGGAGGCCGGCGGCTCAAGGTCACCGGTCATTTTTGGACTTCGGCGGAATGCACTGGCACCCCACGCACTCGGTGATCATTTGTTCCTCGTACAGCATGGCGCCGATCTTTTGCGCCTCCGACATTGCATCCTGATACGTCCGGCACGCTGTGCTGTAGAACTCCCGCTGCTGGAAGCTCACGCAGCCGATCAACTGGTCGCCTGCAGGCAGAGCGAAACAAACGGCCTGCACCGCCCCCACGGGCGGCGTTACGGTCCTCTCATCCAATGATCGAACCCCTACGTTCGGTTGTGGTCAGCCGCTCGGGGCTGCGGACCAGCTCTGATACCTTAAGATTACCTCACTTCCGAGAGCGTCGCCCGCGGATTCGCGGAATCGCTATCGCGACGACCTCCGCGCCCTTCGCCCCGCGCTTGCTGCAGCGATGCGCCTGCCGACGGCCTCGAGGGCCGCCGATGATACGCACAAGCGCGCGAGCACCCGCGGCTCGGCTATGCGCTGCGCCGCACCTGCAATTGGTCTGCACGAAGAAGTGACCGAGTGCGTCGTCGGGTTTCTTGATGTGCGGCAGCACTCCCATGCCCCGGCATCGTCCGGCGGAGACCTGCGGCGCGTCCATGCCAGTAGCGGTGCAGGTTCGCGGCTGTATGACGCCGTCAGCGGCAGTCATGCGCGTGTGGGAACCTTTTCGGAGATGGGTACGGCCATCTCAAGAACCTTGCGGGACGGCCGTGGTACGTGGCGGCGGTGGCGAGCTGGGGGATCGCGTTTTTCGAGTATCTGATGCAAGTACCCGGCAACCGCATCGGCTACACCGAGCTGACACTCCCGCAGCTGAAGATCCTGCAGGAGGTGATCACGCTCACGGTATTCGTGCCGTTCGCGGTGCTGTACATGAACAAGACCT
>Ga0123356_10006878_pt1 | contig 11433 bp, 12 predicted proteins | sample TergutEmb28metaG_2_FD_92546 | JGI IMG/M metagenome (GOLD analysis project Ga0123356, IMG submission 92546) | Embiratermes neotenicus P3 segment gut microbial communities from Petit-Saut dam, French Guiana - Emb289 P3 | ecosystem: Host-associated > Arthropoda: Insects > Digestive system > Gut ... | reverse complement strand
ATCCAAAAAGGCGATGGCACTGCCGAAGGCACCCAACTTACCGAGGCCACCTATGAGGGTTACGGGGCAGGCGGGGCAGCTATTATCGTTGACATCGTCTCAGACAACCGCAACCGAGCCGTCCAAGAACTACGTAGCGCATTTACCCGAGGCGGAGGCAACTTGGGCGAGAACGGTAGCGTAGCCTGGATGTTTGAAACACGCGGCATGATCAGCTTATCTGCAGCAGGTAAAAACGTTGACGAATTAACCCTACAAGCCATCGATGCAGGGGCTGACGACGTCACTCCTCAAGGTGATTACCTTGAGATCTACACCAACCCCAGCGATCTGGAAAATGTCCGTCAGGCACTTGAAAAGCAGGGGGCCGAGATCGACTCTGCCGAGGTGCGACGGGTTGCCAAGACCACCTGTGCCCTTGATGAGCACACCGCATTCCAGGTACTACGCCTACTAGACAAGCTTGAGGAAATGGACGACGTCCAGAACGTCGACTCCAATGTAGACTTCTCTGATGAGATTATGTCCAAATACGAGGCGCAGGCGCGATAACCCGCTATTATGATTATTTTAGGTGTTGACCCAGGTACTATCCAACTCGGCTATGGCATTGTGGCCGACGAGGATGGTACCCTGACTGCTTTGGCTTATGGGGCCGTCAAATGCCGCGGGGAGATGCCCGAGCGCCTGTGCCACCTCTACAATGAGCTAATCAAGGTTATTATCCAACACCAACCCGATGCTTTGGCCATCGAAACCCCGTTTGTTGGCGAGAACGCCCGCACAGCCATCGCCATCGGCAAAGCCCAGGCAGTAGCCATTCTTGCTGCCGCCCAGCATGGTCTCCCTGTCTTTGAGTACCCCCCTGCTACCGTTAAACACCATGTGGCTGATTACGGGGCATCCTCCAAGGAGCAGATGCAGATGATGGTAAAGCTCCTGCTGGAGATGCCCGAGCCGCCGCAACCATTTGATGCCGCCGACGCCTTGGCCATCGCGATTTGTCATGCCCGTGAAATAAAGTTGCAGGAGATTAGGGCGGGGGCAAGGTAGCCCCCCAACATATCATGATTGCCAGCGTAAAAGGTGTTGTTGAGTACGTCGCCGCCGACCACGTCATAATCAGTGTGGGTGGGGTTGGTCTCCAGATCTTCGTGCCCACTTCAACCTTATCCACCATAGGCACGGCGGGGACCACCGTCCACCTTTGTACCCAGATGGTCGTACGCGAGGATGCGATAACCCTTTTCGGTTTTAATAACAACGAGGATCTTCGGTTTTTCCAGCTCCTCCTAGGCGTCTCGGGGGTTGGTCCCAAACTGGCCATGACTATGCTCTCGGCCATGAGTGCCGGGGAGTTAACCTCAGCTATTACCGGAGACAGTATTGAGTTATTAACCTCAGTACCTGGCATTGGCAAGAAACTGGCCGGTCGACTAATCTTGGAGCTTAAGGATAAGCTTGCCGCTGGGGGTGGGTTGCCCCTGGGTGGCGGGGATGGTGATGTCATTGCTGCCCTATTGGCGCTGGGATACTCAGCCTCTGAAGCATCCCATGCCGTAGCCGCCGTACCCCGCGACACCACCCTTGGTACCGAGGATAAAATAAAACTTGCCTTGGGATATTTCGAGCAGTAACCGGGATATTACCACTCCCCGTTAACACCCCAAAAGGAGGCAAATATGAGCAACTTCCCAGATCAAATCCTTGAGCTTGCCGAGAGAAACGGGGCCGTATTATACGGTGATTTTACCCTATCTTCGGGACTCAAAAGCGACCATTACTGGGACGGCAAGAAGGTTACCCTTGCGGCCCCTGGTGCTTACCTAGTCGGCAAAGCCGTCCTGGAGAGACTTGCAGATACCCCCTTTGATGCCGTTGGCGGTCCGGAGATCGGGGCCATCCCCATCGCCACCGCCGTTGCCTTGGTAAGTCATCTCGAAGGCTGCGACATCCCTGCTTTCATCGTGCGTAAAAGTTCCAAAGAACATGGCACCCGGAAGACGGTGGAGGGTTATCTCCACCCCCAAAACAAAGTTGTTATCGTTGAAGATGTCGTCACCACCGGGGAATCAGTTTTGAAAGCCATTGCCATTGTCGAAGGTTTGGGTTGCACAGTGGTCAAGGTTATTGCCCTTGTTGATCGGCATGAGGGCGGAGGGGATAATCTCCGCAGCGCCGGTTATGACTTCGAAAGTATTTTGGATTTCCAAAAAAAGGACGGGCGAGTCGTCTTGGCAGTTTCTAGCCACTAGCATCGTCCCCTTTGTATTGCACCCATCTCCCCTTCCTTACCCAGGGAAGGGGTTTTTCATAACCTAGCAAAAGCCCACATATTCTCAAATCCCCTTCATTTTGCTACCCATTGACAACTATGGTTGCGGGTGTTACATTATTAGCAATCGATAACATCGATTGCTAATAAAATTTATCGTGTGGCATCCCTTTGGGCAAACCATTGACAGCAGGTTTTGGAAATAATTTATGTCAAGCCTAACACTAAGAGAAGAGACGATCCTCAGTTCCATTATTCGTCAGTATGTCACATTGGCCTTGCCGGTATCCTCAGCCAGCATTCTTGAGGAGTGCGGCTTGGATGTCAGCTCGGCCACCGTGCGCAACGACGTTGCCCATTTGGAAGAAGAGGGTTATATTTCGCGCCCCCACTATGCGGCGGGTTCAATCCCCTCTGACCGAGGATATCGCCATTATGTCAGCACCCTTGCCCCCTCCCAATTACCCTTGGAAGTCCAATTTACAATCAACCACCTCTTCCATCAGGTAGAGGACAAACTCGAGGAGTGGCTCAATTTGGCCGCAACACTCCTCGCCAGGCAGACCCAGAGTATGGCCGCCGTAACTGCCCCCCGGCCAGTCACGGCCCGCTTTAAGCATATGGAACTCGTTTCCCTCCAACCACAACTCGCCTTAGTAGTATTGGTTCTTGAAGGAGTTAAGGTTCACCAGCAACTCCTTAACTTGGATAAAGTCCAAAGCCAGGAAGAACTATCCACACTTGCGACCAGTCTCAACAAGAAACTGGCCCGGCTTTCGGCCACCCGAGTGCGCACAACAGTGGCCAAACTCACCAATACAGAGCAGCTTGTTGCCCAAAATGTCTTGCGCATGATGGAGGCCGAGGATCGGCGCTTCGGACGAGAGATCTTCCTTGACGGCTGGCAATACCTTTTGTCCCAACCGGAATTCCACCACAGCGCCCGCCTGGCCGGCCTCATGAACATGGTAGAAGAACGCAAGTTGGCCGAGTTGATGAGTGTCGGCAGGGACCCTTGCGTCCAAGTCTTTATCGGTCATGAGAACCAGGCCGAAGCCATCAAGGAGTGCAGTTTGCTCATTTCCAGCTACGGCTTACCCGATGAGCCCCTAGGCGCAGTTGCCGTAGTCGGGCCTACCCGCATGGCCTACCATCATGTCATCCCTGTACTCAGCTATATCGCCTCACTTATCAGTATGCTGGTTACCGAGCTATACGGGGCAAGCCCACCATCTATGCGCCAGAGCGCCTCGTAACAATAAGGTGCCCAATCGCACCAGGCAGTCGGTATAAATATTATTACGGACTAAGTTGAAAAAAATACGGAAGGAGACTAGAGAGGAAAACTTGGCCGGCTGGCAAAGGGCCCAGGCTGATTTTGCCAATATCCGCCGCCGCTTAGAACTTGATAAGGCAAAAGAACTAATACAGAAGGAGACTAGACATGTTTTGTTATAATTGTGGAACCAAACTTCCGCAGAATGAATCACTCTGTTTCCAGTGCGGAACAACTACAGTCGTTCCGCAAGCTGCATCATCGCAATCAATGCAATGTACTCAACATGGCGAGAAACGATTAGACGTAGGTGTACTAGTACTATCCCTAATAGGGTGGATATTGGTGATCATTTTCCCAGCCATCGCTCTGCCTTGTTTTGTCGCAGGTATTGTGCTTGCATTATTACGAAGGAATACTAAAAACACCACAGCAACTCTAGCCCTTTGCAGTATCGGGTTCGCCTTTTTGATAATAGCCTTTATTCTCCAAGGGTCATTTTTCATAGGATTTTTATAGGGGCGTGTTGAATAACGCAGTTTCCGAGATAATTCTATGCACAAACGGAATCTGTATTCATCCTGTTTTTACCTATTATTCAACACACTCTAAGATTAGGACAAGCAATGTTTGAAGACGAAGAATTATACGATGATTCTACCGCCACGCCAGAGGAAACGATACCATTGGCAGATGTGATCGCCCTGACTCAAGAGCTAAGCGATGCCCGTCAGAAGGCTGAGGAAAACTTGGCCGGCTGGCAAAGGGCCCAGGCTGATTTTGCCAATATCCGCCGCCGCTTAGAACTTGATAAGGCAGATGCTATCAAATATGCCGAGGGAGAACTCCTCATAAAGCTCCTGTGGGTACTGGATGACCTAGACCGCGCCCTAAAGCACACCCCTCCCGAGCTCGCGGATAACGGCTGGGTGCAAGGCATGGAGGGAATTACCCGCAAATTTAAGGGGGTACTGGAAGCAGTGGGCCTCAAGGAAATATCCGCCCTTGGCCTTGCTTTTGACCCCACCCTACACGAAGCCGTGGCCTGTTTACCAGGGGCAGATGGCATCATTATCGCCGAGCAAGACAAGGGTTACCTATTCAAGGACCGAGTACTCCGACCATCACGGGTAGTCGTAGGCTCGGGCGAATCAACCACAGAGGGACCAGCTTAAACTGAAATCATAGCCCCGCCCACGCGGCGGTGCTGTTGATAACAATCAAAAAAACTACAAAATCACTAAGGAGGCTAATTACATGGCAAGAGCAGTCGGAATAGATCTGGGCACCACTTTCAGTGAAATCGCTATCATGCAGGCCGGGGAGCCAACGGTTATCCCCTCAGCCGAAGGCGGAAACCTCACACCATCATACGTGGCCGTCTCCAAGACCGGAGAGCGTCTAGTGGGACAGGTTGCACGCCGCCAGGCTATCGTCAACCCAGAAAACACCATATTTCTCATCAAGCGCTTCATGGGACGCAAATGGGGCGAACCTACGGGACGCGAACTATCGGTCGAGGACGATGCCAAGCGCAAGCCATACAAGGTGACTCGGGGGCCTAACAATGAGGTACGCGTCGCCATGGGCAACAAGGAATATACACCGCCCGAGATTTCGGCGATGATCCTCCAGAAGCTCAAAGCCGATGCTGAGGCATACCTCGGTGAGCCGGTCACTGAGGCCGTCATCACCGTGCCTGCTTATTTCAATGACGCCCAGCGTCAGGCAACCAAAGACGCCGGTCAAATTGCTGGCCTGAACGTACTACGTATCATCAACGAGCCAACCGCAGCCGCTTTGGCTTATGGTTTGGATAAAAAGAAAGAGGAGACAGTTGCCGTCTATGACTTAGGTGGCGGTACGTTTGATATCTCTGTCCTTGAGCTTGGTGACGGCACTTTCCAGGTAAAATCAACTGCCGGCGATACCCACCTCGGAGGCGATGATTTCGATCAGCGCATTATTGATTGGCTTGCCGATGAGTTTAAGCGAGACCAAGGCATCGACCTCCGCAATGACAAGATGGCTATGCAGCGCCTTAAAGAGGCTGCCGAAAAGGCTAAGATTGAGCTTTCCACTGTCCAGCAGACCGAGGTCAATCTGCCGTTTATCACCGCTGATGCCGCGGGTCCTAAGCACTTGACTATTAATATGACGCGAAGCAAGCTGGAGCAGCTCGTTATGGACTTGGCCGAGAAGACCTTGGGTCCTTGTCGGCAAGCCTTAGAGGATGCCGGTATTACGGCCGCCAAGATCGACGAAGTTGTCTTGGTTGGCGGTCAGACTAGGATGCCCCTTGTGCAGCAGAAGGTCAAGGAGTTCTTTGGCAAAGAGCCCAACAAGGGTGTCAATCCAGATGAAGTGGTGGCTATCGGGGCTGCCATTCAAGCCGGTGTGCTAAAGGGTGAGGTTAAGGATGTCTTGCTACTCGACGTAACCCCACTGACCTTAGGTATTGAAACTATGGGTGGGGTAGCTACTCCCCTCATTACGCGTAACACCACCATCCCTACTTCCAAGAGTCAGGTGTTTTCCACAGCAGCAGACAATCAGCCATCAGTTGAAATACATGTCCTCCAGGGAGAACGCCCCATGGCCGCCGACAATCGCACCTTGGGCCGCTTTATTCTTGACGGCATTCTGCCCGCACCCCGGGGTCTGCCCCAGATTGAAGTGACCTTCGATATCGATGCCAATGGTATCCTTTCGGTCAGGGCCCGCGACAAGGGCACTGGCAAAGAGCAAAAGATTACCATCACAGCCTCCTCTGGTCTCTCCAAAGATGATGTTGCCAAAATGCAGAAAGAGGCCGAGGCCCACGCCTCCGAGGATGCCCGCCGTAAGGACGAGGCCGAAATACGCAACAACGCCGATACCTCCGCCTATCAAGCAGAGAAGATGTTGCGAGACAACAAAGACAAGATTAGCGCTGACCTAAACACCGAGGTCGAGGGCAAAATCAACGCAGTGAGAAGCGCCCTGCAAGGCACGGATTACGATGCTATCAAACGCGCCAATTCGGATCTGTCAGACGCTTTACAAAAGATTGGGGCGGCAGTCTACCAGCAAACCCCTCCGCCCGGTGGCGCAGGCCCACAACAGGATGACACCAGTGGCGGAGAGGCCCCAAGGCCACCCGAGGATGGTGCCGTTGAGGGCGAGTTCCGCGAGGTCTAGGCCACCCCATCTGGGTATGATATAATGCGATAAGAGGGCCGGGATTAATTCCTGGCCCTCTTATATCTGAATTAGCTGCAAAAAGTTTTGAGGATTGAGCCCTTAGCCCTTTCTACGTCATTGACTCAAAACCCTATGCGTGCAAAAAGGTCAAAATGAGTACTAAGCGAGACTACTACGATGTGTTAGGGGTGGAGCGGAGTGCCAGTGACGAAGAGGTCAAAAAGGCTTTCCGCAAGCTTGCTTTCCAGTTCCATCCCGACAAGAATCATGATAGCGGGGCGGCGGATAAATTCAAGGAGATCAACGAAGCCTACCAGGTGCTAGGTGATCCCGAGAAGCGCTCGGCTTACGACCGCTTTGGCCATGCCGGAGTAAACGGGGCACCGTTCGGGGGAGCCGGCAACTTTGATGGCTTCGGCTTTGGCGGTTTTGGCGAGATCTTTGAGACTTTCTTCGGTGGTATGAGTGGCCAAACCACCCGCGGGCCGCAACGTGGGGTTGACTTAAGCTATGAGTTGAAGCTTACTTTTGAGGAAGCCGCCCTCGGAACTGAGAAGGAAATCAAGATTCGCCGCACCGAATACTGCCCTGACTGTAAAGGGAGCGGGGCAAAGCCCGGCACCCAGCCGATAAGCTGTACCGACTGTGGCGGTACTGGGCAAATTAGACGCGTGCAACAGAGCATCTTCGGGCGCTTCACTAATGTCGTTGCCTGCCCGCGTTGCCGTGGGGAGGGCAAGGTGGTCGATACCCCCTGCCCACATTGTCGGGGCACAGGCCGCGAGGGCTTTGAACGGCTGATTGCTGTGACTATCCCTGCCGGGGTTGATGAAGGTACTCGGGTACAGCTCACCGGCCAAGGAGATGCCGGCGAGCGCGGTGGTGGTGCCGGGAATTTGTTCGTAGATCTCAGAATTAAACCACACGAGATCTTCCAGCGCGATGATAGCACTATCATCTATAACCTTGCCGTTAATATCACCCAAGCCGCATTAGGGGCTGAGGTGAGTATTCCCACGTTATACGGCGATACCCCCCTCAAAATCCCCGCCGGTAGCCAGAACGGGGCCGTTTTCACCTTAAAAGGGAAAGGGGTGCCCTATTTCCGCCGCCCAGGCAAAGGCGATGAGATCGTGCGCCTCACTGTACTTACACCGGAAAAACTCACCAAGGAGCAAAAAAGACTTCTGGAGGAGCTAGCAACAACCTTTGAACCAAAAGCTGGCAAATAATCCGTGCTGCCAAGTACTTCTCCCGTGTAACTGGTGGGCTTGATTATTCCGATATGGCATCTGCCCATTATTGTCGGCGAGGGTAATTCGTCAGCAGGGCATAATGCAACAAGGCACTAATAATGCTTAATATCTTTTTTCTCGGCCTGATCAGTTTTTTTACAGACCTCAGCACTGAGATGGTCTATCCCCTAATACCTCTTTATCTCACCTCAGCCTTTGGGGTAACCCCTGCCCTTGTTGGAATCATTGAGGGCATTGCTGAAAGTGCAGCTAGCTTGCTTAAGGTATTCAGCGGCTACATAACCGACCGCTGGCAAAAGAAAAGGGCTGTGGCTTTCTCCGGATATGCAACAGGGGTGTTGTACAAATTAGCCCTGCTGTTTGCCAGTTCGTGGGCAGGGATCCTGGGGGCACGCGTCCTTGACCGCATCGGCAAAGGAATCCGCACCGCACCGCGTGACGTTTTGGTCAGCGAAAGCGCGGACCAGGGTAATATGGGCAAGGCCTTTGGTCTGCATAAGGCCTTGGATATGTCAGGTGCCGCCCTTGGTATACTTATTACCTTTTTCCTGTTGCGGGGTATAGGTGACAATTTCGATTTTAAGAAATTGTTTCTGTTGTCTATGATCCCTGCCGCTCTAGGGCTGTTCATGTTCTTTTTTATCAAAGAAGCCAAGGCGCCGCGTGTACCCAAAAACCGGGAGCCTTTCTGGAAAAACATCAGCAAAGTTGATGGGCAACTGCGCTTGTACTTGCTGGTAGTCTTTCTGTTCACCCTCGGTAACTCCTCAAATACCTTTATCCTGTTAAAAGCCAATGCTGTCGGTTTTGACATGGTTAGCGTTATCCTGCTCTATTTCATATACAATGCCACAGCCTCCGTCTTATCCCTGCCTTTCGGCAGGCTATCCGATCGTATTGGCCGCAAGAGGTTACTTGTGCCCGGATATCTGGTGTTTTCCCTGTGTTACCTAGGATTTGCCTTTGCCTCGAGCCAGTGGCTAATGATCGTGGTATTTGTAATATACGGGGCCTATACCGCCATGATCGCTGGCGTTGAGAGGGCATTCGTTGCCGAAATCTCCCCTCCAGATCTCAAGGGAACAATGCTTGGCCTGCAATCAACAATAGCGGGGATCGCCTTACTGCCTGCCAGTGTGATTGCGGGGGTGTTATGGGATGCTTTCGGGTCTGCCGTTCCCTTTGTTTTTGGAGCCAGTCTATCGCTGGCGGCCGCTTTGATTTTGCTGATTTTTATGACCAACAGCAGGGATTACTCTAGGCAATCGCTGAAGAGCGGGTAGTATTACCCCTGACATTTCAGGCAAAACTGGCAGGTTTCCCCGGCATTGACGTTGACGCGCCATCAACCGACTACTTCCCCTTGCCAAGGATTTCCCTGCCCATTACAATCTCCACAAATGAGTATCGTGACAACAGACTCCCAACCAACTAGTCGTTACCCTTTCACCTGGGGGGAGCGCACTTATGTCATGGGTATTATTAACCTTAGTCCTGACTCTTTTTCCCACGACGGGCTTTTATCCACCGAGGCTGCCGTAGTACAGGCCACCCGCCTAGTGGAAGATGGGGCAGACATCATTGACGTAGGTGGCGCATCCACCCGCCCCGGGGCTCCTCCTGTCTCGGCAGAAGAAGAAACAGAACGGGTAGTGCCAGTCATCGCACATCTGCACCAAGAGCTTAGGGTGCCCATTAGTGTGGACACCTACAAGTATGACGTAGCTCGCGCTGCCATCGCGGCAGGGGTTGATATTATTAATGACATACAAGGGTTAAGGGATGATAATCGGCTGGCTCACCTGGTAGCCAAGCATCAATTATCCATCATTGTCACCGCTAATCAACGAGGTGTTGTCTTAGCTGGTGATATTATGGCCAAGGTCATGACCGACCTGAGGGTTGCCATGCAATGCTGTCGGGATGCGGGCGTTCCTGCTGAAAACATCCTTATTGACCCCGGTCTTGGCTTTGGTAAAACAGCTGCGCAGGACCTAGATGTCATCCGCCGTCTGTCAGAGCTTAAGGTGCTCAGCTGCCCAATCGTACTGGGACCATCGCGTAAGTCGTTCATCGGCCTCACTTTGGGGCTACAAACAAACGAACGCCTAGGGGGCACCGCCGCCGCAGTTGCCTTAGGTATCGCTTACGGTGCCGATGTCGTTCGGGTACACGACGTAAAAGAGATGGTACGCGTGGTGCGCCTGAGCGACGCTATTGTGCGGGGGCATTCGTAACCAAATGGCCCAATCCATCACTGTCTATCTTAGCCTAGGATCAAATCTGGGCGACCGGCGCCACAACTTAGAGCAGGCGCTTACAATGCTTGCCCCTTCGGTAAAAATTGTTCAGCGTTCCGCGACCTATGACACCGCGCCACAGGACAATCCCAACCAACCTCGCTTCCTCAACGTGGTCGTGCGTGCCCAGACAACCCTCACCCCGGCGGATCTCCTCAGGCTGGCCAAAAAAATCGAATCCACCTTAGGACGCCAGGCGACACCACCCAACAGCCCCCGTCCCATTGATATTGATATTCTTTTTTATGATAAACTCATCCGACAAGACCCCGAACTTACTATTCCCCATCCCCGGCTCACCCGGCGCTCCTTTGTCCTTGAACCACTCGCCGAGATTGCCCCTCATTTTAGACACCCTCTAACCAAAAAGACTGTGCAGGATATCCTGCACGAACTTCATCCAGAGAAGCAAGATGTTATAAAATGCACCGAGGAGGACTGATGTATAAACTTACTGTTGAAAGTCATTGCGATGCCGCCCACGCCCTGCGGGGTTATCAGGGACGTTGCGAGAATACACACGGCCATCGCTTCCGCGTTGTTGCTCATTTCACCGCCAGCCAGCTGAACAACATTGGGATTGGTTGCGATTTCACCGAGCTTAAAAAGACCCTAAATAGCGTGCTTGCCCACTTCGACCACGTCGACCTAAGCCAAACCCCGCCTTTTGATGTCCTCAACCCATCATCTGAAAATCTGGCTGCCGTTATCTATAACCTCCTAAAAGACGCCTCCGCAACCCTCCCGACCCAACTCTCTTCGGTGGAGGTCTGGGAATCCCCCGATGCCGGGGTTGAGTATTACCCAGATAACGAGAAGCCCTGAGGCGCACCACGCCAAGTTTTAAGCAGTGTACTTGGTCAAAAATGCCCTTTGCGGGAGTCAGTAAGTTACTGATCAAAAAAATAATTGTATCCACAGGGTAAAACTTGTTGACAAGGTTCGGTCTATTGTTTATATTACTTAATTAGGTTTGTTGAACCGAGGCTCTTATGTTCGGAGGGCAAGGTTTGCTTTCCGGATTATTAAAATAAGGCTATAAGGAGAACTGGGTTCATGTTAAGAAAGATTATCATCGCCACGGTGGTTCTCTTGGTTGCCGTTGCAGCAGGCATTTTCTTCGCCTACTTCCCGCCCGAGAGT
>Ga0123356_10006877_pt1 | contig 11433 bp, 8 predicted proteins | sample TergutEmb28metaG_2_FD_92546 | JGI IMG/M metagenome (GOLD analysis project Ga0123356, IMG submission 92546) | Embiratermes neotenicus P3 segment gut microbial communities from Petit-Saut dam, French Guiana - Emb289 P3 | ecosystem: Host-associated > Arthropoda: Insects > Digestive system > Gut ... | reverse complement strand
GTTCCTATTTTTATGGACAATCAGTTTTGGGGATATGTCGGCTTTGACGATTGCAAGAGCGAGCGGATATTCACAAGCGAAGAAGAGTCCATTTTACACTCTGCAAGCCTTCTTATCGCCAACTCTTATGTCCGCAACGAAATGTTCCATGAGATACTCGGAAAAACCTCTCAGCTGGAAATAGCGATAAAACAGGCGAATGCCGCCACTCAGGCAAAAAGTGATTTTCTGTCAAACATGAGCCACGAAATGCGCACACCACTAAATGCAATAATGGGTATGACCACAATTGGAAAAGGCTCTAACGATGACGAAAAGAAAAAATATGCTTTTAATACAATTGCAGAGTCATCCTCTCACTTACTGACTATGGTTGAAAACATTCTGGACATGGCAAAATTTGAAACGGATACTATAAAGCTTATAAATGAAAAGTTTGACTTGCCAAAACTGATTGATGAGGTAGTAAGTAATGTCCGCCCTCACGCTGAAAAAAAGCAACAGGATTTTTCTGTTAATATAGACAAGAACACACCAAACTTTATTGTCGGAGACAAAAACCGTTATATTCAAGTATTAAAATGTCTGCTCGATAATTCTATCAAGTTTACCCCCCAAGGCGGTAAAATCGGGTTGGATGTTTCCGGAGCAGAGAAAATCGAAGATAAATGTGTTTTGCATATTAAGATTTCCGACAATGGCATAGGGATATCAGCCGAGCAGCAGGAAAAACTTTTTGAGGTTTTTCAGCAAGCTGATAACAGTATGACACGCACATATGGCGGCACAGGACTCGGGCTTTCTATTTCAAGCCGTATCATCGAAAAGATGGGTGGTAAGATGTGGGTGAAATCCGAGCTCGGAAAAGGAGCAACCTTTAATATCACAGTAAAGGTAATGTGCTCATAAACAAGCTTATTTATGAGCATTGCATATTTATTGACAATCATGATAAAATAAAAGCTATGATAGCGTTTGATGAATATAAACAAAAAATAAATGCACTGCGCCCTGTGCTTGACGGGCTTAAAAACGCCTTAAAGCTTGATGAGGCAAGGGCGGAGCTTGCGCGTCTTGAGGAAGAAAGCGGGCAAGACGGCTTTTGGTCTGATTTGGATAACTCCCAAAAGGTCCTGCAGCAGATTAAGCGCGAAAAGAATAAGATAGAGGCTTACGAAAAGCTTGACGGTGCCTGGAGTGACTTGCAAACGCTGTGCCTTATGGGCGCTGAAGAAAACGACGAGAGCCTGCTTATCGAAATTGAAGAGGAACTGTCTGCTTTTAAAAAAGCACTCGAAACAGCAAGACTTGAGGTGCTTCTTTCGGGTGAATATGACAACAACTCCGCAATCATGTCGTTTCATGCGGGAGCAGGTGGTACAGAAGCGCAGGACTGGGCACAGATGCTCTACAGAATGTATACCCGCTGGGCTGAGAGTCACGGCATGAAATATAAGCTGCTTGACTGGCTTGACGGCGACGAAGCAGGTATGAAGTCGGCTTCGATACAAATAGACGGCGAGAATGCTTACGGGCTCTTAAAAAGTGAAAACGGTGTCCACCGTCTTGTCCGGATTTCACCGTTTGATTCATCGGGCCGCCGCCACACTTCCTTTGCCGCCATCGAAGTAGCTCCGCTTATTACCGATGACAGTGCACTGGAAATAAAAACCGAAGATTTGAGGGTTGATACCTTCAGAGCCTCGGGAGCCGGCGGGCAGCATGTCAACAAAACAGAGAGTGCCATCCGTATAACCCACTTACCGACAGGTTTGGTAGTAACCTGCCAAATGGAGCGCTCACAGCACCAAAACCGTGAGGTTGCAATGCGTATGCTGCGCTCGAAGCTGCTGGAAATCAAGGAGAGGCAACATCTTGATAAAATAAGTGATATCAAGGGTGAGCAGATGAAAATCGAGTGGGGAAGTCAGATACGCTCATACGTTTTTATGCCTTATACTCTTGTTAAAGATAACCGTACAGGGTTTGAAAATGGCAATATAAATGCCGTCATGGACGGTGACCTTGACGGCTTTATCGAGGCATATTTAGCACATATATAATTATTTAAGTGGAGAGACTGCTTGTCTTTCTCGGAAATGAGCCCGCTCGCGAGCACAGACTAGTGTGTTATGACGCAATGACCAACGCCCGCGGGTCGTTTGCGAGAAAGATAACAGGATCTCCACCAAAAACCTATCGTTCATTCTTCTTCACTGACTTCAACAATGGCTTCTTCAATTAAATAAATAACATGCTCCATGACGGCTTTGTTGCCGTGTAAGTCCATAAACGCAACCTTTGGAATAAGCCCGCCTGCCATGTACTTATGACCGCCGCCGTCGCCATTTGCTTTGGCAAAGGCGGTTTTTGCGATTTTACCGGCATTGAGCTTAAATGTCTGCGACCTGACAGAGAAATTAAAACCGTTAAAGCATTTGCTGTAAACAACTACAAACGAAATATCGGCAAGTGATATGAGCTTATCTGCAAGCTCGGCAAGAGATTCTTTAGGTTTGTCTTCTCCTGCAAAGCTGTATGCGATGTTGTTTTTAATCGTAAGGTTTTCATAAGCAATTATTGTCGTGCTTATATCCTCGGGCCTTATAGCGTTTCGCCCGATATTTGAAAGAACACTGAGGTCGGCGATTTTATACAGGGCAGAGAAGATATCGATATCATGAAGGTATTTTCGTCTGCTCAAATCGTCGGTATCTATGCGAATCCCAAAAATCAGGAGCGCAGCCTGGACAGGAGAGAGCGGATAGTCATGGCCCTGCGCATATTCGTACATCATACTGGAGCACGCACCAAAATCAGAGCGAATATCTGCATAAGCATACTCATTTGCAACAAGCTCGGGGTGGTGGTCTATGCATGCGATATATTCGCCCAAAAGAGGAGCGACGTTTCCGTTTGCTTTTTGGCAGTCAACTACGATTATTTGGTCGTCTTTTGTGACCAAATCCTTATATTTATCAGTATCCAAACGAATAAGCTTTATTCCCAGGTTGCCGATAAGCTCAATCGTTTCGGGTTTGCTGATAATCCCTGTGTAAACTATACCCGGCTCAAAACCTGCGTTTGTGAGCATATCGGACAAAACAGATGCACAGGCCAAACAATCCGGATCGGGTGGTCTGTGCATTTGAATATATAACTTACGTTTTTTATCAATTACCGATACTAATTCGTTAAAACCCATTTTAGCCGAGCATTCCCAAAATGCCTTGCGCACTTGTGTTCGCCTGTGCAAGTACTGCGGTTGAAGCTTTTTGCAAGATGCTCTTTGCTGTGAGCTCGGTCATCATCTTAGCCATGTCGCTGTCGCGGATGCGGCTTTCTGCAGCAGTGACGTTCTCGGTTTGAATATCGAGAGCCTGCATGCGGAATTCGAGACGGTTTTGCATAGCACCGAGGTTTGCGCGCTGCATGGAAACATCGTTGATGGCATTGTCTAAAGTACCAATAGTTTCGGATGCGGCTGCAGAGCTTGTGATGTTTGCATCGGTTGCAGCGTTGTAATCTTCGCCTTCGAAATCAAGCAGAGCGCCTGCTGTCATGGCGTCGATTTCAATTGAAACAGTGTCGCCTTCATTCGGACCTGCCTGAATTGTGACAGCGCCTGTGTCACCGTTTAGAACATTTACTCCGTTAAACTCGGTAGTGTTTGCGGTGTCGTCGATTTCGCTGACGATGTTTTCAAACTCGCTTTGGAGTGCAGGACGGTCGACATTGTTGTCATTTGTGTCATTTGCAGACTGCACTGCAAGCTCGCGGGCGCGCTGGAGCATGCCGTGAATCGACTGAAGACCTCCCTCTGCTACCTGAAGCAGAGAAACGGCATCTTGAGTATTTCGCGACGCTGTAAGAGTGCCCATGATTTGGGTACGCATTTTCTCGGAAATAGCAAGACCCGCTGCGTCGTCTGCCGCGCGGTTTATACGCTTGCCGGAACTGAGTTTTTCAAGTCTGTTTGCTATGGATTCGTTGTTTGCTTTGTTTTGTCTTTGTGCGTTCAGCGCACCAATATTATTGTTAATCCTCATTTTATCATCGACTCCTTTCGCTGTGTGTTTCTCCTCCGGAAACACTGTCACCAAACTTGGTAACTATCCTCTTTAAGAAAGGTGATTCCGTCACCTATCCATAATAATGAGATTATACAGCATTTATTATGAAAATGTCAACATATTTGTGTTAAAACACTAATATAATATAAGGCATGTTAAAAGGGGACAGGATGCAAATCCTGTCCCCTCGACACATAAACTTTAGTACTTGCCGAAATTGTCGTTGCCTGCGGGTTCGTAGACATCTTCTGCAGGTGCTGCGGGAAGAGCTTCAGCGGCTTTTTTACTTCTTGCGGGAAGTGCTGTGCCGAAGCCTGCACTTTTGAGCTTAAACTGGGAGATAAGCTCTTCGAGCATTGTGGATTGGCTGCTCATTTCCTCTGATGCTGCTGCGGACTCTTCAGCTGTTGCACTGTTTTGCTGAACAACCTGAGCGACCTGGTCGATACCTGTATTGATTTGAGCGATACCGAGTGATTGCTCTTCGGAAGATCTTGCAATATCACCAACGATTGTTGTGCTCTCGCTGATACCGGAAACGATCTCTGCAAGGCTCTCTGCGGTTTCGCCTGCGATACGTGCTCCGAGCTCTGCTTTTTCCATTGAGTTTTGAATGAGACCGCCTGTATCCTTTGCTGCTTCTGCTGACTTGGCTGCGAGGTTACGTACTTCTTCAGCAACAACTGCGAAGCCTTTACCGTGCTGACCTGCTCTTGCAGCTTCAACAGCAGCGTTGAGTGCGAGGATGTTTGTTTGGAAGGCGATATCGTCGATAACTTTGATGACCTTGCTGATGCTCTGGCTGGCTTGATTGATTTCGTGGACTGCTGTGGTCATTTCGCCCATCTGAGAGCTGCCTTTTTCTGCGTTGCCCATAATTGTTTTGGCAAGTGTTGCAGCGCGCTCTGCCATGCCGGCATTTTCTTTTGTTTTTTGTGCGATTTCACCGATTGATGCGGAGAGTTCCTCGACGGAAGCTGCCTGCTCGGTTGAACCTTGAGCGAGTGACTGTGCACCGTCTGCGATTTGCTTTGAACCGGTGGAAACCTGATTTGAAGCGGAGTTGATTTCACCGAACATGGTGTTAAGATTATCGAGTGTTCTCTCAAGTGAGTTACCGATGGTGTCGTTTGGTGAAAGAACGTGAACGCTTGTTGTAAGGTCGCCGTCTGCAATAGCGCTGAGGTTTGATTCGATTTCGTTGAGATGTGCAATAATTCCTTTAAAGCCTCTTGCACAGTCACCGAGTTCGTCTTTGCGTGTGGCGGTATCGTTTGCCGATCTGTTTGTTGCATCGTCAAAGTTGAGTCTGCCTTCAGAGCCGATTTGTTTAAAGGCGTTAGCAATGATGGCGAGCGGCTTAGCAATGATGCTTGAGATGTAGAATGCAAGGGACATGGCAATGATGATGGACACTACTATAACTGCGATAATTACTATCAAAAGTGTTGTAGCCATTGCGTCGGCTTGCTCGTATGATGCTTTACCTTCTTCCATGAGGACGTCGATAGCTTCATCAAACTCGCCGATCATTTTGTATGAAACATCTCTGATTTTATCGAGATTTTGGTCGACTATAAGATAATAATCATAATCATCAGTTTGCAGATAAAGTCTTGCGTTATCGCGAATTATGCTGACAATAGGAGTAAAGTCCTTTTCAAACAGCTCGCGTGCATGCAGATACAGTTGTCTGACATCGTCGTTGGCAACAGATTTTCCGAACTCACCCAGGTTATCAAGAATTTTTGGCATAAGACTTTCGATATACTTCCATGCGTCTTCTATACCTTGTGAATTGCCTTTTTCTGCATATAAAGCCATTTCGCGAACCTGGACTTGTACGCTTTGGATTTCTTCTGTGGCTTTACCGAGGTACGGCAGCGGCACGGTTTTTGTGTAGTACATTTCGGTTTTTGAAGCATTTATGCTGTTCATACCGATGATGCCGACCACACCAATAATCGTCGCCAGTGCTACAACCATCAGGAAGCTGACGATAAGTTTAACGGATACCTTCATGTTTTTCATTATGTTATTTTCCTCCCGCATTTAAATAAATACTATGAGATATATTCCACTCATGAATATAGCAAAAAATTGCATATAATGTCAAGTTATTATGTGAAATATATCATAAAAATGGCAATATTGTAATATTCCGCAAATTTTCTCGGTGAAAAAATTGTGTATTTGCATTTTTTTTGTTAAGATTAGTTTATGTTTAAGCTTAAAGAAAATAACTGTAAAAAAAGCAAAGCACGGCGGGGTGAGTACACTACAGCACACGGTGTTATTCAGACTCCCGTGTTTATGAATGTTGCGACACAGGCTGCAATAAAAGGTGCACTTTCGAGTGTTGATTTAAAGGATGTCGGTTGCACTGTTGCGCTTGCAAATACATATCATCTGCATATCCGTCCGGGAGACGAGCTTATCCGTGATATGGGTGGGTTGCATAAGTTTATGGTTTGGGACGGGCCTATTTTGACGGATAGCGGCGGGTTCCAGATTTTTTCGCTGGCGCAGTTGAGGAAGATTTCAGAGGATGGCGTGACTTTTAACTCGCACGTTGACGGGCGCAAGATTTTTATGTCGCCCGAGGATAGTATTCGTATTCAGAGGAATCTCGGGGCGGATATTATAATGGCGTTTGACGAGTGTGTCGAAATCCCTGCTCCTTATGATTATGTGAAAAAGTCCTGCGAGAGGACGTATAGGTGGCTGGTAAGGTGTAAGGCTGAGAATGAAAGGATTGAAATTGAAGACGAGAGGTTGAAGATTGGAGATGTGTGTCCTTTGTCGTGCGGAGGCGTCGGGTTGGTTCCGATGCGTAGCACGACGAGGAGCACATATCTTCAATTTCAACCCTCTTTATTACAACCTTCAACCACTTCTTCCCTCTTCGGAATCAATCAAGGAGCGACCTTCCCCGATCTTCGTATTTCGCACATGCAGCGTATTGCGGAGCTTGATTTACCCGGTTATGCTATCGGGGGTCTTGCTGTCGGTGAGTCGACGCAGGAAATGTATGATATTGTGGATATCGTCGAGCAGCATATGCCGGTAGACAAACCCCGTTATCTTATGGGTGTCGGGACTCCGCAGAATATTGTCGAGTGCGTCGCTCGGGGTATAGACTTCTTCGACTGTGTAATGCCTGCAAGAAACGGGCGTCACGGGCGGCTTTATACATGGAGCGAGGGTAGTATCAACATCAATAATAAAAAGTATAAAAATGATGACCGTCCTATCGATGAAAGCTGTGAGTGCCCGGTTTGCCGGACATTTTCGCGTGCATATATCCGCCACCTTTTTAAAGCAGGAGAAATGCTTGCAATGCGCCTTAGCGTAATGCATAATTTATACTATTATAATACTCTCGTGTCGCGAATCCGCGATTCCATTGAAAACGGGACATTTGAAGAGTTCAGGAGGACAGTAAATGCAAATCAATAGTTCCGGATTTGTTGATATTCATGTTCATTTCAGAGAGCCGGGTTTTGAGTACAAGGAAGATATCATCTCGGGAGCTCTTGCAGCGGCTGCCGGCGGCTTTACGACATGTTGCTGCATGCCAAACACCTCTCCGGTTGCAGACTCACCGGAGGTCATTGAGTTTATTATCAAAAAAGCACAGGCAGCAGCTGTGAGGGTCTTGCCAATCGGCGCTGTAACACTCGGGCAGAAGGGCAAAACGCTGACCGATTTCGCAGCGCTCAAAAAAGCGGGAGCTGTTGCTCTTTCCGATGACGGCTTACCAATTAATGATGAAAATATTATGCGCAGTGCCTTAATTTCGGCGAAAGAACAGGGCATGCTCATAATCAGCCACTGCGAGGAAGAAACAGCCATGGCAGAGCGGGATGTCAGACTCGCCAAAGAGCTCGACGCAAGGGTTCATATAGCCCACATCAGTACAGCCGAAACCGTGGATATCATAAGAAAAGCTAAAGCAGCAGGGGTAAAAGTGACCGCAGAAACCTGCCCGCACTATTTTTCACTTACAAGTGAGGAAGTGGAAAAACAAGGAGCCAATGCGTGCATGAACCCGCCACTGAGAACAAAAAAAGACGTCGAAGCAATAATCGAAGGCCTTTGTGACGGCACAATCGACGCAATTGCTACCGATCATGCTCCTCATTCGGCTCAGGAGAAGTCTTTACCTGTGGGAGAGGCTCCAAACGGGATAATCGGACTCGAAACTGCGCTTGCAGTTACTTTAACCTTTTTATACCACACCAAAAAACTCAGTATAGAGCAGATTATTGAGTTAATGTCTGTAAACCCGGGACGAATATTGGGATTAGAAGCAACGTCCGGCAGGATAATTTTTGACCCGGATGAAGAGTGGACGGTTAATCCGTCAAAGTTTAAATCAAAAGCAAGAAACACACCTTATGCCGGGATGAAGCTGCGCGGCAAAGTTAAACAGACAGTTGTTAACGGTGTAGTTATATATAAAGGATAGTCATTACCGTCATCACGAGGAGCCATTAATGGCGCAATCGCTTTGTAAACAAAGCGTGGGTGATCCGGAAAAATAATTACTGGATTGCCACGCCACTTCGTGGCTCGCAATGACGAAGGAATACAAAGGAGACGTTAATATGTCATTTGCTAAGTTACAAAAGAAAATTGATGAAATGAATAACCCGACGGTGGTTGGTCTTGATCCGGATTTGGCGCATATACCACCGGATGTAATGAATGCTTGCCTGGAGGAATTCGGCGAAACACTTGAAGGAGCTTCGCGTGCGGTAATACTATTTAATATGGCAATAATTGACGCTATTTGTGACATCGTTCCTGCAGTCAAGCCTCAAGCAGCGTATTATGAAATGCTCGGAGCACACGGAATGCTGGCTCTCGGTCTGACGTGTGAGTACGCAGCGTCAAAAGGAATGTATGTCATAATCGACGCAAAAAGAGGAGATATCGGCTCAACGGCAGCAGCGTATAGCGAGGCATATCTTGGCACGGTAAAAGTCGGCGGGTCGGAGTTTATGCCGTTTATTGCCGATGCGCTCACAGTAAATGCTTATCTTGGTTCTGACGGTTTGAAACCTTTTATTGAAACGGCAAAAGAGCATGATAAAGCAATATTTGCGCTTGTAAAAACATCAAACCCTTCTGCAGCAGAGATACAGGATAAACAAATTGAAAAAAATGTCTCGCATAGCGAGCCATTAAAAGTCTATCACATAGTGGGGGATTTGCTTGAAGAAATCTCAAAAGATACTATGGATGAATTTGGCTACACCCGTGTCGGCGCTGTTGTGGGTGCAACATATCCAAAGGAAGCAGAATTCTTGCGAAAGCGCTTGAAACACACGTTTTTCTTAGTCCCCGGTTATGGTGCGCAAGGCGGAACTGCTGCCGATGCTGCTCTTGCGTTTGATAAAAACGGCCGTGGTGCTATTGTCAACTCATCGCGGGGAATAATTGCTGCATGGAAAAAGCACGGTACCCATTTTAAGGATGCCGCACGCGAGGAAGCTATTAAGATGCGAGATGAACTGAGGAAGGCTATTTTTACTTAGCTTCTACAATACCACTCATCATTGTGGTCGCAACTCCGTGTTCGGACCATTTTTGAGCTATTTTGTTGAGCCCAAGTGAGTCGCTGGACATATGTCCTGCAACAACAACGTTTCCGATGCCCTGTTCTTTTATTTCTTTTGCATCTTTTTCCGGAATATGCATAAGAACGAGTGTGCCGACTCCGGCTTCAAAGTATTCCATAAGAATTTTCTTACCCGGTCCTGTAAGACCTGCCATTAATACATAGATTTTGCCTGCATAACTTTCCTTGGAACCGACACGTATCACAGGCTTTCTTGCAGAATCTTTATATTCGCTGATTCCTTCTAAAGCTTCAACTACGTCTTGCACAGTGGTCTCGGGTTTATTTTTAAACTTCTTATCGAGGAAATCACGGACAATTGCTTCACTGATACAGTCTGCAGGTGTATGAATACACATATAAGGCATTTTTAAGAGTTTTGCTGCACTTTCTGAGCGGCGGCTGTTTGATACATGCTGATTGTAGCTGAGTTCGGTTTTTCTCTCTTCGAGAAGCTTCTGACTCTTGTTTCTCGGGACGCCAAGAGCTTCAAGATTCCTTATATGAGCATGAAGCACTTCAAGCATTTCCGGATTTGTGTTTCTTGGATGATGGCTCACAACACAGTCAAATCCAAGCTCTCTTGCCAAGAGAAGTTCTGCAGTATCCATATCGACGCCCATAAGAACGTTTTTAATGCCTGAGCCTTCGACAATTATGCCGCTGTCGTGCGGTATTTCCTTCATGTTTGCTGCTTTTAAAGCAATATCCATTAATTCTTGTGTCGTCATTTCATTTCCTCTAAACTTTCATTAAGATTATTAAGCAGTGCCTGAAGTTTTTCCAGCTTTTCACGCTCTGCAGTTACTACTTGCTCGGGGGCTTTTTTTGTAAATGCTTTATTATCAAGCTTTTGCGCTATTTTTTCTATATCAACTTTTGTCTTTAATATATCTTTATTAATACGTTCGCGTTCCTTTGAAACATCAACAAGCTCAGTAAGAGGTATAAAGACTCTCGCGTCGTTTGTATTTAGTGTAATATAGCCGCTAATATCGGATGGCGGGCTTACTTGTATGGTTACATCGGTTGCATATGCAAGCCTTGTTATGTATAAACGACCGGATTCAAAGATATCGGTCTTATCTGTGACTATAATTAACGCTGTTTTTTTAGAGGGAGGTACATTCATTTCGGCACGCCTGGAGCGAATAGCTCCGATAACATCCTTGATTGACTCAAAATCGGACTCCTCTGACGGAAAATGGAGAGATTTATCAAACTTAGGATAAGGACGTATCATTAATGGCGAATACTCTGCTGTTTTTTCCGGATTTAATGCTCCAAAAACCTCTTCTGTGATGAATGGCATGAACGGATGAAGCAATGTAAGGAAATCCGTGAGAACCTTAACGAGAACACAGACTGCGCTCTCTTTTTTGCTGACACCACCGTCAGACTGTTGCAAACAGTCGGTTGTAACATATGTATTAGCGTTGTTCAAAAGGCGCGGTTTTGTCAGTTCGATGTACCAATCGCAGAAATCATCCCAAATAAAGTCATAAATCTTCGCTGCAGCTACCCCGAGCTCATATTTATCAATATTTTCACTAACCTCGCGCACAAGGGTGTTTAATTTAGATAAAATCCATTTATCTTCGAGTTCTAGGTTAGCGAGAACTAATGGTTTGAGAAGAATGTCAGAATGACATTCTTCAAATGGCTCGGTAGCGTCTCGCAAACGAGACGCGTACGAGACTATCATTACATATCTTGCCGAGTTCCATATCTTAT
>Ga0123356_10006876_pt1 | contig 11435 bp, 4 predicted proteins | sample TergutEmb28metaG_2_FD_92546 | JGI IMG/M metagenome (GOLD analysis project Ga0123356, IMG submission 92546) | Embiratermes neotenicus P3 segment gut microbial communities from Petit-Saut dam, French Guiana - Emb289 P3 | ecosystem: Host-associated > Arthropoda: Insects > Digestive system > Gut ... | reverse complement strand
GCTTTAAACAGGGATGTTCTTGCTTTAGGCGGCAGCAACCGGGTAGCAGCTCGGGTATACGCGAATACCGGTACTTACAGCGGCAGCAGTAATTACAGCAGAAGCGATATGAGGCTTACCACAGGAAATGCGACGGCAGATACAACCATTGAACCGGGCGGCACAGGGCTTGAAACTATACATGGACAAAATATGACTGAAACCGCTGCTTTCTGGACTGGTTTGGGGTTCAGCCCACCAATTTGGAATTTTGATAATTTTAATCGACAGCGGTTTCCGGTTTTGCGGGGGTTGTGATTTCAATGAGCAGGGAAAAGGGAACAATTAACAATGAGCAAGGAACAATGAGTAGGGAGTAGGAAAATACTCAACCTAAACTTGTTGGAAACATTGCTTAGACAGGGAAGTTAATTGATAAAACAAGTTAGACACCAACAAATTCTTCTTCATTCTCCACGACTTCTTGCATTCTTTTGACCATAGCGCTAAGGGCAGCAAGACGGACTATCATAGTTTCACGCTTTGTTGCAATTCGCATTTTACCTTGTTCTTCTGCGGTAATTACTTCGTTTACTATGCTGTCAATAGAGGACTATTTGTCTATAAATTATAGAGGATAAAATAACGAATTAAACTTTAGTATAATACCCAAATTTGACATTAATATGTAAAATTTACCCATGAAAAATTATCCAAAAAACTGTAAAACCATTTTATCGTTATTTCTGGTACTCTGTTCATTATTTATCATTAATTGTGAAATTGATCATGATTATTTAAAGAAAATTGATGATGAAGTAGCGTGGCATAATGCCGCCAGATTGGAAGTAAATATTACTTTTCTTACAGAATGGGGTTCAAGTAACCCTCCGCAGGGTACGATTACTCCTACAATAGATATCCGTAAAGGTTATGAATTTAACCTAGAGTTTATATCCAGCAGCGGATACAGCTTTGTAAACTGGCTGGCTTTTAACAAGGATGATTTTGACCTTACCATACTAACAATAGATTACGATGATGCTTTGGCGCTGTCTTTAAACGGAAAAGGCGTGGAAGTTTCAATTGGAGTACCTAATAGTTCAGGCGTTATACCCGCAAACATCAAAATAGATATAACCACTCCTGTAATCCTTGTTCCATTTTGTGACACACGCCCGCGGATAACACTAACCAATCCCCCTTTAATAAACACTGGAGCATCATATAGTTTAGGGCAGACTGTAACAATCTTTTTCTCTGAACCCGGGCTTGATTATGAAGACGGCGAATTAACCGATTTTTTTGACGATGGATTTATTCAGATAAGAGGACAAACAATCAACGAACCTCTTGTTTTTTATGATGATTTAAGCGATTGTTTTCATTTGCCTCAGTACAATGATAACCTTAGAAGAATAACAATCCAGCCGAATAATTTGCCGATGGAAGAACTTGTTATTACAGTAACTGTGGGAACAAAAGTTCAGGGCAAAAACGGCAATACAATGGCTGCTCCTGTAAGTTTTTCCTGGCGTACAAATACCGAGACAGTAACTGATAAATACATCGCGGAAAATATTTGGGCAATTCATAATCCTGCTGCTGCGGCATCAGAATTAAACTTTTTTTACCCAAGAGCTATGCTCAACACTGGCAGTAACTATCGGGACGCGCGCTTGCGTAAAAATACACAGGGTAATTATGAAGTAACCCTTTATTTCAGCATAAGAGCAAGCAATGATGAAATGGACACTCCGACTCATTGTATAGTTCAGGAATACCGCGCTTTTAATGCAGCGGGAAACAATGTGTCAAATGACGGCGCAGCTGCAACTTATTCCATCACGCCGATTACAACAACTTCAACAGATACAGCAGCGAATATATATCGGGCTGCAAATAACAATATAAGAACATTCAAGATAATCCATGAACTGCAAACACCGGAAGCTCCAATGGGGATATGGCGGTTTGTATTGACACCCTATCGTGAAGAAGGAAGCGAAAAAGTCGGACTTGACCAATGGGGGAATGCCCACGCGGAAAGCAGTTATGCTTCTGTTGTGTTAAATGAAGCGCTGCCCGCAGGGAACGCGGCATTGACTTTAAATACACAGATGTCCGGCACAGGTATATACAGCTATGGAGCCGGAAATACATCCATGAATTTTGATGTGAATTTTAATTATGTCAGTAATAGCTGGATGAATAGCGGAATTACAAGAGATAACGCAAGTCTTGAAAGGCCCTGGACCATTGATCCATTTAACGAGATTGATTGGCAGTGGCGAATTGTTAATTCAAGCGGCGCAGCAATACACTCTCCGGCGCTTTGGCTATCTACAAACATAAGAAGTATAAATAATGTAAATCTGACAGCTATTGGTTCAAGCCAGGACATCCGTTCAATTCAGGTTCGCTACCGCGACAAGTTAAATCGTGAAAGCATTTGGATTGAAACAGGAGCACGCCTCACTTATTACGTGGCAAATTACGACGATGTCAGCGCCTACAGCGCGATATATGATCCGGATGCCAATACGATTACTGTAAGCTGGATCAACCCAACTCAGACTGATTTTGAAAGAGTAGAAGTATGGTACAGGGTTAATGATATGAATATTACTGTTCCTACAGTTGTTGATACTATCGCTGCGCCGGGTGTTAATAATCCAAAAGGAAACAGATTTATTATTTCCAATGTACCGCGCCTTAACACAACAGGAGTGCGTGATGGTTTACCTGTAAGCAATTCCCATTGTTATGAAATTTTTATGAGGACACACAGCGCTGTTGATTCAAGGGATGTTGTGTCATTTAAGATATGGAACTTTGGAACACCGACAGTGCCTGCTACTGATGGTAAACCTGCTATACCGGGTAATGGAATGCGAACCGGGACAGCAACCGGGTTTACGCTTGCTATAGAAGTAACAGGTCCGACAGGGGTTTTTAATGAAAATACACGAACAATAGGACTGTCATCTATTGCTACTAATAACCTTAACGCGCAGTATGTGCTGGCAAACAGTTTTTCTGTAACAAGCCATACGCCAATTGGAACCTTTACAGGTAATTTTTTCGGCAACGGGCATACGATTACGATCAACAGCATGAATGCTGCCACTTACATGGGCTTGTTCGGTATAATGGACGGCGGCACAGTTCGTGATTTAACAGTGAATTATAACAACAATGTCGAAATAGAATTTAGCGGGACAAGGGTTGAAAATAACGCTTCGTTTTTCGGCGGAATAAGCGCGATAGTGCGTGGAAACGCTCATCTGGAAAACGTGATTGTAAGGGGTTCTGTAACACTTAACGGAAACGGTTTTACAGCATTTGCCGGCGGTCTTGCAGGGCTTATGGGACGGCTTGATTCTGAGATCATTAGCACAGCAAGTATAAACAAAGCTTACGGGGGGCTTAACCTTACCGTGGATATAAATCCGGGTGTTGATAACTCCCTTTATGTAGGCGGAATTACCGGCAGCATGGGTACGCCGAGTACAACATTCGAAGGCGGCGATCCGGTTTTGGTGAACGAAGCTCGTGTTACCGGAGACATAATCGTGGGCAGAACCTCTCCGGTAGATGTTGGAACTACAATCCATGCTAATGAATCAATAGTCATGATAAAAAATGTATCCGGACTTTATGTTGGAGGTATAATCGGTTTTATTCAGGGTGCCGGTAATGAAGACCCGTCAAGCGCAGTTACAGAACGCCGCGCCCTCCTGTCTAATTCAGAATACCGGCAGGGAAGTATCACAATAAACAATCGCGAAGGACTCGCCCGGCTTGGCGGCGCGGTAGGGGCTTTGCAGGCCTACGCAAATATCATTGGATGTTCATCGGCAGCTTCAAATTTTGAGATTAATAAAACAGGAGACGGTACTGATTTTTATGTCGGCGGTTTTATAGGCAATAGTAAAGTTTACGGAATTATACAAAATTGTTACAACGAAGGTCCTGTAGCGGTAAACTCCTTAGGTGCAAGTTATACTACTGCCGGAGGTTTTATCGGAGGTACACATAATTTGTATGCAGTAGGTTATGGTGATGATATGAAAATTGAATACTGTTATGCAATAAAGGGAAATATAAGTGTTATTGGAAAACGAAGCTCCATTGGTGGTTTTATTGGTGCTATGGGTCAAGATACAACTATTCAATTCTGTTTTGCCGCAGGAGATGTGAGCTTAGTAACTCTTGACAGCACTGGAAATACCTTTGCAGGAGGCTTTGGCGGTACTATCAGTAATATTAATGATTGCTATGCCACAGGTAATGTATTTGCAAACTGGCAATCAACAGTAATATCAGCCATAAATGCCGGTGGTTTTGTTGGTTCTAATCAAGCCGGTATTACAGAACGAAATTTTACAACAGGTAATGTAATTCTTGAAAGAAGTAATAACGGTCAAATGCGTGCCGGCGGTTTTGCGGGAGCTTACATGAACGAACTTGTTTTGCGTAATAATGCTGCTCTTGGCTCAAGTATTACCGCAATTGGCAACGTGTCAAACGCAAATCTGCTCATTGGACGTATAGCCGGGATTGGACAAATTCCTTCTAATACTACAAGCACCAACTATACAAACCATGCATATAACGGTATGCGCTTATATTATAGCAACACTTTTCCAAGTCCAAGACCAACCGAGATAACATACGCTGAACTAGACCCGGCACCGGCAGATTTAAATAAAAACGGAAGAGATACAAGTCTCAGTGACTTCCGCCGCCGAACATTCTGGACAAGACCGGCGCCTGCCCAAAATGAGGTTTTTAATCCTGCTATTCACGGTATGGGTTTCTCTGCTGACAACTGGATTTTTACCACTGTGGAAAGCAGGGGGCATCCGATCCTTTGGGGACCAATCCCTGAAGACGGCAGTCCGAGAAGGCCGTTGGGGGGACAATAAAGCACGCAAAGCGTGCGGATGAATAAACTAAACACGCCCCGGCACAAAAAAAATATTTAAGATGAACAATGCGCTCGGGATTTATTCCGAGCAGCGTGCCGCGGAGGACAGTGAGTTATGCAAGTGTAGCTGCTACCACTTTTTTGTGGTAGCAGTTTGTCTACGGGGGAGTTATTTAACGGCGGCTCTCCTGGATTTTTTTGCAAAACAGTTAAAAAAACTTGACAATATACATTAAGTTCTGTATATTATGATTAGGAGCGGTTATGATTCAGTTCAGTCGCGCCTGACTAGCCCTGCCACAAGGCAGGGATTTTTTATCTTAAACTGTTTGAATCCCAAAAATAAGTATCTCTCCCTTCATTAAATGAGATTACTATTTTTCCAGAATATTCCGGCTTTCTTCTCAATACTTTTCCAAATACATGAGTTGCCTCATTCCTTGTTATATTTCCTGTAATATTGAAAAATAAATTTGTATCGGCTCCTTTTCTTTTTTTGACATCTTTAAAGTGCCATTCTAATGTGCTGACATTTCCTCCTACTGTCCTAAACTCATAAATAGTACCGTTCACAATAGCATCTTTTAATCCTTGTCCATGAACATGATGCTCCGGAATAAGATAAACGGAATATCCCATTTTTGCCAAAATTTCAGCTTGTCGAAGTTCTTTTCTTAATACTTCTCGTTGCTCATGACTTATTGGTAGTCTTGATTCTGCCACTTTGACATTTTTTGGTATAACAAGCCCTTTAATATATTTGTTTAAAGATATCGTCTGTGGTATAACAGAAATGAAATTTTCTTTAGAATAGTGTTGTTGAATATAGGCTTCATTACCCGCAGCATTTCTTGCAAATTGCTCGTCTGAGGTCATAATACATGTCTTTTGAAAATTGATTTTTGATTCTGCATCGGCAGAAACATTAGCTTTATAGGCTAGGCGTTATTTTTATTATTGTAATCAATTAACAAGAAAAAAGCAAACTTTAGCCTTGCAGCATCGGGAGACCAAGAGAAGACTCAAGTGTATCTGTTACCGTTTTTTCTTAGCGTAGTTAGACACCAGAGTACACCATATATGGGGGTGGTGACTGTCACTTTTTCTTTATAATTTCTTATATAATTAAATAAAAATATTACCCCTGTAATCTTTTCATTACAAGTAACATAAATTCAGCCCGGTTTCGTACATTCAGTTTCCTATAAATACTTACAAGATGAACCTTAATAGTAATAGTGGCGCGGTAAAGTTTTTTTGCGATTTCTTCATTTTTTAACCCTTCCATTACCAATACTGCGACTTCTATTTCTCCGTCTGAAAGTTTATATTCCTGGAAAATATCTAAAAGAGCAATATTATTATCCGAATGAGAGGTGTCTGGTTTTACAATAGTTACAGGCTGGGTTTTTGGGAAGACAATTCTAATAGCAAGAAATAAAAATAATAAAGCGGCTATTCCGCAAATTAAAATTGTAAATTCAGTACCGTCTGGAATAAACCGGCTTATTATTGGACTTAACATTGAGAAAAGTGTAGTAAAATGAATTGACGACGCTAAAGCGTAAAACCAAAAACGGCCGTTATAATGTTCTATTATAGCGAATGTAAAAACTACCCATATTAAGTTGTTTAATAGTCCTACCAAAATTTCCATAAATAAAAGAAATCCCGGGTATTCATTAAAAAACAATAAACATGGGATCAGAATAAAAATTGAAATTGCAGCCGGAATAAATATTTTCAAAAAACGGTTAATGGAACGTCCCGCAATTAAAGCGAATAGAGGAATAAAAATTATCAATATAACAGGATGAAGATCAAATGAATTCATGGAATAGGTTAATCTGGGAAACAGCCTTAATTCCATTGCGGAATTAAGCACTCTGAATACAACAGCAAGGCCAATTAACCGGAATATTAACTGCCAGTTTGTTTTTGATGTATCAGACAAAGAATTTTCTGTAACAGGTATATCCTGTTTTTGCCCGGATAAATTAAATCTGACTAATAAAAAAATACAAGCAAAAATAAAAAATCCTATTAATAACATAAAAATATTGATGATATTATATGTTAGATTCATAACCTGTATGGTATTGGATGTTAAACCAAAGTTTTCCAGAATTGATAAATAGATATAACGGATAACAATACCAATAATAACAGCGATAGCGAAATAAAATATTCCATATCTGCTTGTGCGGTTTTCGCCCTGTAAAACTTTATTGTTATTTCCAAGGTTATTACCTACAAGATGAGTTTGTAAAAACAAACCAAGGCATATGGGATATAACATGCCGGAAAGGACATGGACAAAAAATCTGGTAAATAAAGATGAAGCCCAAAGTTCAACACCAAGGGATCTAAGAATAACATTCGGAATAATAATTACTAAAATAAATAAAATTGTTTTTACTGGTATTCGGGGAGGAGTTTCTACCGGCTCTATACCTCGATAACTAAATAAGGGCATGAAAAAAGAACATAATAACGCTCCCAGAGCGACACCAAAAAAACTGAACAGGCTGATTATCGCTATAAATCCTCTGGTATCAGTATCGAAAATTGTTAGTGAATAAAAGTTGTTTAGTATTAAAAGCAGATAGTAATTTACAAAAAGCAGAAGTACAGCCAAAAAAGAAGAAACACGGGTCAGAATCAGGTAGTTTTTCCCGGGATGCGACTCCATAATCTGCGGCTTAGAAGACTCTAAGCCTCCAAAACCTCACCTCCTGTTCGGAAACTCCATATTTGCGGCCTAGAAGACTCGAAGCCTACAATGCCTCACATCGTGTTCGGCATTTCCGGCCCGCCTCAGGTCGCTGGCGGCGTGCGTCCTGCACGCCTTACCTCCCTTCCGGTCGGCGCAGCCTTCGGAAGTTCGAGTCTAATAGTTCTCCTTTTATAAAACTATTAGCTATTTAAGGATAATTCTTTAATATTAAATTGCGGCCTAGAAGACTCGAACTTCCATACCTCTCGGCACTAGCACCTCAAGCTAGCGTGTCTACCAGTTCCACCAAGGCCGCGAAACTATCTATTTTTAACAAAAACAGGGGATTTTGTCAAGCCAGGGAATTGGTATTGTGACTAATGAAATATTAAAAAAAGTGGTTCTTGTTACAACATCATCAACTTAAGAGTTTTTACCACAGAGGGCACGGAGTTTCACGGAGTTTTTAGTACGAAAGCACTATTTCCTCCGTATTTCTCCGTGTGCTAGAAGCTTCGTTGCAAGTTCCTCTTTGGTTTATTTTTCTTAAGTTGATGATAGTGAGCAATCCAATTTACATTGCTAATTTCTCCTTGCTCATTTATACTTAACCCATGGTCAAAAGAAAACTGCCAATCAGCGGCGTTCAGACATTCAGCAAGATCCGCAAAGAATATGACGTATATGTAGATAAAACCAGCCATATTTATGAAATGGTATCCAGATATAACGCCGTATTTTTGTCACGTCCCAGACGTTTTGGAAAGTCGCTTTTGTGTTCCACGATTGAAGCTCTGTTTAAAGGACAAAAAGAACTATTTACAGGATTGGCTGTAGAGAAGACCAACTGGGAATGGAAAGAACATCCGGTGATTTTTATCGACTTAGGTTCAGGAAATATTACAGAAAATGATGGAATAGATGTACTAAGAGCAAAATTAAATTTTCAGTTAAAAAATTGTGCCGCAAAGTACGGGGTAAGTTTAAATAACGATAAATTTCCTTTTTTGAATTTTAGCCAGCTGATAATCGAGCTTTCTCAAAAAATAGGACAAGTTGTTATAATAGTTGATGAATACGACAATCCTCTTCTTAGTACTATTGACCAGCCGGAATCTAATAAATTAATCAGGGAAGAATTAAAAGGATTTTACAGCGTTATCAAACAAAACGATAAATATTTACGTTTTGCTTTTATCACCGGCATAACTAAATTTTCGCAAGTAAGTCTATTTTCCGGCATGAATCAGGTAAATGACATCTCCATGATGGCTGAGTATTGCGATATCTGCGGAATAACGCAGGAAGAACTGGAAAGCAGCTTTGAAAACGAGATTGATATGTATGCGCATAAATACGACGGGCGGGAAAATTATCTTAATAAACTAAGGGAGTACTACAATGGTTATTATTTTACAAAAGAAGCGGTGTCCGTATACAACATTTATGGAATATTAAATCACTTTGATAAATCCGCCGAATTTGAAGCTTTTTGGAGCAGAAGCGGCTGGCCTTCTTTCGCTGTTAAATATCTTGAGATGAAAAACGTAAATGTCTCAGAAATAGAAGAGGCAGAAATGGAAGCCGAGGACTTTAGCGACTACAGAGACGATACAATTACGTTGTTTCCATTGTTGTATCAAGCCGGATATTTAACTATTTCCGGTTATGACGAAACAACAGGTTATTACAAACTAAACTATCCAAATATCGAAGTCCGCCAGTCATTGGCAAAATTTTTGTCAAAGCAATATTCCAAAGCCGATGAAATACTAAGAAAATCTGCATCTTCAAAACTTGTAAAATCCCTTCTTGAAAACAAACCGCAGGAATTTTTTACCATGTTAAAAATGTTCCTTAACAAGGTAGACTATTCCCTTAGCAGCAAAATAACCGAATACTATTTTGAGTTTGCCGTCTCCAATATTATCAATATGCTTGGTTTACGCTGCGTTAACGAAGTTCACACCGCAAACGGCAGAATAGACAGCGTAATTTTTGCGGGACAGTACATCTATATTTTTGAATTTAAAATAGATAAACCAGTAGAAGACGCCATGTGGCAAATCGAAGATAAGGATTATGCTTCAATTTACAAAGACAGCGGAAAGGAATTAGTAAAAGTCGGAGTTATTTTTAGCCGTGAACTGCGAAATATTGTCGAATGGAAGATAACGCTATAAGAGTGACTGTCACTTTATCCACAACTGAAAACGGTGCCTGGCACCGTTTTACTAAAAACTATCAAAATTAACTCTCGCAGAGACGCAAAGGCGCAGAGATCGCAGAGTTGTTGTTCGAAATATCTATCTTTAACCTAAAAAATCTTAGATAACTACAGAGATTTCTAGGAATTAAAATAGAATAATCGAACTACAGCTCTGCGATCTCTGCGTCTCTGCGACTCTGCGAGAAAAAATTAGATATAATTCATTGTAATCTTTTAGTTGTTACAGACACTATATAGACATATTAATCTAAAAATATTAATCTATTCATATTGGAGAGTGATATATGAAAAAAAAGGCGCTTATAAGTGTATTTTATAAAGATGGTATTCTGGATTTCGCATCGTTTTTAATTAATTCTGGATGGGAAATTATCTCGACAGGCGGGACATCAAAATATCTTCAGGAAAATAAAATCCCTGTTACAGATATTTCTTCCGTTACCGGTTTCCCGGAATGTCTTGACGGCCGGGTAAAAACACTTCATCCGGCGGTACATGCCGGGATTTTAGCCCGCAGAGATGTTCAGGAACATACCGATACGCTTAAGAAATTGAATCTTGAAACAATAGATCTTGTGTGTGTCAATTTATATCCCTTTTTTGAAAAAGTTCAAGCCGGGCTTTCTGCCGAAGATACAATCGAATTTATCGATATCGGCGGCCCGGGTATGCTGCGTTCAGCGGCTAAAAACCACAGGGATGTAATTGTAATATGCGATCCATCGGATTATACCGAAACAATTAATGGTTTAAATGTTGGTCATGTACCATTGGAATTCAGAAAACGTCTGGCGGGTAAGGTATTTAATTTAATATCGGCGTATGATGCCGCAATATCACGTTATTTATTAGACGAAGAATATCCTGAATATCTATCGTTATCATTAAAAAAAGGGCAATCACTCAGATACGGCGAAAACAGCCATCAATCATCAGCTATTTATCTTAACACAGATCGCCCAGGAGTTTTGGGAAGCCTTGTACCGGCGGTTAATACCCAGGGAGAAGTATCAGGAGCGCAGCTTCATGGCAAGGAAATGGGTTACAACAATATAAGAGACCTGGATATAGCATGGAAAGCTGTCTGCGCATTTGGTTTAGATACCGATGGAACAGAACCAATAGGAGAAGCAGATGTACGGCGTTTTATTCCAGAAGCAGCCGTCGGAACAAAAATATGCTGTGTCGCTGTTAAACACAATACACCCTGCGGAATTGCTCTTGGGGATACTTTATTAAAAGCTTATGAAAAAACATTTCATTGCGATCCTGTATCGATATTCGGCGGAATAGTAGCGTGTAACACAAAAGTAAACACGGTAACAGCGTTAAGATTAAGCGAATTATTTTTAGAAGTTGTAGCTGCTCCCGATTTTGAAGACCAGGCATTAGAAATACTTAAAAAGAAAAAAAACCTTCGTATTATTAAATTAAATAAAGCACCGGTTGAATCTTTTGATTATATTTCTGTAGACGGCGGCCTGCTTGTTCAAAAAAGCGATAAGGTTCTATTGGATAAATGGGAAGTAGTAACAAAAAAAGAACCGGAAAAACAAGATATAAATGACATGATCTTT
>Ga0123356_10006875_pt1 | contig 11435 bp, 1 predicted proteins | sample TergutEmb28metaG_2_FD_92546 | JGI IMG/M metagenome (GOLD analysis project Ga0123356, IMG submission 92546) | Embiratermes neotenicus P3 segment gut microbial communities from Petit-Saut dam, French Guiana - Emb289 P3 | ecosystem: Host-associated > Arthropoda: Insects > Digestive system > Gut ... | reverse complement strand
CCCGGCCGCCACACCGGGGTCGGCCTGGATCGTGCGGATACCACTGCCGGAGACCGCGGCGCTCAGATTGACCTGGGCCACGCCACTCGAGCTGTATGTGACGGTAGGCGGCGGAATCGAGAGGGACACCTTGGCGCCGCGACCCGCATCGATGCTGCCCTGGTCGGACCAGATGAGGATGTTGCCGCCGCCGAGCGTGAAGATGCGCGAGCTGTTGACGTTGACATCGCCGGTCGAGTAGATATCGATGTTCCCAGTTCCTTCCGCGACGATGCCCAGCGAGGAGGGCGCTTTCACCGGAATGTCGGAGGGCGCCTGCGCCAGGCCGACGTCAATCTCCCCCCCGGGCACCAGCAGGGAAATGTTACCGCCCTGCTCGGTGTAGATCTCGCTGTAGGTGAGATTCAGATTGCCGCTGTAGGGATTTGGCTGGCTGGCGGTGTGGTCGTGGCTCCCCGGGAACAGCGCATCGATCGCTGCATAGCCGCGGCTGTAGCCCGCGCCCGCGACCGTGTTCGCCTCGATACCCGAGAGGTTGAGCTCATTGAAAAACACGCTGTCGATGAAGGGGCGCTGCTCATCTGGGATGAACCCGGTGAACTCGCTCTCGGCCTGGGTGACCGAGAGGCCGCTCTGCCCGGTGAGCGACTGCACGTAGCTGACGAGCTGCTGCTGATAGCTCGCGGAAGGCTGGATGATGCTCTGGTAGAAACCGGTGAAATCAGGACTCTGGCCCAGGCCTGCCATCATCGTGACGTCGGCGCCGCCGGGTGCCAGACTGCCATTTTGCAGGTTCCCAAGGGTCAGGACGCCCGAGGTGACGCCCAGATTGATGCTCCCGCCCGCCAGCATATCCAGCCTGCCTGGCCCGCTCAGCTGCACCGTGTTCAGCTCGACCGGGTTCGCCAGACTCGGCGTGGCGAGCGTGATGTTTCCGCCTGCCGAGATCAAGGTGAGGTCTTGCGCGCTCAGGTTCTCACCGTAGTAGAGGAGATTGGTGATGTCGAGCCCCGCCTCGATGTGCGAGGGCTTCGGGATCTGGATCGTAAGCCCATCGATATTGCCGCCTGCGACGATGGAGGCAGGGGTTTGATCCCCCGCGTGCAAGGTGCTGGAGAACACCCCCGCCGGATGGGTCGTCGGGTCCACGAAAGAAACCAGATTCATGCCGGGGGTCCCACCCGGACTCGGGGATGACTGGGTCGGCACGTTGGCCGTCACATCAGACATGTCGACGGCGCCGGTGATATCTCGTCCAGCGAACAGCTGCAGCTGACCACTCGGGGAAGGGTACAGCACTACAGTGGCCAGGGAGATGTCCTGGCCAAGCGCTGCCAGAGAGAGTGTTCCCGGATAGATGTTCAGGCCGACAGTTGAGGGGGTGTTGTTACTGTTGCTGCCAGTGTAGAAGGCCCCGAGAAGCTCCGACATTCTGGCGAAGTCAGTGTTGACCGTGATGTCCCCGCCAGCGCTCTGTGCGCTGAATGAGGAAAGTGGGCCGTAGGTGTAGAAGCCCTGTTGCTTTACGGCGGCGATCGGGTTCGTGTCGAGAGCGATCACAGGCTCGTAGACCGCCGTCGGATTGAACACCCCCTCGACCGTGATGTCGCCCTGTGCCCACAGGGACAGGCTGGCGCTCTCGAGCTCGAATATCGAGCCCACCGGCGCTTGCGCTGCCGGGCCCGGGTTGGCGGGCACGGCCGTGGCAAATGAGCCGCCTGCAGTCAAGCTTCCGCTGCCATTCGCGAGCGAGAACTGACCGGCGGTGATGTTGTGGCCGGCCACCACGGTAAGCCCCCCACTGGCGATATGAGCTTGCGTGCCGGCGCTGGAGGGGGAAACCCACATGCTGTCGGCCGCGGCGGCGGAAGCATTGAGCACATCGTGCCCGGCGGCGATCGACAGGTCGCCCCCGCCGAAGGTGGCCAGATCAAAGGGCTTCAGATCAAACTCGGCCAGGTCAAGGCCCCACTCTGCCTGGCTGGTGCCGGCCTGCACAAAGCGTAGCTGCCAGTCCGCTACGCTCGTCGGCTTGGCGCCCGACTGCGCGTTCTGACCCTGCACGTCAAGACCCGCAGCCACCACGATATTGCCTCCCTGCGTGGGGAAATTGAGGGCAACGGGGGGAATACGGCGGTCGAACGTGATCGGCTGAGCAGGCATGGAGGCTGATTGTTCCCCGGTCGTGTACGCCGAGGATCCCGGGTTGAAGATCACATCGCCCGCGGCAACGAGATCGATGTCCCCAGTCCCGGTGCGCACGAGCGCTCCCGTGCCGATGGTCAAGGTCGACGTGTTGGTGCTGGCGAGGAGGACTGCCAGGGGGTTGGCGCTTACCAAGTTTGCGCCGGCCACGAAGCGCAGCGACGAGGAAGGCGTGCCGGACAGGACGATCGGCGCGCCCAGAGTGCCATTCTCGCCCGAGACGCCATCGGAGACCGTGCCCGCGATCATGAGGTCACCGGCCGCGCGCACGGTGAGGTCGATCGGGGCGCCGAGCTGGCCGCTCGTCTGCATCGCGTAGAGGTCCAGCGGTTGGGTGCCGGACACGGTCAGATTGCCGCTCGCGTCGATCTCGACACCGGGCTCGAGCAAAGCATTCGTGCCGAAGCGCCCCGGGATCACGCTGGCCCCCTGGCTCAGGTAACTCGACACCAGCGGCAAGACTTGTTGGCTGAAGCTGGCCTGATCGAGTGTACTGCCGGCGGGCAGCGCGAGGGTGAGCACCGGCTCGATGATGAGCTGGCCGACTGCGCTCACGTCCGCGCCGATGTTGCCGATCGCGACATCGCCGGTGTAAGCCCCGCTCGCCTGGACGGCGGGTGCCCGCAGCAGCAGGGACCCCATCGGGCCGCCAGCGGTGCCCGCGGCCGAAACCGTGCCGCCGTTCAAGAAAACCATGCCGTTGGTGCTCGAGAGCTCGATCTGCCCGCCTGCGGCGTTGCTGGCCGTGCCGTTCGCGAGCAGCTGCGCGCCCTGCTCCAGCACGACGTTGCTGCCGGCAAAAAGGCCTATCGAGCCGCGCAAGCCGGCCGAAGGCGCACTGAGCACGCCTGCGATGTCGATGGTGCCGCTGTCGGCTGTCAGGGTGATCTTGTTCGCCGTGAGCGCGGCGCCGCTCGCAAGATCCAGGTCGCCGCTTCCCACCTCGATACCGATCTGGTTGCCGAAGCCGCCGAGGGTGCCTGCGAGTTGCGTCAGCCCTCCGGAGAGTTGGCCTGCGGACAGCGAGAAGCTGCCGCCCGTCCCGCCTCCGTTGGCCTGGCCCGAGAGCGTACCATTCAGGGTCGCGGTGCCGCCGGCGGAGAGCGACAAGGAGCCCGCAGGCGGGCTGCTGGCCGCGGCGAGTCCCGGCACCGCTGGCGCCGAGACATCGATCATTGAGCCCTGGGCGAGTGTCAGGTCAGTCCCGGCGGTGATGCTGACGTTGCCCCCTGCAGCGCCCTCTATCTGATCGCCGACGCTGACCACGATGCCCCGGGTGCTGACCATGGCGCTGGAGCTGAGTGAGGTGCTCGTATTCGCCGCAAGGGAGATCGTGCCGCCGGGAACAATGATGCTGCCGCTGTCCGTGATGCTTGCAGCAGTGAAAGCCAGGTGTCCGCCGAGTGATGCGGTGAGGGATTCGGGCTTCGGCGCGGCGCCATTTTGCTCGATTGTGAGGTTCCCCGCGGGCGCGAGCGTCGTCGCCGATCCACTCGACGCTGTGATCACCGGGGCCCGGATGTCGAGATCGCCTGCAATCGAGAGCGTGCCGGTGTCCTGCGTGGCGGCCGCGCCGTTTGCCTGCGTCGCCACGGCGGTGCCACTGACGATGCGGGTCTGCTGAGTGCCGTAGACCGTCAGATTGGTGCCGGTGACGTCCAGCGTGCCGGCCACCAGGGTCAGCGAGCCACCGCCTGGGGTAAGCGTGCCCGCAGTCGGGACGGTCGGGTTGGTGCCGTTGAGCGTCACGGTCTGGCCACCGAGTGTGACCGGGCTACAGCTCGTGGCACAGCTGGAGTTGAGCGTGGCCGCCGAGAGCGTCAAGGAGTTGAGTGTGGGCGTAGAGGCAGGAGAGCTGCCGCTGGCGCCCAGGGTGAGCGGGGTCCAGAAGGAGGTGTCGCTGGCACCAAGCCAGAGCGAGCCGGCCTCTCGGATCTGGGAAAGCAAGCCCGTGCCGATCGAGAGCCCCGGGCTTTGGCCTGCGGGCACGCCGCTCGCGCCCACAAAGGCGATGCTGCCCGTAGAGAGCGCCCAGCTGGCGCCGGGAGCATTGATCTGACCACCGACGGTGATGCTCCCCGGGGTCTCGAGCGCCACCGCGCCCCGGGTGCTGAGCGTGCCCCCCATGCTGATGCTTGCGCCGCTCGAGGTGGTGGAAGTACCCGGCAGAGGCAGAGTGGTGTCAGAGACCGCAAGAAGCCCGGCTGTCGGATCAGGGACCTCCTGGGTCTTGCCCCCCGTCGTCCGGAGGCTCACCAGGTTGAGGGGCGTGCTTGCAACCTGGACGGGTGGGGCATTCATGAGACCGGAGTTCGAGGCCACGGTCGCACCTGCGCCAACAGTGATGCTCTGATCGGCAACGACGAACACCTGGCCGGCGGCCACCGTGCCCGAATCGATGCTCACGCTGCTGGCCGTGACGCCGATGCTGCCATCGGGCTGCAGTGCCCCGCCAAGGATGAGATCGCCCCCGTTCCAGCTCTGGAGTGTGGGTGCGCTCAAGGTCAAACCTTCGCCCCCCGTTGCCGTGACGGTCAGGGTAGGCGCGCTGATCTCGATCGTCGCCGCCGTACCGCCCTTGCCGGCTGCGGCCATCACGTTGCCCTGCAGATTCATGGCGGGCGTGATGGATGAGCCCGCACCGGCGGCGCTGGCCTCGATCAGAAGGGTGCCCGCATCGGCAGGCAGCACGGGCGGCGGGGTCGGTTTGGAGCTTGCGGTGCTGGTGGTCGTCGCGGCGCTCTGGTTGAAGAAGCTCGAGGCGTCGGTGATGGCGTACTCGGCGAGCGATGGGGTGTAAGTGGGGGGTCGAACCGCGAACCCGACATAGCCGGGTGAGGTCTTGATGCCTGTGGTTCCCACGCTCAGATAACCCGCCACAACGGGCGTGCCATCATTCAGGCCGCCGATGACCCCGGGAAGGAGGCTCGTGTAGTTTGATTCCAGCTGCACCAGGTAGGCGCCCGGGAGCAGTGCATACCGCGCGGGCAGCAGGGTGTAGTAGCCGGCGGGGAGGCCCGAGCCGGCGGTGAGATAGACGGTCGCACCCGCTGAGACGTTGGAGCCGGTGAATTCCTGGGCATCGTAGGCCGCGTAGCTCGCCCCCAGGGTAGGGATGATCGCGTAGAGGTGGGAGGTGGCCGCAGCCTGCTGGCTCAGCGCATCCGTATAGCCTCCGGTACCCGGCACCCACTCGTATGCCGAGAGATCGCCTCCGCCGCTGACATCGATGGTCGCACCGCTTGCGAAATTGATGCTGGGCGCGTTGAGCGAGACCTGCCGGGCGGGTACGGCGGTGATACTGTTGATGACGTTACCCGGCAGATAGATCCAAGCCTGCTGGCCGAGCGTGGTCTGGCCGTAAGGAAGCGTGGCGCCGTCGCCGCTCACGGAGGTCACGCTGCCTGCTGCCAAGGTCAAGGTACCGCTGGCGTTGAGCGCGATCTCACCGAAGGGGGCCAGAATCCGGCCGCTGCTGGTGATGTCCGCCGCATCGATGCTGAGCGAGCCGCCGACCGAGAGTGGAACCTGCGGCGGACCGCTCGCCCCGGGGGCAGCCAGGGTGACACTCCCGCCTGGATCGGAGAAGGTGTAAGCCGTTGCAGTTGAGGGATAGAGCCGGCTGGCATTGATGGTGAGACTACCCGCCATCGAGAGTTGCCCGGTCAGGAGCTCGCCGTTCACAGGGCCCGGCATCGGCTCCAGCTCGACATCTCCGGTGCTATTCAAGGTCACCTTGCCGACGCCTTGCAGCGCGGTGTAACCGCCGAGAACGAACTGCTGAGCGCTCGCGGTCAACGATCCTGTGCCGCCCACCGCCGTGCCAGGACCCGCGCTGTTCGGGGCCTCCTGTGCGTCGATCAAGGCTACATAAGGGGCGCTCAGCGAGGCATTCGTGCCGTAGCTGACCGAGATAGTCTGCGCATCGAGCGTGATCTGCCGGTCAAGAGACAGCGCGACGTTGCTATCGAGCGCGATGAGACCCCCGTGCAAGGTCAACGAGTCGATCCCCCACTGCTGCAGCTGCGCGATCCCCAGCACCGCTATCTCGCCATAGGACGCCGACGGAGCCGAGCCTGCGGTGCTCGAGACCAGCTCGATCGTCGGCGTGGCGCTCGGCGGGGGAACCGCGTTCGTGGCGAAAGGTGAGTGGAAGTCGAAGAGCAGCGGCTCCACGCCGACCACGAGCGAGCCGGCCGCCAGTGTCCCGGTGCTGTTGGCCCCGGCGGCGGCCGAGATGCTCCCCACCAGGGAGATCGATTCCGAGGACTCCACCGTCAGTGATCCGCCGGGGCTGCCCACTGTCTCGCTGGCATAGCCGCTCGAGCCACCAATCAGCTGCACAGACAGCGGCGCACTGGCGCCGGCGATGTCGATCCGGGAGCCGGGGTCCGCAATCACATCGCCGCGATCTGCGATCAGGGAGATCGTGCCGCCCGCGAGCACGGTCCCCAGCGGCAGATTCTGGCTGTTGGGCGTCACCACGAGGGTCCCGCTGACATCGAGCACCGCCTGGGCCCCAAGCTCTAGCCTCTGATTCGGGAAGAAGCCGGGATCGGAGTTGACGGTGGGCACCTCGATGTCCATCGAGATGCCGCCGCCGGGGGCACGCAGCAGACCATCCACCAGGATGCTGCCCTGGCCGTTGAGATTGATCTGCCCACCTGAGCTGGGCGGCAGCACGATGGCAGAGCCAGCCTGGATGTCCAGATCGCCGCCTGGAAGTCCTGCCGGGGGCAGGGCCTGCAAGGTGACGGTCTGCGGATGCTGGTAGACCGGGGGCGGCAGCTCGAGCTGCGTGAAGCCTTGTAGCGTGCCGCCGCTCGCCCGGAACGGGTACCCGGCTGTAAGCACCCATGTTTGTGCCTGGGGGTTGATCGTCGTTCCGGCGCTCACGGTGAGCACATCGTTGCTCGCACTGCTGGCTGACGGGGAGCCGGTCGCCGTGAGGGAGACGCTTGAGAAACCATACTGCGAGAAGAGCGCAGCGCCGATATCAAGCGTTGCACCCGGCGTCGTGAAGTCATCGACGCGCTGCGCGGCAGCCCAGGTGCCATTGCCCTGGCTGACCTCGATCTGCGGTGCGGCCAGTACGAAGTGGCCGCCGGCTGCTCCCTGCACACCGAAGGCATCCAGGGTCACGTTCTGGCCGATCTGCAGCGCTGACTGCTGCGGAAGCGCTGCGATCGTGATGCTGCCGCCCACTCCGCCGACGACGGCGTTGCTGGCCTGGAGCCAGGCGCCACCGTTTGCCTCCAGGCTGACACCGTTGCCGAGCACGATCTGGCTGGCCGTCGTGGGGGGGTAGCTGACGAGCGAGAGGTCGATCGTGCCACCGTCCTGGTAAGTCGGTGCCACGTTGCTGGTGGGAGCGTGTATCGAGTTGTTGGTCCACTGGCCGCTCACATCGAGGGTCACGCCATCGCCGATCTCAATGCCGAGCCGGGCCGCGCCCGGGATCAGGGAGTAATAGTTCGACGGGATGCTCGAGAGCGCGATCGTGCCGCCCACGGCCTGGATGTTCGAGTCCACCACTATGCGGGGGGCCGTGATCTGGAGCGAGGGGCCGGTGTTGACGAAGCTTGCGGGCAAGCTCTCAAGCGAGGCGCCGGTGCCCAGGTTCAAGGGCAGGCCCTGCGGCAGGGTGACGGTGGAGTCGCTGAAGATCTCCGTCTGGGAGAAGCCTCCGGTGGTGATGTAGGAGACCGGCAGCTGCAGCGTCTGCACGGGCAAGGGCGCACCGGGGGCGACGACCACAGGTGCGGCGTTGCTCACGAAGGTCACGCCAGGGTCAAAGAACGCGGGCAAGATCGGGGGGTTGCTGGTAGCGCGCTGCTCCGCATTGGGATCGCCCAGGATGAGCGTCCCGCCGGTGGCCATGGAGGGCACGGGAACCTCTAGCCCGGAGCTCGAAAGGCAGGTGCCGGTTGCACTGCCGCAGAGAGTCATCGCTGCATAGAAGTTGGCGAAGCTCTCGGCGGGGATGCTCGCACTGCTGCGCTGGTAGGGTCCGTTGACCGCCGTCCCTAGGAGCGTGCCTTGCATGGCCATCGAGGGCGCGGCGAACTGGACTGTCCCGGCGGAAAAGCCTTGCACGTAGCCGGACTGGTATTGCCCGAGACCCGGCGTGGGCTGGGTGATCTGCACCCCGAAGCCGGGGTAGGCCTGCGTGTAGGTCGGATTGAGCACGCCGGTATAGGTGAGCAAGGGGTCAGCGGTGCTGATGCTGTAGAGGTGGCCGTTGGCACCGATGAGCTCCGAGGTCTGCGTCACGCCGGGGGCGTAGGTCCACTGACCGCCCGAAACGTTGAGGGTCGCGCCACTGCTGACCACCACATCGCCTTGCGAGAAAAAGCTGGCGCTGCCCCCCACGGAGGTCCGCTGTGCGATGCTCTCCTGGACACTGTCCAGGACCGACTGCCAGGACGTATCGCTGATGATGGGCGGCCGGCCGTTACGAACATCGACGATGACCGTCTCACCGTGCAGTGCACCATTGTGCTGGTCGGGGTCATCGGCCAGCTCATTGGCGAGCAGCTGCACCGATACCAGGTTGGCGGACATCGGCAGCTCAGCATCGCTTCCGGCGAGATTGATGCTGGTCCCCGAAGCGACCCGAATCTCGGCGTCCGGGTTGTACGCGGCGGTCGTCGCGCTGGGATTGTCGGCGGCGAGCACGTTCAAGCTGCCGGCCGGTGCATTGATCTGACCGGCGATGTCGATCTGCTTGCCCGAGAGCTGCAAGGTGGACTGAATCTGCGCCTGAGCCAGAGGGGCGGTGGCCGTCGACTCGAGCTCCGGCAGGACATCGATCTCGCTGGTGGGACCCAATGTGAGGGTTCCACCCTGCGTGGAGCAGATGACGCCAGGAGGGGAGCAGCTTCCGGCCCCCCCTGTCGTCGTCGTCGTCGTCGCCTGCAAGGTCACGGACCCGTTGGCCGAGACGGCCGTCGTCGCCGAGATGCGGCCGCTCTGGTTCACGGCCAGCCCGATCAGGGAGATGTTGCCGCGCGGGGCCGACAGCACGCCGCTTGCGAGGTTCTGTGCCAGCCCTGCCTGGGTGACCTGCACAATGAGACCGCGCAGCCAGGGCTCGGCAGAGCTGGCAGTCTGCAGGAACACATCCGCGGGCGTGCCGGCGCCGCTGGGGTCTGCACCCGCTGCAGCCAGTATGATCTGGCCGTCCGGCGCGCTCAGGGTACCTGCGTTCGTGACATTCTGCGCGACCAGCAGCAGCCGGCCGCCCTGGCCCTGATTGTCGGTCGCGGTGATCTGCGCGCCCGGCTGTACCACGATCTGCACGGGCTGCTTGTTGCCACTGGCATCCAGCAAGAAATTGCCCTGGGAGTCCACGACATACGTGCGCCCGTCGGATTCCAGCGATGGAGCGGGATTGGCAGATGTGACGGGCGGGATGATCCCGGCGGCGAGCTCGGCATCCCCCTGCTTGAGCCCCAGGGATGAGGCCATGAGGCCTGCGACATTAACCGTCGAGCTCGGGCCGAACACGAAGCCGTTCGGGTTGATCAGGTAGATCTGCCCGTTCGCCGTCAGCGCACCGAAGATGCTACTGGGGCTAGCCTGGTAGATCTTGTTGAGCGCGATCGAGGTCACACTCGGCTGCTGGAAGATGACCTTGCCGTCGGCGCTGATATTGAACGACTGCCAGTTCAGTATCGCATTGGGCGAGGCCTGCGTGACGGTGAGGGTGTTCCCCTGGCTGGTGGCGCTCGCTTTCCCAGAGGTCACAAACCCGGGCGGCGCTGCCGTGAAGCCCGGAGTTTTGTTCGCAATGCACGCGCCCGGCGCGCACGGCACCGGAAGGGTTGCCGCAAGCGCAAGATCGCTACCGAGCAAGCCGCCGGCCACCACGAAACCGGTGACACTGGTCATGTGCAGCGTGAGTCGTGCACGGACAAAGAGCGAGATGGGGTTCATGCCGTCATTTTCCGACCGATTTATGACGGTACGGTGGCCGTGGGTGCGACTCTTTGGAGTCCGTTCCGGGACCAGCGCCTCGCAACTTGAGTCGGAATACCGCGCGGCAGCTCGCAAGAGCCTGCGGCTACCTGGCCAGCCGACCCTGGCGCGGTTGGCCAGGGTTGCACGGCAATGGAACCCCGCAGTCACGACGCCACAAGGCATGAACCCGTCGCTACGCTGGGCACGGTACGGGGTGGCGAGGGCGCCATGGTGCAGCAGTTACCCTACTTCGATCTCACCGTCCATGTGGGACCTTAAGGGGGCTGGCGAATGAGACGGTGAGCTTGGACGCCAAACGCTTCTTTCCTGCCCCAGGGGCAGGCGTGCCGCTTGTAGGGCTTGCGGAGGTCGGAGCCTGTCTACTTGAGGAAGTGCTTCAGTTCAGTCCCACCGTGAGGGTCTGCACGCGGCGAGGGGAGACGCTCTCACGAGCGCTAGTGATCCCATCGTCGCCGAGAGCGGCCAGCGTTCCAGCCACGGCAAACATCGTTCACGGCCTCGGTCAAAGAGGGTGGGTCGGATACCGCCCCAGCCGTTGGAAGCCATATGTCACCACATCCAGGGTGCTCAAATCGGGTCTCAACCTTGAGGCGCGGATCGCGCAGCGGTCTTGCGTCTGCACATTCAAGGCGTCCAGCTCCTTCGGGGGCTCGGAGGCTCAGGCACGGTCCCAAGGAGCGTGGCTGGCTGTGCTTCCGGGGTCTTGTCCGAGAAGTAGCACGCGCCGCTGATCGTGCGCTCGCGCACATCGCACCCGGCCACCCGCAGTCGTACGACGCCGCCATTCACCTCCTGCGGCGGTTGCCGACAACGACGCCCCAGAGTCCAGGGCACGGTAAGCAGCTTCAGCGCATCTCGACGTCGGCGAAGGTCTTACCGTTGCCGAATTCGGGATACAAGACCGCCTCGATCTGCCGCGCGGAGAGCGCCTCGCCGTGCCGACAGCATCCGACGGCGGGGCTGCGCCTGCCGGATATCGGGCTGCGCGCCGGCCAGCAGACGCTGGCAGTTGATGACCGCGCGCGCTCACGCAATACGTGGAGTCTCGAACAGGAATGACGAATCCATGGTTCCGATGCAGCGGAACAGCCGCAACCGTCGCTGCGTAGAACCCGGCCCCTACTTCAGGGGCCGGGATGTCGAGAGCTTAGGTCAACCCTGTTGCTGATTCGCAGGCAGATCAGTTCTGCTCCGCCGGCAGCGCGCAGCTGTTGCCGTTGCGCGTGTACGGATTGACGTAGATCGTT
>Ga0123356_10006874_pt1 | contig 11436 bp, 10 predicted proteins | sample TergutEmb28metaG_2_FD_92546 | JGI IMG/M metagenome (GOLD analysis project Ga0123356, IMG submission 92546) | Embiratermes neotenicus P3 segment gut microbial communities from Petit-Saut dam, French Guiana - Emb289 P3 | ecosystem: Host-associated > Arthropoda: Insects > Digestive system > Gut ... | reverse complement strand
TTCTCCAACGGCGGCGACACCATCGGCCTCTACGTTCCAATCTTCGCGGTCGCCACCCTCAACACGGTCACGGTATACACCGTCGTGTTCCTGATCGGTGTGGCGATCTGGTGCGCCGCCGGCAAATATCTGACCTCCCACCCGATCATCATGAAGGCGTTCACACGCTGGGGCCACGTCGTCCTACCGGTAGTCCTCATCAGCGTCGGCCTGTCGATCCTGATCAAGGGCGGGGCCTTCGGGAATCAGTCCACTGACCTGGACGCGGCTCAAACCATGATCAGCGGCGTGGCTGGATGCGCTGAGCATCCCGATCCGTTCAGGGCGGTGCAGCTACGTCTGATCTGCTGTCACCCTTAATTCATGTCTGCCACCAAGCATGTCGTTCTTATCCATGGCTCGTGGTGCCGTGGGGAGCTGTGGGCTTCGGCCCGCGCCGCATTCGAAGAGCGAGGATACACGGCGCACACCCCGACGCTGCGCCATCACGAACTGCCCTTGGCCGACGGTGCGACCAAGATCGCGTCACTGAGCCTTCGGGACTACACCGACGACCTAGTGAGATTCGTGAATACGCTGGATCACCCACCGCTTCTGATCGGTCACTCGTTGGGTGGATTGCTGGCGCAGTTGGTCGCCGCGCGCGCCCGCCACGCCGGCTTAGTGGCAGCATGCCCCGCCCCGGCGGCGGGCATCCTCGGTGCGACGCCCACAAGCGTGCGCATGACCCTGCCGCACCTGTTACGCCCACGCCCCTGGACCAAGCCGTGGCGCCCCCCGACGTTCGAGCAATTTCGACGCTGGATCGCCAACGCCCAGACCGAGAACGTCGCGCGGGAAATGTATGACGGTTTGGTCTGCGAATCCGGGCGCTATATCTGGGAGTTGTTCCTCGCAGTGCCAAGACTTTCGAAGGCCACCGTTGTCGATTTCACGGCGATCACGACCCCCGCGCTGGCGGTAGGGGGCGAGTACGACCGCATCGTGCCAGCCGGGGTCGTGCGCCAGACCGCAGCCCGGTATCAGCACGGCACCTACGTCGAGATTCCCCGGTCTGACCACATGGTGTTTTCGGGGACGGCGCTACCGGTCACCATGAGCCACATCGACGACTGGATCGCGAGGAATCACGTGCTCGCCACCGCCTAGCTGTACCTGGCCACCAGGTTGGCGATCCATATCAGTGTTAGTCGTGGTCGCGGCCGTGTGGTGTCTTTTGCACTGCGTGGAGTTTCGCCTCGGCGATGCGGTAGAGGCCGTCCAGGGCGGCCGGCTCGACGTTGGTGTATTGGCAGATCACGTCGGCGTCGACGCCGGCGTCGCGCAGTCTCAATGCCAGCGAATACGGTAACGGCAGCCGGCGTAGCGCCTGTTCGCTGTCGCTGAGTTCATCGGCCATCTGAGCAGCATGCATCTCTTGTGGTCGTGCCGACTCAGTATGGCGATACTGAAATCATCACCGACGCCAGCGTCCGCCACTGCGCAATCAGCGAGTCGATGCTGGCCAACTTCCTCACCGTCATCCCGCACACGGTAGCGGCGGCTGGCGCGGACGAATCTCTTGATCCTTCAGCCAGTTTGGTGCTTGATTTGCGTCGGCGGGCAGATCTCAGCGCATGCTCGCCTTCCGGTACCCGACCACCATCGGAGCCGTGCACACCGTGACGATGCCGGCCGACCATAACAAGGTTCCGACTATCGGCGTCACCACCGGACCGCCAAATGCCAATCCGCGCATCGCCTCAACGGCATAGCTCATCGGCTGATGTTCGACGACGGGTCGGATCCAGCTGGGGTATTGTGCGAGCGGGACAAACCCCGTGCAGAAGAAGAACAAAAGCGAAACCACCATGCCCGTCGCCTCAGCGAGCACGGTGTTAGCCAAGTACAACGCCGTCGTGGTGACAAGAAATGCAAAGGCAACGCCGAAAATCACCGGCACCGCCACCCATGCCGCCGCTGCGGCGATTCCCTGCTTGAACCGGAAACCCAACACGAACCCGGTGCACATCACGACGACGGCGGTGGCGACAATCCGCACCGCCTCGGCTGTCAGCCGTGAGAGCAGGCCCGACGCGCGATGGATCGGCAGAACCCAAAGTCGTGTCAGCAAACCCTGCTCGCGCTCGCACATGAGATTCACTCCCGCCGCGGTTGATCCGAAAATGGCTCCCACGAGAGCGGCCATCGGAACGCTGCCGTAGAGCGCGCTGGTTCCACTCACGGTCGAAACGGGTTTGCCGAACACGAGATTGACCGCCACGAGCAGCATGCTCGGCAAGACCAGGGCCTCGATGACCGTCTGCGCGTCGTGTCTCCACCGAATGAGTAAACGCCGTGTCTGCAACCAGCTCTGCCGAACGAGCAGTTGCGGTGAAGTCTCTGATCGTTGTCTGCCGTCCAATCCGGAACTTGTGTCGTCATACAATGGCAGGCGGCCCTGCAGGGCATCCTCATGCGTTGCGGCCTTCATCGCCGCCGCCAGATAGCCAAGGCGTACAACGGCCTTGCGACCGCCAGCATCCCGGCCAACCACGCGAGGGCCGGCGCAATGTTCGACGTAGTCACCGCAGCGGTCGAGTGCCCAGCGTCACCCGCGCACGCGCGCAACGCGTACAGAAACTGGGACGTCGGTTGGTTGCGCACGAAAGGTTGCAGCCACCCGGGGAATTGGTCTGCAGGCTGCAGTCCGACCGACACCATCACGAGGATCACCGCGGGAAGCACGAGAATGAACGTCATGGCCTCGGGATTCTTGGAGACCGTCCCAATCAGGTCACCGACGAAGCAGAGTGTGAAGCCGATCAGCATTACCAGCAAGCAGAAGCCGATCGTGTATTCCGCGCTGCGGTAGAAGCGGAACCCGATCAGATATCCACACAGAATCGCAGTCGCCAGCGCGGTCGCGCAGCGGTACAGGTTGCCTGACATGCGGGCGGCCACAGGCGTCATGGGCGCGATGGGCATCGAGCCGAATCGTCGATTGATACCGCTCACCGTGTCAGTCGACGACCGAAGCGCGGCGGACATCGCCGAGAAGTAGACCGCCAGCAACGCAATCACCGGCATCAGGTACTGCGCGTAGCTGCCGTGCACGAACGCGGCCATGAGGTTCTTCAGAGGAAGATACAAGCTGACGGTGAAAACCGCGGACAGGGACATCGCCATCAGTAGCTCCCCGTTGCGCAGACTTGGTGCGATCACACGGACGCTGAGTACCCACCACTGCCGAATCAGCGAGGGATTCGGCCGCATCCCCGTCCAGTCAGTCACGGCATGACCTCCGTTGCCGAACCGGCCGCCGCGCGCGTCGCGGGTTTCTTGGTCAACGCAATGAAGACATCGTCGAGGGAGGGCCGTCGTAACGCTACGTCTGCCACACCGATGTTGACCACATCCAGCCGTCGCAGTGCCTCCATTAGGGTATTCGCCCCGTCGGGCGCGGGGATCGCAATTCGATCCGACGCCAAGGTCGGCTTCTCGTGGGGTAACAGTGAACTCAGGGCTTCTGCTATGGCGGGCAACTCTTTTGGGTCCTTCGGAACGATCTCGCAGTATCCACTTCCCGTGCGCTCCTTGAGTTGCTCGGCAGTCCCTTCCGCGATGACGACGCCGCGATCGATGACGATGATGCGATCACTGAGCGCGTCCGCTTCCTGCAGATACTGGGTTGTGAGCAACGTGGTTATGCCGGCGTCTTTGAAGCGGCCCACCAAGTCCCAAATGCTCTGTCTGCTCAGCGGATCGAGCCCCGTCGTCGGCTCGTCCAGGAACGCCACCTCTGGGCGCACGACGAGACCGCACGCGATGTCGATCCGCCGACGCATTCCGCCCGAGTAGGTTTCCACGCGCCGATTCGCCGCGTCCTCCAAGTCGAACTCGCGAATGAGTTCGGCTGCGCGCGCGCGTGCGGCCGCCTGTGTCAGTCCCTGCAGCTGGCCGAACAACATCAGATTCTGGTGGCCCGTCAACAAGTTGTCGACGGCCACCTGCTGGCCCGTGAGCATGATCGACCGGCGCACCCTGGCCGGATGTGAAACCACGTCGTGACCGGCGACCCGCGCATGGCCTCGATCCGGCCTCGTCAGCGTCGACAAGACGTCCACCATGGTCGTCTTGCCTGCGCCGTTCGGCCCGAGCAGACCGAGTACCTCACCGCGGCTGACCTCAAAACTGATGTCGCGCAAGGCGGCAACGTCTCCGAACGACTTGCTGACCCCGCTGACGATCACAGTTTTCTCAGGCGTGGGCATGGCCAGCTCCGGCGAGGTGTTGTCAGGCATGCTCAACCCAGGATCGGCCAGCGTCGCTGGCAGGCCAGCCCGTCGAGTGCGGTCTGCATCACGGAGCGAACGTAGGCGTCGACCGCTGCCACATCGGGGTCATTGCCGAACTCGGCCACAATGTCGATCGGCTCCAGCATCTGAATGATGACCTTGCTGGGCAGCGGCAGGTTGAGTGGCGCCCCGAGGAGGCCGAACGGGAATCCGAACGCGATCGGGCAAATATCAGTGCGCAGACGGCGTTTGAGCCCAAGCCACCGCGCCAGCCGGGTGCCGCGTGACAGGAAAAGCTGGGTCTCCTGCAATCCGATCGACACGGCAGGCACGAGAGGCGCCCCGGCATCGAGAGCTGTCCGTACATACCCGGTACGGCCGGCGAAGTCAATGACGTTCTGTCGGAAGGTTGGGCGGAAGGCGTCGTAGTCGCCGCCGGGGAACGTCACCACTACCGCGCCGTTGCGGAGCGCCTGCAGGGCGTTGTCGTGGGTGGCGCGGATAAAGCCGGTGCGTGCGAGAAACCAGCTATTGATCCGGTTGAAGACCAGGTCGTGGCTGAGTGTGTACATCGGCCGTCCGTAGCCGAAGCGCTCGTAGAAGTGGACGCCGAGAATTTGTATGTCCAAGGCGAAAAACCCGCCGGAGTGGTTCGCCACCACCAACGCTTTACCGGCTGGAAAGTTGTTGAGCCCGCGCACCTCCGATCGGAAGTACCACCTGAGGATCGGCCGGAGTATGCCCGCTAGGCGTCTCGTGAACGACGGGCTCCAGCCCACGATCTCCGAGCCGTCGATCTCGGCGGCGTCCGTGTCAGTCGCGGCCTGCTGCCGCTCTACGGAACTCATGCGGGGGTGAACTCGATTGGCACAGCCGCCGGCGAGCGGAACGCGACGCCGGTAATCGTCGGCGTAGGCTCGCTCGCGTCCAGGCGCATGTCGGGCAGCCGGTCGAGCAATGCGTTCACCGCGACCGTCGCCTCCATGCGTGCGAGATGCGCGCCCAGGCACAGGTGCGGGCCCCCGCCAAACGTCAGGTGCGCGATGTTCGTTCGGGTGGGATCGAAACGGTCTGGGTCCGGGTAGCGAGCAGGGTCGCGGTTGGCCGCGGCGATGCTGACGTTGACGGTGGTTCCCGCGGGGATCTCGATACCGCCGAGTTCGCAGTCTCGGGTCGCCACCCGCATCACCGAGGTGATCGGCGGCTCCCAGCGCAGCGCCTCCTCGACGGCACCGTGCACCATGGCGCGATCCATACGGATCCTGTCGAGCAGTGCGGGCTCACTCAGCAGACCGACCAGCAGGTTGCCCGAGGCTCGGTAGGTCGTCTCGAACCCGGCGGGCAGGATCAGCAGCAGGAACGCGAAGATTTCCGCGTCGGTCAGCCGCGTCCCATCGATCTCGGCTTGCGCCAGCATGCTGATCAGGTCTTCTCGGGGGTCGCGTCGCCGCTCGGTGAGAAGCTCGCCGAAATACTCCTTTAGGGATGCGGATGCCGCGATCCCGTTCTTCCAGTCGAAGAGCACGTTGAGCAGGGCGATGGACAGTTGCCGAAATCGTCCGCAGTCATCCTTCGGAAGGCCCATCACCCGGGCGATGACCTCCACCGGGAACACGAAAGTGAACTCGCGGACCAACTCCGCCCATCCACGCGCAGCGAACCGGTCTATGAGCTCGTTCACCACGACCGATACGAGTTCGCTGCGCCACCGCTCGAGCAACTTTGGCCGAAACGACGGCGACACCAGGGCCCGGCTGGTGCGGTGCTCGGCGCCCTCGAGCTCGGCCAGCGTGCGGCCCATGATCGGACCCATGATCTGGCTGTAGATCGACGACGAGTACGTGTCGGGGTCCGTGAGCACCCGGTGGCACTCGTCGTAGCCGAGCACTGTCACAATCTGGTCGCCGATAGTCTCGCTGGTGACCTCGGTGAACGCGTTGCCAAGCATCACCGGGTGACGTTCGCGGGCCTGGCGGAGTCGTTCGTGCACGTTCTCGACCGGCATGAGTAGCCCATCATGCAACTCGACCGAGTCCGACTGCAGCGGTGCCGTGTTTGCCATGGCCAACCTCCCAGAGGATTCCTTATGACTGCGGGCGCGCCCGCTCGAGTTCCGCCATAGGAATCCTGGCTCGCGTTCCGTGGAACGAGCCCAGTAGTGCCCTACTGCGATCGCGCCCGTTTCGGCGAAGTACTACTTAGTCGCCAAACTTGAACTGCCGCTTGTCCCGCCCAGACGGCAGCGGCGATGGCTTCGGGCGCGCCCGACAGACCGCGACTCGGTAGCGCAGCGCCGGAAACGGGCGAATTGCAGTGGCGCGCTACTGCGCTCGTCGCACCGCACTCGAGTGACGATTCCTATCAGGAGCGCGACAGCCGGACGCCGTTGGCCATCATCGCGCGAGGACACCGATTAGAGGAACGACGATGACTACCGCAAACATCTCCGGCGCCGTCATCGTCGTGACCGGTGCCGGAAGCGGGATCGGTCGGGCGAGCGCGCTGATGCTCGCCGAGCGCGGCGCGACCGTCGTCGCGGTGGATCGCGACGGCGAGGCGATCGACAAGGTCACTGCCATGACCGGTGGGCTCGCGATCGAGGTCGACATCCGCGATCCGCACCACGGCGACGCCGTGATCGCACGGGTGCTCGAGCGCTACCAGCGCGTGGACGCCGTGGTCGCGAACGCCGGAGTGGGGTACGTCGGCGACTTCGCGACGATGCCGCCCGAGAACATCACGACGCTGGTCGAGGTGAACTTCCGCGGGCCGCTGCTGTTGACCCGGGCCGCACTGTCGTCGATGACCGAGCGCGGCACCGGCGCGCTGGTCTTCACGACCTCGATCGCAGGTGGCGTGCCGGTGCCGACCGAGGCGGCGTACTGCTTCTCGAAGTCAGCGCTCGAGACGTTCGCCGATGCACTGCGCGAGGAGCTGCGACCGACCGGCGTGACCGTGACGACGGTCCGGCCCGCAGTGGTGCGGACCGCGTTCCACGACGACCGCAACAAGCCTTACTCGCGGAAGATCCCGCAGCCGGTCGAGCCGGAGGCGATCGCCGCCGCGATCATCGATGGGATCGAGACCGGGAAGTCGCGGCGCACCGTCCCTGGCTGGATCGAGATCGCGGTCACCGCTCAGCGGCGGATGCCGCGTGTCTTCGAGGTCATGTCCCGCCTCTTCGGCGGCAACTGACCGGCGATACCGCGTCAACCGGGATTGGTGAGCGCGACCGGCGGCAATTCCTCGCCCCCAAAGATGCGGCGGTGGTAGCGCTCACGCGACTCGGCGTCGGGTGTAACGAAGGCGCGGTCAGTGCCGGTGATTCGCTCCGCCCAGCGGCGCATCCGCGGCGGAGTCAGCGACATCGCAAACAGCATTGCGCCCAACCGGCCGGGTACCGGCACCCGGAATTTGCCGCTGTTAACCGCCGTGATCATTGCTTTAGCTACATCCTCGGGGTCGACGGTGGCGACGGGTTGCATCCACTTCGGCCAGGACGCGCCGGCGGATAGCTCGGTAGGGACCACCCCGGGCAGGACGACGGTGACGGCAACGCCGTGATTGCGCATCTCAGCGGCCAATGCCTCGCTAAAGCCCATGACGCCATGTTTCGTGGCGCAATAGGTCGCCAGTCCGGGGATGCCGGTGACGCCGCCCACCGACGCCACGTTGATGATGACGCCGCTGCCGCGGTCGGCGAAGCGGCGCGCGGCCAAGCGGGAGCCGGTGATCACGCCACGCAGGTTGATGTCGATAATCCGGTCGGTCGCCGAGGGTTCCTCGTCAATAAATAGCCCGGTCGGCATGATGCCGGCGTTGTTGATCAGGACATCGATCGGTCCGAGCGCCGCCTCGGCGTCGTCGACGAATTGTTCGAATGAGGGCTGCTGTGTCACGTCGAGCGGAAGGCCGACGACCTGAGCGCCGGTGGCGTTGCCGATGTTAATTGCGGCCTTCTCGGCCAGTTCGACGTCGAGATCGCCGATCGCGACTTTTGCGCCGGCCGTCGCGAACTCGGTCGCCGTCGCGCGCCCAATGCCGCGGGCTCCGCCAGTGATTGCCACGATCTTGTCGTGAACGCTGGGAGGATTCATGCGCGCCATTGCTAGCTCCCCGGTTCTGATCGGCTGAGTTCATCGGCCATCTGAGCAGCATGCATCTGTTGTGGTCGTGCGGACTCAGTATGGCGATACTGCAATCAGCACCGGCGCCAAGCGCACGCCGTCAGGGTCTTCACTGTGTTGGCGCCTGGGGGCGGGGTAGCAGAGCGGCGAGTTCGTCGCGGCTGGTGGTTCCGGTCTTTAACATGGCCCGGTAGATGTGGCTTTCGACGGTGCGCACGGAAAGAGTCAGGCGCTCGGCAACGGCGCGGTTGGACAACCCCTCACCGATCAGCATCACGATCTCTTCCTCGCGATCAGTGAGCGGCAAAGGCTCGCTGGCCTGACGAAGCGCCGGGGTACTGGCACCGCATTGCTCGGCCAGAGCGGCCGCGCGGGCTGAGCAGCCCAACGCCGATCCCCGAAGACCTTGGCGGCGATACGCCAGGGCGGCCTGGGCGGCCGCATCGACGGCGGCAACGAGATCACCCATGCGCTCGAATTCACCTGACAACGAGGATAATTCGGCCGCCTCATTGTCGCGCAGGACCTCGGCGAACCGCACAGCCAGACCCACACGTGGCCCCTCGACCATCGATCCGAGCTCGCGCAACCTGGGCGCGCTCGTGCGATCACCCAACTGGGTCGCGGTCTGCAGACAGACCACTTCCCCCGCGAATTGGCCGCTGGCTGCCGCCTTTTCGGCCGCCGACAACAAGATCTTGATCGCCTCACTGACGGCACCCTGGCCCGCAGCCACCCACGCCCGGGCAAGGCTGCGCTCACAATCCAGCGATCGAAAAGGACGTCGCTGCTTATCGAGCGAGGCAAGCGCGGCGGCGGCCTCGCTAGTTGAACCACGCATGGCCAGCGCGGTTATGCGTGGGACGTGATAGCGGTACCCCCAGCCCAAAGCATGGGTGGCGGACAACCCTCCTGCCGCCTGTTCCAGCAGCACATTTGCGGTATCGAGGCGCCCGGCACCAAGAGCGGCCCGACCAGCCACGGCAGCGCCGAGTAACTGAGCCTCCCCCGGCAGGTCGGCTGCCTGCCGGCGCACCCGCTCGGCCACCTCAAGGGCGTCGCTCACCCGGCCGGCCAGCAGCAGCGCGCTTACGTGTGCATCGGCGATATTGAACCTCATGTGCGGAGCGTCGAAAGAGCGCGTCGCAACGGTGTATCCCGCCTCTGCGGCGGCCACGGCGTCGTTGGTACGGCCCGCGTCGGCGGCTATTGCAACCAGCGCCCAAGCGATCTCGGCCCCAACCACGGCGGGTAGGTCATCGAACGCGAGTTTCTTCGATGCTTGCAACGCTCTGTGGGGGTGGTCCGTTGCAAACCAGTACACCGTGAGGAAGGCGTCGACATAGCTGTGCGCCTGCGGTGATGTGGTGCACGACGCGTCATCGATGATTTCTTTCGCGCGTGCGGGGTCACCGAGCGCCCAGAGCAGGTTGCTCGCGCGAAAGAATGCGAACCTCGCGCGGTCGCGGTCGCTCAACTGGCTGGTGTCAATCTCGGCGAGCACCGCGTCGGCCTCCTGGCCGCGACCCAGCCAGGAAAGTGCATGCGCACGGACAATGTTGGGTTCCAGTCCCGCTTCGACGTGGCTGGCCGCCTCCGCGAGTCGGTCGGCCAGCGGCAGATCCGCCAGCCAGACGGCCCCGTGGGCTGCCCTGACGAGCAGGTCGGCGTCGGGTGTGACGTCGGAGTCGAGACTCAACGTGGCCCGCCGCACTACGACCTGGATGTCGTCGTGGTCATCGGCAGCGGCGAGTTCGGCGGCGACCTGTCCGCGCAGCCGTCGTAGCCGGGTTGGTGGCGCGCGTCTGCGGCGCACCTCACCGTAGAGGGGGTGCGCCACCCGCACCTGCACGCCACCAACGCCGGGCTCGAGGGTGATCAAACCGCGAGTGTCGGCCTCCTCGACCGCGGCCGGATCAGTGATCCGCCGCAGCGCCGCCAGTTCGATGGGCTCCCCCACAGCCAGCGCGTCGATCACATCGCTGACCGGGGCGGGTAGGTCGCCGATGCGGGATTCAATCAGCTCAACCAAGCTCGGCGGCATGACGGGATCACCGAGCCACCGCCAGTACCCGTGCCGTTGCACGATTCGGCCGTCAGCGACCTCCTGTTCGACGATGTTGCGCAGATACAAAACGTTGCCGCGAGTAAGCTTCCATAGCCGCTGAGCAGCAGCTGGATCCACTGGTCCCGTTAGGGCTGCCGACAGCAGTGTGGTCGTTTCATGCAGCGACAGGGGCTGCAGGTCGAGCCGGGCGAATTGGCCAACCTTCCATATCTCTTGCACAGCGGCGGCAATCGGTTCACCGTCGCGAATGGTGAGAATCACTTTCGCCGCGACGCGCTGCACGATCTGGTGCACAACGAATATCGACAAATCGTCGAGCAGATGCACGTCATCGACACACACCACGGCGTTGGCGTCCGGAGGTGTGGCCGTCAGCGACTCGATCACGCCCCGCAGCAACTGAACGGTATTGGTGACACCCGACGGCGCCCATGCGGTGAAAGCGCCGAGGGGAATCGCTCGCGCCGAAGATGTGCCGACCGCCCATCGGCATTCGCATCCCTGCGACTCAGCCGCAGACAAGGCCTCCCGGGCGATCCGGCTCTTGCCTACACCCGCCGCCCCGTAGACAACGATGCCGCAAGCATCCGAAGCGAAGATGGCGGCCTCGATAGCTCCCATCTCCTCCGAGCGGCCAATCAACGGCCACGGCAAGCGCACCTCAAAAGCCTACGTGCGATCACCGCAGACGCTCCGGCCAACGGTGACACGATGGTGGTGTGAACGACAGCGGCCGGCCGCGTGACATGAAGGCGGCGGCCTTGGTGTGTGGGTCGTGCGGTACCGAGCTGCCGCCGAACTCGAAGTTCTGTAACGAGTGCGGTGCGGCGGTTGCCACCGTCACGGCATCGGCCGAGTACAAGCAGGTCACGGTGCTGTTCGCCGACGTGGTGCACTCAATGGACATCGCCTCTGCCGTCGGGGCGGAGCGGTTGCGCGAGATCATGGCTGAGCTCGCCGACCG
>Ga0123356_10006873_pt1 | contig 11438 bp, 12 predicted proteins | sample TergutEmb28metaG_2_FD_92546 | JGI IMG/M metagenome (GOLD analysis project Ga0123356, IMG submission 92546) | Embiratermes neotenicus P3 segment gut microbial communities from Petit-Saut dam, French Guiana - Emb289 P3 | ecosystem: Host-associated > Arthropoda: Insects > Digestive system > Gut ... | reverse complement strand
TTGTTTTTGTTTTTTTATGTGTCTTATGGATGTTTTTTAGGTGAACTGTAAGAAATCTGCAAATTTTAACTAAAAACTTATCCCACTACACGTAAAAGTATATTCGTTTTTGCGCAGTCTGAAATTGTAATAATCAATGTTTGATGTGACATGGCATATTGGTTTCCTTCAAAAAAAGATATCGTAAAACTTTTTTTGAAAAAATACTGGATCATACTTATGATAGTTACCCTCGCCATTGTAACACCTCTTTTTGCATGGTTAAATGGTTTTTCTAGTGTCAATTTGATGTCTGGCAGTGAAAAACAGGAGCTTGCAAGTTTAATATCATCAACAGCGTTTATAATGGCCGGATTAATGACGTTTATTTTGGGACAAACTTTTAGCACTCTTAAAGGGCAACATAACTTTATGAACCGCTATGGTGAAACACACAAATCGGCTCTATATTCCGTTACATGTCATGTGTCAATGCTCACCATCATAGTTTGTGCAATAACGGGCATAATTGCAATACAACACTCCATTCTTGCAATAGATTGGTTACTATCTATGTCTCTTTGTTTTTTGTATTCAATATTTGTTTTGCTCATCAGCACCATGTTTCTGTTCTGTTCAATTATATTTGGAAGATGATAGTTCAGACTGCGCAAAAACGCTCAACTCAAAAAGTTGACCTCCAATCACCCAATTGATTTGAAAGATTTGTTTTGATTTGTTGCAATATTTTTATCAACAGAAATTATGTTAAAAAAAATTGCATATATGCTGTGTGCAGTGCTTGTTTTTGCGCAGTCTGAAATACAACACCAACCACTCTGCAACAACACTTTTCCTTATCCGTATATTGGGTTGATAACCACCAGTTTACTACTTCCCCTAACTGCAGAAATTTTCCGCCGCCACTTAGACGACAAAAAACCAAACGACAAATAGCCAACCAGACAAACAAAGACCACAGCAGTCCAGATACAATGTGTTACCGTGTCTCGCACAGGCACAGTCATAGAACCACTCAAAGAGCAAACAACAGATCTTGTTTTTGGCAAATCAAATAGGAGTTTGTTTAGCATAAAGTTATTTAATTCTTAGATCAACTGGGCTTTGGAGAAATTATTATGGATTGGGGTATGAAAAACCGTTTGAGCCGGCTCTTTGAGAAAGATGGAAAAGCCTTGTTTTTGCCCATTGATCATGGTTACTTTCAGGGTCCAACACGTTGCCTTGAGAAGCCTGCGGAGACAATTAAACTGATTTATCAGTATGCTGATGCTTTGATGCTTACGCGGGGTGTGTTGCGGAGTTGTGTTGATCCAGCTATCGAGAAACCGATTATCATGCGGGTTTCTGGTGCGGTCTCAGTTGTGGGGGAGGATCTAGCTAATGAATCGTTAGTTACCTCTATTGAGGAAATTTTGCGCCTTAATGCCTCAGCTGTGTCGATGTCTGTTTTTGTTGGCAGTAAATATGAGAACAAGAGTTTAACCAACTTGGGCAAACTCGTGGATAAATGTGAGGACTATGGGGTTCCTGTTATGGCTGTTTGTGCTGTGGGTAAAGAGTTAGAAAAACGGGAAGCGCGCTATCTAGCGCTCTCGGCTAGAATTGCCGCTGAGATCGGTGCACGTGTTGTTAAAACCTACTACTGTCAAGAAAACTTTGAGAAAATCATCGATGGCTGTCCAGTTCCGGTTGTTATTGCGGGTGGGCCTAAAACTGAGACTCAACGGGAAGTTTTTGATTTTGTTTATGAGGGTATGCAAAAAGGAGCTACAGGGGTTAATTTGGGTCGTAATATTTGGCAAACAGAGTATCCTGTTGCATCCATTAGAGCCATTCGAGCTATAATTCATGAGGGCTATACTGCACAGGAAGCTGAGGATCTCTTCAATCAAATAAAAGCGAGTAAAGACTAATCAGCCCTTTTCTTTTTGGTGAGTTTTTTGCTAGTTGCCTTTTACTATAACAATCATGATGTGCAGGTGCAAGAAATTCCAACGCCTAAAGCCGGGGAAGAAGAGGTTCGGCTTAAAGTGATGGCAAGTGGTATCTGTGGTAGTGATGTTATTGAGTGGTATCGGGTTCCCAAGGCACCGCGTGTGTTGGGGCATGAAGTCACAGGTATTATTGATCAAGTGGGAGACAAAGTTAAGGGCTGGAGCGGTGAACGTGTATTTGTTTCTCATCATGTTCCTTGTTTTGAGTGCCGGCATTGTCAGAGAGGTAATCATACTGCCTGTCACACGCTCCATGCGACCAATTTTTATCCCGGTGGTTTTGCTCAGTATGTGTTAGTTCCTAAAATAAATGTAGAACGGGGGATCTATAGGTTGCCGGATGTTATGAGTTTTGAGGAGGGAACCTTTATTGAGCCTCTGGCTTGCGTGTCGCGTGGGCAACGATTAGCAGGGCTCAAACGTGATGACACGGTGCTTATTATCGGCAGTGGCATCAGTGGTATTCTCCATGTTCAGCTGGCTAAATACCGGGGCGTTGAGAATATAATTGTTGCTGACATCAATCCATATCGGCTTGAGTTGGCCAAAAAATTTGGTGCACACCATGCACTTGATGCTAGGGCCAATCTGTCAGAGAAACTGTGTGAGTTAACGGGGCATTTAGCTGATCAAGTTATCGTTTGTACTGGTGCAATTTCAGCGGCTATGGCCTCGATGGAGTGTGTGGAAAATGGGGGATCTATTTTGTTCTTTGCAGTGCCAGATCCAACTGTAAAGTTGCAGGTGCCTATCAACCAATTTTGGCGTAACGAAATTACCATGCGTACCAGCTATGGTGCTGCACCCAACGATATTGGGGATGCTCTTAGTCTTTTGGCGACAGGCAAGTTCAACGTTGAGGAGATGATTACACATCGGCTGCCGCTCACTGAGGCTCAGGAAGGTTTTCGGTTGATGGCTGAGGCAGGCAACTCGCTTAAAGTTATATTGGAACCCAATCAAGAATAGACATAAAAAACCATTTCTCTTCTATTTTGTTATGTCAGATTTGTATGATGTGATTAGGCAACGGCGAAGTATTCGCAGATATCAGTCTAAATTAGTGCCCAGAGAAGTTTTGGGGGAGGTTTTAGAAGCGGTGTCTTGGGCGCCTTCGGCACATAACAGTCAGCCGTGGCGGTTTATTGTTTTGGAGGATTCCAAAGTTAGGCGCGATTTGGCTGAGCAGATGGCGGATGCTTGGGTAGCAGATGTAGCAGGGGATAATCAAGTGGTTGATGCTAAAATACGCAGTGAACGCGTGGAACGGTTTGTAGGTGCTCCGGTGTTGATTTTGGCAGGTTTAACAATGGAGGGTCTTAGGAAATTCTCCGATGAGTCACAACAGTATATTGAGCGGGATTTAGCAGTTGCTAGTTTGGGGGCAGGTATCCAAAATCTGCTTTTGGCAGCCCATGCAGTCGGTTTGGGCACCTGCTGGTACTGTGCACCTGCCTTTTGCAGACAACTTGTGCAGGAGGCACTAAAGATTCCAAAGCATGTTGAACCGCATGCATTCATTAGCCTTGGTTATCCAAAGGAGGATCCACCGGTACCACCCAGAAAAAAAGTTACAGATTATTGTTTTGTTAACACATGGAACAAATAAATTCCTATGTTGTATTGGTTTAGGTCGCTTGATTTTTCGTGGGGTCAAAAAAGTAGTCTATGGCTATGCCTCAAAGTGTTGTGCTATGCGGGTTAGGGGTAGTCTTAGGTCGGGGAAGGTTCGATGACTAACATTTTGACTATTGGTGGGCTTATGTTCCAGCTGAGGGGTTCCATTTATGGTTTGGTTGATTGGATGGCGAGGTTGGTTTGGTTGATTATGGCGTTGGCTATGGCCATGATTGGGGACTGTTTTTGCGTGTTTGCTGGTTGGTTATTGGGCGGTTACCCATCTGTTATACTTCCATATTTTGGCTTATTTGTTGCACTTTAGTGGGGCGTAAATATGTTTATGCGTGTAGTGGAAATGTGGCGCTCTCTTTGGTGTGTTGGTTGCTAAGTGAGTCTTTCTCGGTTGAGGATGTGGGGTGCGTAAAATGTTGTATCGCCAAGCCATGGCCTCTATATGTGTAATGAGGTGTCGATTTGTCCGGACGCTGTTTTGAGCATAAAGTTAAGCATAAATCTGCCAAGTATCACCTCAACAATAAATCCGCGCTCTAAGCTCTCAATTAACTGAGCAATTAGCGGTTACCCTGCGCACACCTAGCAAGTTCTTCTAACGCGCTTTAGAAACCCAAACTGCAAATAGTTGCCTTCCCCTCTACAGCTTGGAGAGATCCCCCCCCAAACTCAGCCATACACAGCTTAGCAACCCTTTCCACGATCCTTTAAACCCCAACACAGCAAACACACACATACCCCACATCACCTACAACCTGCATTCCCGAAATACATAACTATGTTCCAAGTACAGCAATTCAAATCATTCAATGTGTGTGGTGTGGTTTAGCACTTCTTTTACAATATCGTTGCGAAGAAAAAATCGAATATAGCTCATTAAAAATGCACTTAGAAACCCGCAGTTATGTATTGCAATACACCACTACGCATTTCATATGTGTGCTTTTTAAGATTAATTCAACATAAACTGTGCCTATTAATTTTCTAAATACGATATTTTAAAGACATTACATCAACTAATAAAACATAGTGGCGTATCACGGGAATCCAGGCTACAAGTTAGCCTGATGACATTGGGGCAAGAGGGTTGTTGTGGCGGGGTCTTTGAGTGCGGAGCAGAAGTTGCTTAACAAGGTTTTGCCTTCTGTGCGGGTGGTTGTTGAGCATACTAATAGTGGGGTGAAATAGTTTCGGATTTTTGGGGCGAAGTTTAGGAATCGGCTTAAGAATTATGATACTGTGACCGATATTGTTTGTGGGGTGGTTAATTTTCGCATATCTGGAACCTTGTCAGTTTAGAAATTTAAGTAAATAATCCCAAAACCCCCATTAAAAACACCAAAAACAATAGAGACTAAGGTCTATTACTTAAACCTGGAAGTTAGGGATAAACAGACTTGGCGGAGCTTTTTGCAGTTCAAACGCCAGTCACATGAAAACAATTAGAAACGACAAAACGGTGGAAAATTAAAACAATCTCGATCAATAGCATCAAATTTATTCTGTTTACTGATTGTTAACGTTTGTGTCTAAATACAGCAAGTAAAACAACTATTAAAATAGCCAAGATCGTGATACCCATAATTGCTAATCCAAACAGCATACCATTTGTAGCCAACATTAATGGTTGGATGTGATACAGAAGCGGTGGTGAAATGGCGAAGGGGTCTGTGATGTCGGAGGTATCAATTAGGGGATTGCTTGGAGATAGGGGATTGCTAAATGGTGTGAGCGGGGAGTCGGAGATGACGAGTTGGACGTTGTCAATGTTGATTTCGTGTTGTCCAGAACCATCACTCCACCAGTTTTCACCCATACCAGACATTAAGCTTATGGGGTGTGTTTTATCGGTGAATTCTTGTTGGGAAGCATTAATCACCACTAAACCATTAACTTCCAAAATGGCTGTTTGGGCTTGATTGTTAACAGTTAGGGCAATATGATACCAGGTGTTGCTTGTCGGTTTTGGGCCGTGTGTTTGAAAAACGTAGGTGTAAACAAGACTTCCACCTATCCACATAGACCACACCTCAGAACCATCTATGCCAATACCGATATTGCCAGCATTACCACCCAAATCGGTAGAGTCGCAGACATAGAGAAAAAATATAGCCCCGTTGCCCTGTGAGGCCCCGTTGGGAATTTGGGTTACCAGCATATCCTGGGAAGCTACAATGATGCTGTTTACGGTTGAGGTAAAACCAGCCCTTACAAGGTATGAACAGGAATTTGTTCCTGCAATTGGGGTGGGAACAATGAAGCAGGCGATGCCGTCGCTGACACTTTGTCTTGCTCCAGAAACAGCATGTGATTGGGACCAGCGTTCAAAATTTCCAGAGGAAAAATCGTCTGAAAAAACCGTTGCCGCCGCTGTGGGTTTTAGTGGAACAATTAGAAGAATACTTAGAAGACCTAAGACACAAAATACTGCTAAACGTTTATTCAACTCAATCAACCATTTTTTGAAGAACCCAAACAACCGGTTTATTTGAGCCACAAACATAATTACCGTATAGTCAAAAACTAAGCGGCAACTCATATTTAATTAGAAACAATAACAGTAATGTCGCGAAGAATTTAAACAGCATGACAAGTTAACGCCTGATTCAACAGATAGTTAGGAAGCGATTGTAAAATTTTAGATGGCTAATTGACACATTAGCATGAGCACTAACGTTTGTACAAACGCTTCTGAGCACTACATCATATGTTGGGTAGATGGGAGTATTAATTCGGGTGTTTAATACTGCCGTATTTTGCGGTCTATAAGAGTTCCATTAGACGCGATAAGTTGTATATCCATAGGCATACTGCCTATGGCATGTGTGGCACAGCTCAAGCAGGGATCAAATGCGCGGATAACAGCTTCCACACGGTTGAGCATGCCTTCTTGTAGTTCGCGTGCTTTGACATATTTTTTTGCAACCTGTGTTATAGCCATGTTGTAGGCGATATTGTTGTGCTCAGTGGCAATGACCATGTTGTTCCAAGTTATCATACCCTCTGTGTCAACTTTGTAGTGGTGAATTAAGGTACCACGGGGGGCTTCTGTAACACCTATGCCTTCAGGATTGTTTGTGAAGGCTTTTGAGCGGATGTTTTCGGATTGGATATCAGGATCAGCTAGGAGACGTTTGGCGGTTTCAACACAAAACAGCACCTCGATGAGTCGGGCATAGTGGTAGTGAAATGTGCTCTGGACGGGACCGTTTTTGCCTAGTTTTTTGAATTCTTTGAGTGCTTCATCGGCTAGTGGTGTGCCGCAGTGTGAGGCGACGTTGAGCCGGGCCAGGGGGCCAACACGATAGGCACCACCGGGATAGCCGACGTTTCGGAAGTAGGGAAATTTCATATAAGACCAGGGTTCCACGGCTTCTCCGATAAAGTCGGGATATTTAGCAGGGTCTATACAGTCAACAACTGTGGCACCTGTGGGGTCTATGATTCGGAGTTTGCCGTCATAGTGTTCTAAGCCGTCATCAGGGGTTACTAGGCTCATGTAGTAGGTGGGGAAACTGCCAAAGTTTGCCACTTCTTCTTGCAGGCCATCGAGCATTTGTTTGTACATGTCTAGTGTTTTTTGTGCGGCTTCGAGTGCTTTGGGTAGATTGTTGCGAAGGTAATCGGCGCGTTCTTGGGTCAGAGGCCATTTTGCGCCGCCTGGTTGGATCCATTCGCTGGAATGGATTTTTTTGCCCGCTACTTTCTCGATGATGTCTTGTCCGAATTTGCGTAGATGTATACCACGCATTGCTAATTCGGGTTCTTGGGCTATTAATCCAAAAATGTTACGCTGTAGGGGGTTTGAGTCAAATCCTAATAGAAAATCAGGCGAGGAGAGGTGGAAGAAATTTAATGCGTGTGATTGAATCAGTTGGCCCATGTGTATGAGTCGCCTGAGTTTTACGGCTGTTTTGGGGGGGTTAACTCCGACGATTTGGTCGCAGGCTTTAGCGCTGGCTATGAGATGGCTCACAGGGCATATACCGCAGGTGCGGCTGGTAATGGAGGGCATTTCGTAGAAGGGTCGGTTTTCGGTGAATTTTTCAAATCCTCGAAAGTCAGTGACTTTGAAAATTGCTTCTTTGACTGTGTCGTCATCGTTTAAGAGGATGGTAATTTGGGCATGGCCCTCAATTCGTGTAACGGGTGAAATTAAGATTTTTTTATCAACCATATTTGGAATGTCCCTCCATGGCGGGTGTTCGCCCAGCCAGTAATTCGGTGAGCATATAGTTGATGAGATCAGCGTTTGGTGGACAGCCTGGGAGGTAGTGGTCGACTTTAACGATTTCGTGTAGTGGCCGGGTGTGTGTGAGGAGTTTGGGTACTTGGGTAGGAATTTGGGGGTTGAGATTTGCAGGGGTTTTGTAGGCGCGTTCTATGATGGCTTGGTCACCGTGTGGTAATCCATTGCGCAGTGCAACAACGTTACCGGTAACTGCACAGTCACCCAAAGAAACTAGAATCGATGTTCTGGATCGTACTGTTTTTAGCAATTCTTTTTGTTCCTCGTTTGCCACGGCACCCTCGATTAGGGTGATTGTGACATCTTGGGGGAATTCTTTTACGTCCGCAAATGGACTATACACTAGAGTGATTTTTTTTGCTAACTCTACCAGACGTTCGTCTTGGTCTAGAAAGCTCATGTGACATCCGCTACAGCCGCTGAGCCAAACTGTTGCGACCCGCATTTTTTGGTTTGGATTCATTTGAGGCGTTTCCTCCGCTCAACTATAAAGGCCACAACATCGGGGTCTTTGGTGTATTCAATGTTTTCACCCTCAACATAGATAGCCCCAACTGGGCAGACTTTGGCGCATTTATGGCAGGATGTACAACTACAGGCTTTAGCCCAAGGTTCGTCTTGGTCCAGTATAACATCTGTGTCTTTGCCTCGGAATTTGAGGTCAAGGGTGTGAACGCCTTCGAGTTCATCGCAGGCACGAACGCATCGTGTGCAGAGAATACAGCGGTTAGGATCGATTACTAAGAAGTCGTGGGTGGAGTCGATTTTGTTGGTACTCCAGTTGCGTTCATAGAAAACATGATCGACGCCGTGTTGATTGGCTAGGGTTTGGAGTTCACAGTGATCATTGGCAACACAAACTGCACAGATGTGTGTTCGTTCAGCCAGCAGGGTTTGTAGTACCATTTTTCGGTATTCATAGAGTTTAGTTGAGTGGGTAGTGACTTCCATGCCTGATGCAACCGGAGTAACGCAGGCGGGAAAAAGTTTACTTGTGCCGCTGACCTCGACTAGACAGAGGCGGCATCCACCATAGGGTGTTAGGCCATCTAAATAGCAAAGCGTGGGGATGTTAATACCCACAGCTTTTGCGGCAGTTAGTATGGTTGAGCCTTCGATGCATTCGACCTCTATCCCGTCGATTTTAAGCTTCATGGTATGCAGGTTCATTTGGATTCGTCCTCGTCACGGGTTTTAAAGCATACACCCGCTTCGCATTCTTTGTTTTCTATGTGACGCAGATATTCGCTTTTGAAGTAGCGCAGTGTGGTGAGTACGGGGTTTGGTGCGGTCTGACCTAAGCCGCAGAGACTGGTTTCACGGATGAATTGGCAGGATTTTTCTAAGACCTCAAGATCGCTGAGTTCGCCCTGTCCACGGGTTATTTTTTGGAAAATCTCCAACATTCGAGGTAGTCCCGCGCGGCAGGGGGTGCATCTGCCGCATGATTCGTCCACACAGAATTCTGCAAAGTATCGTGCGGTATCCACCATGCAACTGTCTTGATCAAGTACCACAATGCCGCCTGAGCCCATGATAGCTCCGACTTTGGTTAGTGAGTCATAATCTATAGGTACCTCTAGGAGCTGTTCGGGCAAGCAACCGCCTGAGGGTCCTCCGATTAGGGCGGCTTTAAATTTTTTGCCATCTGGAATGCCTCCGCCGATGTCAAATACCACTTCGCGTAATGTGATGCCCATAGATACTTCGATTAGCCCGGGGTTTTTTACTTTACCGGTCAGTGAGAAGCATTTGGTGCCGGTGCATTTTGGTGTGCCTGTTTTGGAGAACCAAGCTGCACTGTTTTGGATAATTAGGGGGATGTTTGTGAGGGTTTCCACGTTTTGGATAAGGGTGGGTTTTTTCCAGAGGCCGGAATTGGCGGGGTATGGCGGACGGGGGCGAGGCATTGCTCTGCGGCCCTCAACTGAGGCCAAAATTGCGGTTTCTTCGCCGGCCACAAATGCACCTGCTCCAAAACGCAGGGTTAAATCAAACCTGAAGGGGGTCTCTAAAATATTGTCGCCTAGCAAAGACATATCTTTGGCTTGATCGATGGCCTTCTGCAGAGTTTGAATTGCTAGGGGGTATTCTTTTCGGATGTAGATGTATCCTTTTTCTGCACCTGTGGCGTATGCGGCAATGAGCATACCTTCAATTATGGCATGGGGATCAGCTTCTGCGATGGAGCGATTAGCATAGACTCCAGGGTCGCCTTCGTCGAGATTAGCAACGATGTATTTTGGGGTGTTGTTGGCTTGGGCGACAAGGCGCCATTTTTGTCCTGTGGGAAAACCTGCACCGCCTCGTCCGCGGAGGCCGCTGGATAGGATTTCGTTTATGATGTCTTGGGGAGTCATGTTTGAGAGGCATTTGACTATTGCGGTGTAGCCGCCCATAGCGATGTAGTCTTGGATGCGGTCAGGGTCTATTTTACCTGCATTACGCAGGACAAGGCGTTGTTGTTTTTTGAAAAATCCACCGCTTTCATAGAGTAACTCTTTGATTGGGACTCCAAGAACAATGTGATCGCGAACTATGTTGTGGACTTTGTTAGGGGTTATGTTTTGGTAGAGATAGCCCCCAGGTTCGATAAGAACCGTAGGTCCCGCAGAGCATGCCCCTATGCAGCCTGTGCGGGCAACTTTGCATTGTTTTTCTACGCCGAGTTCTTTGACGGCGTCTTGGAAGGCTTTTAGCAGTTTGGGGGCGTTTAGTGAGGCACAGCTACTAGAGCAACAGATGTTTATGCGAAAAGTGTAGGCGCGTTCGAATTCAAGTTCTTGCTCGACAATTTTGTGTAAATCAGACAGTTTCAGCTCTATTTTCCCCCAAGACCTGCTTGATGTGTGCGATGACGATTTCTTTGGTGGCTTTTCCTATGATTACATCATCTATAGAAATAATTGGTGCCATAGCGCATGCACCTATGCATCTTGTTTGGAGTATGGAGAGCTTGCCGTCCTCAGTTGAGCCGCCCCGTTTGAGATGAAATTCTTCCTCTATGGCGGCTATGATTGGCTCAACTCCTTTAACGTAGCAGGCAGTGCCAAGACAGGCTGTAACGACATGATCGCCGGGTTTACGGAGTTTAAAGAAACTGTAGAAGGTGGCTACTCCATAGACTTGACTGGGAGGAAGGTTTAGCACTCCAGAGATTTCGGTGAGTAACTCTTTGTCGAGAAATCCATAGATTTCCTGTGCTCCATGTAAAATCTCTAGAAGCGCGCTTTCCTGATAGTTGTGGTCTTTTAGAACTTTTTCAAGCAACCTACGGCGTTTATCATCTTTCAACGATGTTTCTCCACTTAGTAATTTTTACCACAACAGTAAGGTTGAGTCCCAGCTATAAAAATATCGTGAGTTTTTCATATTTTTGCACTAGTAATTCCTCTCGACAATTTTCTCCCTAGACACACTCTGCACCCAACACTTTTCACCTAACACACAATCAAACAAACACCCCCCAAACACCACAAACCAAACACCTCACACACAACAAACTAAACCCCACAAACAAAGTAACAAACCCCCAACCAACATACTCAACACACCAAACA
>Ga0123356_10006872_pt1 | contig 11439 bp, 5 predicted proteins | sample TergutEmb28metaG_2_FD_92546 | JGI IMG/M metagenome (GOLD analysis project Ga0123356, IMG submission 92546) | Embiratermes neotenicus P3 segment gut microbial communities from Petit-Saut dam, French Guiana - Emb289 P3 | ecosystem: Host-associated > Arthropoda: Insects > Digestive system > Gut ... | reverse complement strand
TTAATAACTATGATGACGCGGAGAATACGCTGCTGATTATGGCGGATACCCTCTTAACCATGGTAGACGCGATGCATAACATACCCTGCGAGCATGGTATGTCGGAGGTTTTTGGCAGAGTCCCTGGGGATGTCAAATGGAAAGTAGGACAGTATTGATGATAAGTCAAAAGTATCTATTGGCGAAAGGGGCCGATCCATTTGCCGAACACAAGCATTAACATCAGAACGGACATCGAGATCAAAAAGCAAGCTGAAGCGATATTGGCGGAAATCGGGCTGAATATGACCACACTGGTCAACATGCTTTTACGCCAGGTAATAGAGAAGCGCGGGGTTCCTTTTGCGCTTACGATTGACAGCCCAATAAGGACATTGTCGGATGGAGAAATAATGGAGGAGCGCGCTGCATGCCTTAAGCGAATAACCGAAGCAATATCCTCATCAATGGATGAGGAACTGGTAACTACTAAGTATTATTTAGGCATGTTTTTAAATATGTGATCCATGATCCGTAGGATCGTTGTGCAAGTATCGCCGAAACCAATATCCTTCGCATAATTGAATTCTTTGCGGTATTCATTCCAAAAGCTGAGCATTTGCGGGCTATCTTGTATACTTCCGATTATTTCGCGGTATCGCTGCAGGACGGATGAACTGCCGCGCTTGCGGGTTGTCTCGCCAAGAGCTTGCCACAAAACCTTCATGTCACAATCAACGCCACGCAAAGCATACAGTATATGTATGTCGTAAAAATCCCTTGGCCTTGTATTGGTAACGTTACGCGACAGGACGGTTTCCAGTTTCTCCGCAAGTATCGTTTCCAAATTGTACGCCATAACCGAGATGCAGCGGTCATCAAACATCAACTTGAATGAGAACTCGACCTCATGTGGGGTAATCCTATCACCCGTCGTTACATCGACCGTGATCGGAACGTTGAGGGGAGGGTAGCTTGCTTTCAGGTGAACGCGCAGGCCAGGATAATCGTCGCCCTCTCTGATATCGGTTGTGCGCGCTACCGTGAAGATAACGTCATCCTCCACGGCAATGGCGCAAAATTCATCAAATATCTCATGTATAGATCCATGATCCAAAAAAAGGCCCTTGACGGTCGTATCCAAGTCCATCGTGGCCCTTGTGTCGAACCCTACGATTGCGGCGATGAGAAATCCGCCTTTTAGGATAAAGTTACGTTGGTACTTTGAGAGCGATATACGTTCAAGCAGGCGCTCCATCATGTAGTTCTGCATGATGAGCTGCGCGGAGATTTGATTCTCCATCGCTTTGTTCTTGATAAATGCCTTCAACTGCATCGGATTCTTCGTGATCACAATAATACCTCCATATATCTGAGTACTTTTGGCTTAACGTGTAATTTTTCGGCATAGCTTATGAGCTTTGCCATATTTTTATCCTTTGACTTGGCATAGGCATTCATCGCGGGGTTGACTATTTGAATATCACAGGCGTTAGTGCCTTTTACGATGTCACACAATGTCCTCTCAATATCGTAGACACGGAGAAGATTTCCGCAGGGCGATGGTTTTTCTATAATACCCATGCCATAAACGTCTGGCGTTACGTACTTTGCCTTTATGTTGCGTTTTTTCAACTCTATCGCATTATAACCATGTGGAAAGGTCAGTGTATACGCCTGAGGCGTCCTGTCCGTAAGCTCGTGTAGATACAACGCCGTTCCGTTTGAAAAAATGCCTTTTGCATACCTGTATTGCAAAAAGTACATATCGTCCTCCCAAGTTTCTGGCAAGGCATATATGCCGCGCTCTACTCGATATAAACGCTTCGCGGCGACAAGCTCACTCAGTGCGCGGCGCTGGAGCCCCGCATCGGTAACCTGCGTTGAGGTAATGAATCCCATGTTTTGCTCGAGTATTTTTAAGATTGACTCATGGTCGTTCATGGTAGGTCACTGCCTCCTTAATTTAGGTCACCCTTTTTGAACAATTACACTAAATAATATAACATACTGTAGTATAAATGTTCAAGCCGATATATGAAACAATTTTTCGACTTATACAATTGGCTGGTATCACTGCGTCAAATACCCATCGCCTAAAGAGACAGGCGAGGGTATTTTGCGGAAATGGATAAAATCCTGCCATTGGTGAATTAAACCCTTGGATGAAGCAATAATCTAATTATGTGTCCATATTTATATAAATATATATAGATTTAGAAAGGCGTTAAATTGATTAGAGTAAGATTAAAACGAAATCGCCAAAAACGAATATTTGTTCGATTAGAATCGAACATTCATTCAAAAAAGTCCTCACCGTGAGTAAACTCATTAACGTACGATTAGAATCAATCGTAAATATACGAACATATGTTTGTTTTTAATCGAACATTCATTCAAAAAAGTCCTCACCGTGAGTAAACTCATTAAGGTACGATTAGAATAGAAAATCGTATTTACGAGGTTAATTTCACGGTTTGGTCTATGATTTTTGTAATAAAAGCATACAATGTATTCAATAGCGAAAGAAATTTTTGCTAAATATAAGAGGAGGGACACATGAGGAAAACAACAAAGTTAATCGCAGCCATCGTTGCTATACTGATGGTTGCACAACTAAACCTTTCCGCCGCACCGGACAAGGCTCTTGGCGAGTCGTCGAACGCACCGCAAAAGGCTATCACGTCTACCGCGCCCGATACAGCCTTTGACAAGCTGTCAGCCACGCCGCAAAAGGATATAGCACCTATTGCGTCCGATACGGCCTTGGGCGAGGCGCCGTTAACGGCGCCTCGGATTACGTTGTATGCTGCCGTCAATATTACAATGGACCGCACCAGGACACTGGATGACATTGTGGCGACGGCGAAGGCGCTGCCCCACAGCGGCTTCACCACATCAAAGGTAACGTCTTACGGCATTACCCCAAACTTTACGCCGCCGTATTCGGCGGGAACCCTTGCGCAGGCGGACATCGACGACGCGCTTAACGCCATGAAGATGGTGCGCTATCTGGCAGGCCTACCCTACGAGAAAATCGCGTTTACGCCCGTGCTTAATGATATCGCACAGCACGGCGCGGTGCTGCTGGCAGCCTCAAACCAGTTTGCCCACGAACCATCCAGGCCGCCGGACATGCCCTTAGACTTTTATAACAAGGGATATAAAGGCTGCAGCGAAGCCAACATCTACGCCGGCGTAAGCAATATCAGCACGGCGGTATTAGGATTTATTGCCGACCCCGGGCCAAACAACCTGGATCGTGCCGGCCACAGAAGATGGATACTGAAGCCCGGCGGCCAAAACTTCGGGATCGGCTACGCCCGGTACGGCTCGGACAGCTACGGCGGGCACAGGATAAATATGCACGTCTTCGACGGCTTGGGCTACTGGGAATGTGAGTCCGATTCATATATCGCGTGGCCAAGTTCGGGTGACTTCCCGATTCAGTACTTCGTCAACAGCAACAGTATTACGGGTACGCCGCTTTTCCCGTGGTCGGTTAACCTGGGCGCGCCTTACCAGAACCCGGATAAAGCAAATATCACGCTCACCCTGACAAGAGAGCGCGACGGCAAGGTATGGACCTTCGATAGCACTACGCCCAGCCTTGGCGGAACGACATCCAACGGAATGCATTTCGCCGTTGATAACGGCGGGTACGGTATGACCAAAGCCATCGTATTTCGCCCCGATACGGCATCCTTAGGCCCGATCATAGACGGCGACATCTTCCATGTGCGCATCTTGGGCATCAGGACAACCACCGGCGCCCAAACGTCGTTGGAGTACGACATCAACTTCTTCGACTTGAACAAGGAGATGACCAGAAGCCGCATCAGCTTCTATGTTGAGCTGGAACAAGGAGGTTCGCCGGTATCGGGCGCAACGGTAACCATAGACGGCCAGACGTTGACCACCGACGCGAACGGTTTTGCGACGCTTCGGGTGGGCAATAACAATACATACCCATACACAATAACCAAGGAAGGCTTAGCCAACCTAAACGGCAGCGTAACGGTCGGACAAAACCCTGTGGTCGAGAGGGTCAAAATGGTAGAAGACAACCCAGTAATCGACTTTATAATCATCTCAGGGGCGGCCGAAGGATACACGGGCGACGAAATAAACATTCCGGTCGCAATCATCGATAACCCCGGCGTCGCCGGCTTTGTGCTGGACATGACATATGACGGCGATGTATTGGAGCTTATCTCGGCCGAGCCGGGGGAACTGACAGGATACCTCGACGGGGTGTCTGACGAACCGGTAGAGGATGGCCAGGATAACGGTCGGATGCGTAGGGTAAGGGTAGTATGGGCCGGAAGCAAAAACATAACCGGCGACGGCGAATTGTATGTTGTAAAATTCCGGATCAATGACAACGCGCCGGAAGGTGACTATCCGCTGGTGCTTGGCTATAAAGAGGGTAACATATCCAACGAAAGGCTGACCGTGCTTAGCCCACGCTTGATACATGGCAATGTTAAGGTACATAAGAATACGGTTTTGGGGATTGAAATCACTGCCCTGCCGTATAAGTTGGCTTATAAAGCTGGCGACTACCTTGATCTCGACGGTATGGCGGTTACCGCACATTATGTCAATGGGAAATCTCAAGGGTTGGATAAAAGCGAGTATACCCACGCTTATAAGACAAACCCGGGAACTGGGGGTGAGGATGATTTTCTTTTGGTTTATGATGTGGTAAGCGTGTATATACCTTCAGTCACGGAGATTGAAATCATCCACACAATGGGCTCCGTTATCTGTAAGGCCGTGTTTATGATTGAGGTTGGGGTCAACCCGAACGTGAGAGACAATATTGATGGACACGTCGGCATGATGGACGCATACTATCTGTTGGACTTCATATACAAGTATCGGCACGATCTAAATAATAGGGAAAAGCTGTGTGACATCAATGGCGATGGTTATGTTGATATGAAAGATTTTTATATTTTATTGGATTTAATGAGCTATTCTTAATCAGGTATAGTTTATCTGATTTACATCTATGGATGTTGTTTTTAAAAGGGCTACTGGCGAACAGCCAATAGCCCTTTTGTTAATAATAAATAGCAAGGTTGCTTGGTATTATTTATGGTTGGGGTCTAAAGCCTCAACCATAGTAGTCGATACGCTTGCAATTGCTAATTGATTGATGTTGTTGCCTGAGGGGACTACCACTATCGTAACGGTTACCTCGTAGCAGCCATAGATATAGGCGGCTTTCGCTGTAGTGTTGGAGCCCCATTTAATGTTTGTGATGGGCACGCTTTTGGTGTTGACCGTACCATCCTTCATATCGAAGGAAAGCGTCACGGTCGTATCACCGTAGGCGTTATTGCCGGTTCCTACCGAAATTAAACCGGAATGGGAAGCCCTAAGGCCAACTATGCATGTCTCGGTATGGCCAAGCGCGTCCACCATGTCGGCAATGTACGAATCACCGCAAATTGAGCAGGTGAATGTGGTGAACCCACCCTCAGTGCAGGTGGGTAACGTTACCGCGCCTACATATTCGTGGCAAAGGTCGTCGGCTTCCTCGGACAGGGTATCTCCGCAGCTCAAGCAGGTGAATATCACTTCGGCATGGGTCGGAACCGGCGCGGACTTGCCCTCATCCCAGTTGTGCTGGCAATATGAGTCATTTCCAAACCTGATCCAAACCATATTGATGTTGTGTATCTTGCCCTTGGCATCCACCCATTTCGGGACGTCATATGAGCCTGGGCTATTGATGGTCATTATCCTGTATTCGTTGCTGGCCTTGGCGACAATCGTCAGACTGGCATATTTGTTGAAGTATGCCGCCGGAACGAATAGCACTCCTTCATCCTTCTGCTTTTGATCCCATGTGAATACAACCCCTAAACCTGCGTCGTACTGATGCGCGTTGCTGGGGATCTTTATCCCATAAGCGTCCTTCTTGCTGGTTTTGACCCAAGTATCGGGTTGGGTAGCCCCGGGTATTACCACCACGAAAGCCACACCGGACTTGGTGGGATCGGCTGTGGACGTAGCTCTGATTATCAGCACGGATCCGGGAGCCTGGCCTGCGCCAACGGTCAGTAAGCCATTCTGGTTAATGCCGGTGCCGGATGCAATGACAGTGCCGACGCCGGCCGTTACGGCCCATGTTACGGTTTGCGGCGGGCTGTTCGTTCCAAACACGGTCGCGTTGAATTGATACGTACCGCCTTGCGGCACGTTTGCGGTCTCGGGCGATACAACCACCGATATCACTTCGGGGATCACAGTCGCGGCCGTTACCGTAAAGGAGATGTTAAATGACCTTGATGCAACATTGGCTCCGCTGACCCTTACCGTCGCGGTGTATACGCCGACAGGTAAACCGGGATTTGACGACACCGCGAACGTGTCGTAACCGGCGGGAACCCCGAGACTTCCCAACGATGTCCTATACAATGTGAAAGCGCCGGCATTCGCACCCTCCAGTGTGATGGACAGCTCTCCCGTGGGCAGAGTGCCGGTGTTGATTACGGTAGCCGTATGCGTGTATGAAGCGGTATAACCGAAGGTTGCATCCGGGAACGTGTAATCGCCCGGGCTGATGGCTATGCCGTAGAAGTCCCCGGAGGTGTCGGGGTTCACGGTGAAGCTTACGGTGAATTGCTTGGAAATAACATTGGCGCCGCCGACGTTTACCGTTGCGGTGTACGTGCCGGCCGTAAGACCGGTCCTCGGAACCACCGTGAACGTGGTTGAGCTTCCGGGCGCCATACTCGGCACAGATGATCTCGACAATATGAAATCACTGGCGTTTGTGCCGCCCAAAGTGATGGTCAAATCGCCGGTAGGCTGGTTGCCCGTGCTGGTGATTGTCGCAATGCGTGCGGTTTGGGCGCCGTAGCCAGCTGTCGCAGGTGGGAACACGTATATGCCGGTTGGGTTGAGCACTATGTTGTAGCTTGGTGAAGGAGTATCGCTTTGCTCGTACAGTGCGTAAACGATCATGTCGTTGGTGACGTTGGTAAACTCCTTATCCCAACCGATGAAGGTGTACTTATTGAAATTAAATCCAAGCGGTTCATTCGGCGCAATCGCGCTTAAGCCGTGTTGCACTGTTTGCGACTTTGAAGTCGTCTGGCCGCCGTTGTTTGTGACGTACACGAACGTTACGGTGTAGGTTTTGGGCACGTACACCGCTCTTACCGTCAAGTCTGAGGTGACGTTGGTGTATGACCTATCCCATCCCGTAAAGACATACCCCACCACGTCCGGAACGGCCGGGGCATAGGCGTTGCCACCAGAGGCAACGGACTGCTTGCCAAGCTCTACATCTTCGTAGCCCCGGAATGTTACGGTGTAGAAAACCTGTTTGTACAGAGCGAGAACCGAAAGGTGGTCGGTGACGTTGTCGAAAGGCACGGACCATTTTTCGAATGTGTATCCATCCCTTGTAGGCTCGTCCGGAGCTGTCGCACCGCTGCCATGTTCCACTTCCTGTGTCCTAAGCACATCACCGTTCCAGTTAACAAATGTCACGGTGTAGATGTTCTTTTTGTACTGCGCCGTAATCTCCAGGTTGTCTTCCTTGATGCTTGTGTAATCCTTATCCCAGCTGTCAAAGGTGTAACCATATCTTTCCGGAATAGATGAGGGGCTTGGCGGTGTCGCGGCAGTGCCATGGGGCACTTCTTCCTGCTTGAACAACAGCGTGTTGTCCCAATCGTAGAAAAATACAGTGTAGAGGTTTTGCCTGTACATCGCGACAATCGTTAGGTTACTGGTGACATAGTTGAAAGGCCCGGACCATCCGATGAAGCTATAACCATCCCTTATCGGTTCGGGCGGTTCTACCGCACTGCCGCCATGAGCAATTGACTGCGTATCATCGATCTGTGTACCGTCATAGTCCACGAACATTACGTCATAAAAATCACCTATGCCGGTAATGGGTGCGTATTGCGCAGTAAATACCATAGGGCCAGTGATGTTTGTGTAATTATTATCCCAACCGGTGAAGGTGTAATCCGTTCTTGGCGGGGTGATCGGGGGTACCGCAGAGGTGCCGTGATATACGGACTGAGTATTAAGCACTGTACCGTCCCAATCCTTGAAAACTACCTCGTAGGAATTGTGCGAATATAACGCGAAAACAGTCAAGTCGCTCTTGACATTGGTAAAGGAATCGGACCAACCGGTGTGTGTATAACCAGTTCTTTCCGGGACTGGAGGTTCGTCCGCGTCAGAATCATATTCCACAATTTGCACATCAAGCACGTCGGCGTTGTAATTCAAGAACGTTACGGTGTATTCGTTTATCTCGTATATCGCGCTTACTGTTAGAGGACCGGTAATATTGTTGTAAGGCACATCCCAGTTCTTGAAGGTGTAGCCTGTTCTTGAGGGGTTAGCCGGGGCGGTTGCGCCATTGCCATGATATACGGACTGCGTTGCAAGTACTGAGTCATCCCAATCCACGAAAGTCACCGTATATTGGTCTTGTGTGTATTGCGCGACAACCGCAAGGTCCCCTGTGACGTTGCGATAATCCGGGTCCCAGTGTGTAAAGGTGTAGCCTTCCCTTGTCGGGTTGGTAGTCGGGGCGGTCGCATCGGTGCCGTGTTCCACGGTCTGCGTCATAATCATTGTGCCGTCATAGTCCACGAATATTACAATGTAGGGCCCAAGGGTTTCGATGGCGGGATCATATTGCGCCCTGAATGTCATATCGCTGGTGATGTTCGTGAAACTGTTGGGCGGAGTCCAGCCGGTGAACACATAGTATTCTCTTGATGGGTCAGCCGGAGGAGCTGCTTCGCCGCCGTGAGCTACTGTTTGCGTTTTAAGCACTGTCTCGTTATGATCTAAGAAAGTCACCGTGTAGGTTTTTATCACGAATTGGGCGATTACCGTTAGATGGTCAGTGATTTCATCGAAACTCGGAGCCCAACCGGTGAAGGCGTACCCTTCCCTTGTTGGGTCAGTGGTGGGCTTTGTAGCGCCGGAGCCGTGGGGTACGTACTGAACGTCAAACTCCGTGCCGTCATAGTTCAAAAAGACTACCTTATAGGTGTTTATATCGTACTGCGCCGTTATCGTCATATTTGCAAGCACATTATTGAACGATAGATCCCAACCGGTGAAGGTGTACCCTTCCCTTATGGGGTCGGCTGGAGCGATCGCAGCAGTACCGTGGGGTACGTTTTGTGTATCTATTACATTGCCATCCCAATCCTTGAAAACCACTGTATAATTTTTTTGCGTGTATTGCGCGGAAAACGTCGTACTACTGGTGATGTTTGTGAATGTAGCCGGATTCCAACCAGTGAAGTCCCAGCCGTCCCTTGACGGGTTTTGCGGAGGCGTCGCGGTGCCGCCGTGCGTCACGATATCGGATTTGAGCACCCTGCCATCCCAGTCCACAAATAACACGATGTAAGAGTTGGGGGGAATAGGGCTAAACTGGGGCATAAAATACCGATTTTCCGTGATTGATGTAGTCGCAGGATCAGGGTACCAACCCATGAAGGTGTACCCATCCCTGGTCGGGTCAGTGGTGGGTGCTTCCGCGGATCCGCCGTCTTCCACGGTTTGGGTTTCATATACGGTGCCGTTCCAATTCATAAACCATACGGTATGGGATACGGTGTCGGTGCCGATTACGAGCTCAAATTCTTTTTCGTCGTAACCTATGTGACTGTCAAGGTAACCTAATGAATTTTCGGCCCTAACCATGAATTTATAAGTACCGGCTGTGGTTGGCGTTCCGGAGATTTTACCAGTATTGGGATCAATACTTAAGCCCGGAGGATGGTTATCACCCAAACTCCAAGTCATGGGCATACCACCCGTAGCTATGATCGTATTGTTGTACGGTGTATCCACCGTGCCGCTTGTCAAGGGGGAATCAGTTGTGATTCTGGGTTTATAAACGATTTCAAGCGAAACGTACTCTATGGTGTCCTCATCGCCATATTGGTGTCCCCATGTATATGTAATACCCGGAACAGCCAATAACAGACCGTAACGTTCGCCCATTATGGTAAGCAAAGACTCTGGACCACACTCAAGTGTGAAGGTCGAGTCGTCGATGTCTTCGAAGGAATATTTCGGATCTATGGAGAATCTGAACTCAAAGTGAACCGCATAATCTGTACCTGCGTATGGTGTAGCCCTGAATGTCGCGTAACATGCAACACTACGGTTCCCCTGCGTAGCCATTTGGTTTAAAGAACCTGTAAAGCCGTTCCGCGTGATAAACGCTTCATCACCTGTTCCATACGGTATGATTATGTCCGTGTCGTACGAGAATACGGCTGTTAATCCGCGCATGGCGGTTGGAGCTTTTGCCCAAAATACCATCGAGTAAACTCCGGGTTCAAATTCCCTTTCGTAAATACAAATCCTTACGGCAATATCTGCATCCTCTGCTGTAAACGCTGAAATGGATAAAGGCGCGATCACCGCATCATCTATCCTGTCCATTACGATGTAAAAGTCCTGCATATTAATGATACCGTCGCCGTTGGCGTCTGCCGCAGGATTGCTTGATTTTTCAGGGGTTTTGCCATAGTTGTTTAATATATCTTGCAAATCCGCTGCTATAGGTTCGGATATCCCCCCACCCTCATTAGCAAACGCCGTCAAGCTCAAAGACGCGAATACCATTATCAAGGATAACAGAAGCGCTATAAATTTTTTCATCGTCATATGTCCCTTCTAAAATTGGGCAACCTCGGAAACCCTTAACCTGAATCCATAAGATGGTTTCCGAGGTTACCTATCGTTCTAACTGCCTATTAGTACGTTAGGAAGTCCAGCAACAAGTAAAAGTCCATCATGTCAACGTAATCGCTGCCATTAAGGTCACACAGTTTTTGCCTGCCAACCAGCTCATCCCGGGTTTTGTACAGGTAATCCATAAGGTAATACGCATCCATCATGCCGACAAATCCATCGAGATTGTCCCTAATATTCGGATTGATATTAACTTTAACCTCAAAGTCGAATCCCCCGCATGAAACGCCGTCAACCATGTACTCGACGGTGCCTTTTGTGTAGGAGAATGTATTGGTGTTGTAGACTAGGAGGAAATCATCCTCATCCTTTTCACCGGGATAATCCCTAGCACCCTTGTTGTCGGTGTAGACGTAAGTGTAAGTATAGTCTACTTCCGTCAGAACCTCGAACGTCCCGTCGGTGTAATAAGCTGTGAAGACTACGCCGGTATCGAGGTCAAGTTTGTCGCCTGCCGTGTAATCATCCCTGAAATTCTCTATTTTGGATGCCACTATGCGGTCAAGCACGGGCTCTGGAGCGGCATCCTGGTTGACGATGATTTCCCCAACGATATTGCCATCCTCGTCCTTCACGGTGACCTTTCCGGTGCGTGGTGACTTAGTATCGTTCTTTGTGGCCTTGATCGTGAAGCCGTTCTCGTCTATTACGATCTCTAACCAGTCGTCATCGGTTTCGGCGTCCCAATCC
>Ga0123356_10006871_pt1 | contig 11439 bp, 9 predicted proteins | sample TergutEmb28metaG_2_FD_92546 | JGI IMG/M metagenome (GOLD analysis project Ga0123356, IMG submission 92546) | Embiratermes neotenicus P3 segment gut microbial communities from Petit-Saut dam, French Guiana - Emb289 P3 | ecosystem: Host-associated > Arthropoda: Insects > Digestive system > Gut ... | reverse complement strand
GCCGGCAACCCCAACGTCGGCAAAACCAGTCTGTTTAACCGCATCACGCACTCGGCCGAGCACGTGGGCAACTGGCACGGCGTGACGGTCAAAGCCAACACCAAGGAATTCCTCTATGACCACCGCCGGATTTCGCTTACCGATTTACCCGGCATTTATTCGCTCACGGTCTACTCAAAAGAGGAAGAGATAACAAGAGACGCCGTTTTAGGGATTAGGGGTCAGGGGTTAGGGGTCAGCGTAGGGGCGGATGGTAATCCGCCTGCAAATGAGGAATTAGGAGTGAGGAGTGAGGAACGTCGGATGGATAGGAGTCAGCTTTCAGGGGTTAGCGGTCAGGAATCAGAAGAAAATAGATCCGCAATTCCTAATTCCTCATTCCTAATTCCTAATTCTTTTGATGCCGTTGTTTGCGTTTGTGAGGTCAATAACCTGTCCCGCAACCTGTATTTTGCGCTCCAGCTATTAGAGTTGGACGTGCCCGTTTTAATAGCGATTAACATGATGGACGAGCTCAAAAAACGGGGGCGCGTTTTAAACTACCGTCATATTGAGCGCGCACTTAAAATCCCCGTCGTGCCCCTATCGGCAAAATACCACAGCGACGTGCACCTTTTGACGGATGTCGCGCTGGATTTTATTAAGCAGGGGCAGCGCAATACCGCGCGGCTTTCGTATTTGGACGCATTGCCGGTGCGCGAATTTTCCTCTATCATCGGCTCTAACGCGGCAAAAGCGGGCATATCGGCGCGTTGGGCAGCGATAAAGTGCATGGAAAACGACGCACTTGTTTTAGAAAGACTGAATTTATCTAAAACGCAAAAAGCGGCGCTCGCGCATTTTGGAGATTGCCAAGCCGAAGTGGCGCGGCTAAGGTACGAATTCATCGATGGCTTTATGTGCGGCGCGATTTCTAAAAACGTCGCGTCCGAGCACCACGAGATGCACGAACACGCCGAGCACGGAGTACCGATTGAAATCGAAGTAGGAGTTAGGAAAGAGGAAGTAGGAAGTGATGATGAGAAATGTCGGATGAAAAAGGGCCGACGGGTGGTGGCCGGTAGTCGGGAAACAGAAAAGAATCCATCCAAACTTCCTACTTCCTATTTTCTACTTCCTAATTCAGCAAAGCACAAACGCCTCCATGACAAGCATGCCGCCGACGCCGCGCGCTACACGCACGGTTTTTCAAAACTGGACCGCGTTGTGCTGAATAAATACCTGGCGATTCCGATTTTTCTGCTGGTGATGGTTGCGATTTTTTTCCTCACCTTCGGCGTCGTCGGGTTTTGGGCGAGCGAGGGGTTGTGGTGGGGGATTCAAAACGGCGTGCGCTCACCGCTGAAAAGCAGCCTTGAATCGATTAACTGCCCCGCGTGGATTACCGCGCTCCTCGCCGACGGGGTTATTAACGGCGTGGGCGGAATTTTGAGATTTTTGCCGCAGGTTGTGCTGCTGTTTTTCTTTTTGGCGATGCTCGAGGACAGCGGCTACCTCTCACGCGTCGCGTTTATGACCGACGGGCTGTTCAGAAAACTTGGGCTTTCCGGCCGCTCGGCGTTTACCCTACTTATGGGCTTCGGCTGCAGCGCAACGGCGGTACTCACCGCAAGGGGCTTAGAGGACGAAAAAACGCGCCGTAAGACGGTGCTGGTCACGCCGTTCCTCTCATGCAGCGCGCGACTCCCGGTATACGCCGCGGTAGCCGGGGTGTTTTTTACGACGGCAGCCGGCTTTTCACCGCTCGTCATCCCCCTTATCATTTTTGCGCTGTATGTGCTGGGCGCGGCGGTCTCACTCACGCTTGCGTTCATTTTAGAAAAAACCAAGCGGTTTAAAAGCGGCAAGCTGTCGTTTATTATGGAAATGCCGCCGTACCGCGTCCCGACGGGGGAGCGCGTCTGGCAAATTATTTGGAAGAACTTAAAAGCCTTTGTCGTACGTGTCGGCACGGTGGTTTTTGCGCTCAACGTGATTGTGTGGTTGCTGGCAAACTTCTCGCTTTTACACGGATTTGTGGCGGGCACGGAATACCGGAGCATTTTAGAAACCTTCGCCTCTTTCATCGCGCCCGTTTTTGCGCCGCTGGGGTTTGGGGACTGGAAGGCCGTCACCGCGCTTATCGGGGGCTTGGCGGCAAAGGAAGTCGTGGTGTCGATTTTGCTAAGCTTCGGCGGGGCGGAAGCGGTGTTTACGGGTGAATTTGCCGCGCTTGCCGGGCTCTCGTTCATGGTATTTACGCTGCTTTATGTGCCTTGCGTCGCCGCGCTTGCTTCTATCAAAAAAGAAACCGGCTTCAGGTGGATGCTCGCCTCGCTGTCGCTTTCCCTCGGCGTCGCCTACCTGTTTTCACTGGCATTTTATTGGACGGGGCGTTTGATCTTGGCGCACGCGGGGCTGGCCGTCGGTGTTTTAATCGCGGCCGCCGTCTTTTTGGCCGTCGGTATTGTGATTTACCGCATGCTCAAAAAGAAATCCCCGTGCCCCTACGGTTGCGCAGGGTGCGACGGGGAGTGCAGCGACAGCGAAAAACGAATAAAATAGCAAATAACAAACGGGGACGGGGGCAATTTGTTGTAACAAACGGGGACGGGGGCAATTTGTTGCGTCCCAATTTGTTACCCATTTGTTATTTTTACTCCGTCTTATCTTTTTTGTCGGACAAGGAAAAACAAACCAATACAACCCCGCCTGCCAAGCCGATTGCGGCGAAAACCGCAAAAAAGACAGCTGCAGGGACATAAAAACCGTCGATCGTCAGCCCCAAGATGATAAAAAGAATGCTAAACGCAATCATAACAGGGATTACGATCCGGCATATGCGTTTAATCTTGTCCGCTTTATTTTTGTCCATAATTGCATCTTCCTTTTATCTAATATGTGCAGTATAGCACGATTTTTAAAAAAGTCAAGCCAAATCAGCTTGACGGCAAACAATTATTCATATCAACGTATCATAAGTCCGCCCTCGCACTAATACCATATAGCATGGCGGAGAGTTTGTCCAAAGTCCTACCCGAGCACATATTAAAACCCATCGTCGGGCGGCTTAACTATGAAAAAATCTACGAGGTTCGACTTCGTTCTAACCGCCCGGTCGCGTTAAACTACGGCGGAAAGTTTTATTTTTTGTCCGAAACCGGGCTGTCGTGTGAATCCGAAAACGCCATCGTTGCGGAGCCAAAGCTCATCGCCGAGGTCGTGGTGCGCGCCACGGATTATTCGCTTTATGCCGTCAACGACCAGCTAAAGGCAGGATTTTTGACGATTCGGGGGGGCTTGCGCGTCGGCATCGCGGGCGAGGTGGTGCGCGACGGCGAAGCGGTGTGCACCGTAAAAAACTTTACGTCCGTCAACATCCGTATCCCGCATGAGGTCAAGGGCGCGGCGGATAAGCCGTATAAGTTTTGCTGCCAAAACGACTTGCACAACACGCTGATTGTTTCGCCCCCCGGGGCCGGCAAGACGACCGTTTTGCGGGATTTGGCGCGTCAGCTCGGCAACCGTTTTCCTGCGCTCAACGTCCTTTTGGTGGACGAACGCAACGAGCTGGCGGCATCGTATTTGGGCGAGGCGCAGCTTGATGTAGGTATCCACACGGACATTATTGCCAACTCCTCTAAGGCATACGCTTTTTCCGCCGGAATCCGGGCACTGGCACCGGATGTCATCATTACCGACGAGCTTTCCGGCGCCCCGGATGCTGCTGCCGTCGAGTATGCGGCTGCGTCGGGCGTCAAGGTTTTTGCCTCCGCCCACGCCTCCGACCATTTAGACATCGCTCTAAAGCCGGGTTTTGAGAGCCTTATCAAGAAGCGCATTTTTTCGCGCTTTGTAGACCTTTCCATGTCGCAAGGCGCCGGCACCTGCGACGGGGTATTCGACGCGGACTTCAACGCGGTATACTCCGTATAATTTACGACTTGCAATTTACAATTTACAAATTTCGGATAAGTATCAGTTAATTGTGAATTGCAAATTGTTAATCGGTTGCCTATTCAGTTTCTTAAAAACATTCCAAAGGCGGACTGCCACTATCATCACCAAATTCCTTCTCGTCATCATCGCCTCGGCGGCCGGAACGTTTGGCGGCATGTACCTTTCCCGGAGGCTTAAAACCCGAGCAGGCTATTACGCCGCGCTGGGCGCGTTCATCAACCACATCTCTTCCGAGGTCAAATTCCGTAAAAACCCGATTAAAATCATTGTCGCAGATTTTCTTGCCGATAACGAAACGCCGCTTTCAAAAAACCTGTCCGAATACGCCGATGCCCCCGATCCGATCTCTGCCGTGCTCTCCCGCGGCGTACTGAAAAAAACCGAGAGCGCCGAGGTGCAAAAATTTCTCTCCTCCTTAGGATACCTCGATTCGGATACGCAGGTTTGCGAGCTTCAGCTCTACAAAGAAAAATTTGCCGCCCTCTCATCGGATGCGTCCGAAAAATCCAAAAAATACGCCGCGATGTATGTAAAGCTCGGTTTTTTTTTGGGGCTGGCGCTGGGGATTGTTGTATTATAGTGCAGTAGTGCAGTAGTGCAGTAGTGATGGATAGAAATCACAACAATATTTACAAAAGCAAAATCGCATTGCCATCGAATTAGAAAAACCTTCACTGCTGCACTACTGCACTATTGCACTACTGCACTATTGCACTACTGCTCTTTTCATTGCGACCGCAGGGAGCATCATGGACATCGGAATCATTTTCAGAATCGCCGCCATCGGCATCATAACGGCCATCATCAACCAGCTTTTAAAAAAGTCGGACAAAGAGGAGATCGCCACGCTGGTAACGCTCACCGGGCTTATCATTGTTTTAATGATGGTCATCGATTTGATTGCCAGGCTGTTCGGCTCCTTGCAGTCGATATTCAGCATGTACTAATATTCAACGAAAAACGAAAAACGAAAAACGAGGGATAAGTGTTTGAGGGTTCAAGAAATTCTTTCTTTTATTCCAAGCATATATCGCATGGTTTTCTACTATCCACCCATCCGACATTTTTTGTTTTTCATTTTCGTTTATCACCATGGACATTTTTAAAATTGCGGCGATCGGAATCATTACGGCTATGTGCGTGCTTATACTGCGCCAGCAGCGCGAGGAAACGGCCGTGCTCGTCGCAATCACCGGCGGCGTGCTTATTTTATTGTCCGTCGTCGATTACTTCGCCCAAGTATTCCGCGTTTTATCCGATTTAATGGACTCCTCCGGGATTCCGGGCACCGTGTACGCGACCGTATTTAAAATCGTCGGGGTCGGATACATCGCCGACTTTTCCGCCGGGATTGTCGAGGATACGGGGCAAAAAGCGCTCGCCGACAAAATCCTTTTGGCCGGAAAAATCGTCATCATGGTACTAAGCCTGCCGATACTGGTGCTGTTGTTTGATACGGTAACGACGATGCTTGGGTAGGGAACGGTACGCAACCGAGATAACAGATAACAGATAATAGATAACAGAAAATGGACTGATTTTTGAATCGGAATTAAGCCTTGTTCTCAAACTCATATCAATATTCTGCTATCTGCTATCTGTTATCTGTTATCTGTTATCTGTTATCTGTTATCTGTTATCTGTTATCTGTTATCTCTGAAAGTAACTATGCTGAACCGAAAACAAAAATCTACCCGCAAACGCCTGTTATTCCTCCTCGCGCCCTTGCTCTTTCTCGCGGCGTTTTTTTGCATGCCTTCCGTCGCCTCCGTTAAGGCCGTCACCGCCGACGACGGTTCCGCGCCTGCCGAAAAAAGCGCCGCCGAAAAGGATTTGTCCAAAAGCATAGACGGCATTTTGGAGGAACTAGACCTTTCCGGAATCGAACAATTTGTCCACTCGTTTGACAGCTCCGAGCGTTCGGTGTTCGGCGGCGGGTCGGCTGCCGACCGTATCCGCGCCATTGTTTCGGGCGATATAAACTTAAACTACGGCAATTTTTTCTCCTACCTTTTGGAGGTCGTGGGGGTCAGCGTGCTTTGGTACCTTCCGATGATGCTTGCTATCTTAGCGATTGCCATTGCCGTCAACATCCTCCATTCGGTGAAAGGCAAGAATGGAAGCGAGTCGGTCGGCAACATCGTCAACTTTGCGGGCGTCGCCTTGGTGGCGGCGATTTTGGCGGTGCAGATTACGATGCTGATGGTGTCCGCGCGGGGGCTGATAGAATCGCTTAAGGCGCAAATGAATGTGGTCTTTCCGATTATCCTTACGCTTATGGCGGCGTCGGGCGGCGTAGCTTCCGCCGGCGTCTACCAACCGGCGGTCGCCGTTTTGGCGTCGGGCATCATGGAAATCCTTGTCGCGCTCGTGCTGCCGCTGTTCATCCTCTCAAGCGTTTTTACGGTGGTCGGCAACCTCTCCGATACGGTGCGGCTTAAAAAAATGTCCGCATTTTTTATGACCGCGTGCAAATGGCTCCTCGGCACCGCGTTTTTCCTCTTTATTGCGTTTTTGTCGGTGCAGGGGATTACGGCATCCGTCTACGACGGCGTGTCGGTGCGGACGGCAAAATTCGCCATCTCAAAATACGTGCCCGTCATCGGCGGCTACCTTTCTGAGGGCTTCAATTTAGTGATGGCGGGCAGCGTGCTGGTCAAAAACGCGGTGGGCATGACGGCGGTCGTCGTTTTGTTCCTCTCGGTAGTGCCCGTCCTCGCGTCCGTGGCCATATTCAACCTGACCTTGCACCTTAGCGGCGCGATTGCCGAGCCTTTGGGCGATAAACGTATCAGCAACATTTTATCCGAGCTTGCCAAAAACACGGGCACCCTGTTTGCGGTCCTGCTCGGCGCCGCGTTTTTGTACTTCGTGTTCTTGATATTGGTGATTTGCACGGGCAACGTCGCGTTGTAATGCAATAGTGCAATAGTGCAGTAGTGCAATAGTTAAGGCAGATTTTTTTTAGCAAGCTTATCCTAAAATACATCTTTCACTACTGCACTATTGCACTACTGCACTATTGCACTAAGGAGATTCCATGTCCGCCATAACCGCCTGGCTCACCGGAATATTATCCGTCGTAATACTTGGGACGGTGGTCGATCTGCTTTTATCCGAGAGCAAGATGGGCAAATACGTGCGGAGCGTGTTCGCGGCCGTCACCGTGCTGGTGATTATCCTGCCGATTCCCGGTTTTTTTCAAAACGGGTGCAGCTTTGAAAATGATTTTATCATCGAAAACAAATTCACGCTGGATGAAAACTATCTCGCCTACGCCAACCGCGTCAAGCTCGATTCCCTGGCTCGGGGCGTCGAGGAGCAGCTTCGGCAAGACGGAATCAAAAACGCAGCGGTCTGCGTCGAAGGCGAGATTACGGCTTCCGAGGTAAAAATTCAACTTGTCCGCGTGAATTTAAAAAATGCGGTTATAGATGAAAAAATGCAGCATATAAATAAATATGAGTTGGTGAGCGGCAAGATTGCGGAGTACTTGGGCATCGAGAAAGGTCAGGTAATTGTGGAAGGATAAGTGTTAAAAGTGATAAGTGATAAGCGACAAGTGATAAGTTTAGGATAAGTGCGTGTATGAATATGAGCAAATTTCTTTTGTTTCTTAGGAAAAAAAGAACTTTCCTATGATACTCAAACCGTAATTATCCCTAACTTATCACTCATCACTTATCACTGCGACGAAGGAGCCATAGTGTGGAATCCGAAAAAAAACCGGCCGCCGACGCGTCAAAGGAAAAAAAGAAAAAGCCCGCCGGAATCCTTGGCCGCTTAAAAAAGGTTAAGCACATCGAGCTCTACATTGCCGGGATTGCCGTCGTCGTCATGCTTGCCATCTACTTCGGGTCACAGCCGTTCGCCCAAGGCGCATCGGTGTCCGGCTCGTCCCCGGCGAAAAACACCCAGCAAGCCGCGGCGTCCGCCAAAGAGGACTACTGCGCGCGCATGGAAAGGGAACTCGCCGAAACGCTCTCAAAAATGGACGGTGCGGGCGAAACAAGGGTCATTATCAATTGGGAGTCCGGCGTTGAGGCGGTTATCGCCTACATCACCAACGCCTCGCAAAACGGCACGTCGGCGTCTCCGCAGGTTATCACCGGCGGGGGCTCGCAAAGCCCGATTGTGCTAAAAGAGATTTACCCAAAAGCCGTCGGCGTGGTCGTCATGACCCAAGGCGGGGCGGTTGTTAAGGTAAAGCTGGACATTATCAACGCCGTGTCGGTGCTGCTGGACATAAAGCCGGATAAGATTCAGGTATTAACTATGTCGAAGTCAAAGAATTGAGGGAACAGCCATCCGAGAACGTAACGAGATAAAAGATAACAGATAACAGATAAAAGAACGCGGATATTTTTATAAAAGCGTCTTGCAAGAAAACTAAAAAAATCCATTTTCTGTTATCTGTTATCTGTTATCTGTTATTTTGATTCCATTTTCCGTTGTTCAAAAATCAAATTTAATAAACAAAATCATTGGAGGAACCCCACACATGTTAAGCAAGAAAAAGAAAATCGTCATCCTGTCCGGAATGGTCGCACTCTTGGTGGTCACGGGTGTTTTAAACATCGTGCTCAACAACCGCGTCAAGGAAACCCAAGGCGGGGGGCAGCAGCAGGAATTCCAGTCGCTGTTTATGACGTACCGCACCGACCGGGCGGCTACGCGTGACCAGACTATGCTGTACCTGGATGCCATTATCGCTTCCGACGCTTCGAGCTCCGAGGCGATTGCGGCCGCCGAGGAGCAAAAGCTCTCCTTGACGCGCAATATGGAAGTCGAACTCGCGCTTGAGGGCCTCATAAAGGCGGTCGGCTTCGACGACGCGTTTATTACGATGTCTACCGAAAATGTGAACGTCATCATAAAAGCCGACGCGCTGACCGAAGACGAGGCAAACCGGATTTTGGCCATCATCGTGGACGAAACCGGCCGCAGCGCCCAAAACGTCATCGTGATACCGCTTAGCACCAATCGGTAGCATAAGCAGGATTCCGGCACCTGTGTCGTCATCCGATTAACGTACGGGTCGCACGGTGTGCGACCCGTAGGCTGCACACCGTGCAGCCTCTACGAATAGCAATTGATTCACATACGGATGTTTCGCTGCTTGCGGCGGGGAGATCCATTTTCGGCACCCCCAAAAAAGCCTTACGGGAGCGGCGCGCTTCATTGCGCCCGCTCCCGTTGTTTTTTTCTACAAAAATCACACCGATGGTACAAACGCACTAAGATTTTTCGAGAATCGGAAAAAAAATCCTTGCAAAACGTTTGCAAAGGTGGTAAAATAAGCTGGAAGCTGCTTTTCGGCTTAATTTTTTCGGCTTAATGAGAATAGTAATCTCAATCATAAACTCAACCCCGCGCATTTGAAGTACATGAGGTAAAACGACATGAGAAACCTACGAAAAACGTTAAAGACAAGCACGCTGCGCACCGCAAGGCACGGCCGCGTTTGGGCGGTTTTCTCTTGCGCCGCGTTTTTGGCGCTTAGCATATCCCTGACGGCGATGCCTATGTCGGCGCGCGGCGCGGAAGACGGCGCGGTGAAGCCGACGGTGACGGTAAGAGTGGCTTTAAGCGACGACCAGGCGATTTTTACCAACCGCATGGTATTCGAGGCGCTTAGGCGGTCCGGATACCAGATGGTGTCACAGGTTTCTGGGATGAATACCGCGTTGGCTGAAGTAAACGTCGGTGATGCCGCTGTTTTGCCGCTTCAGACGGCCGCCTTTGCAAATAATCCGGCATTCCCGAACCTCAGGCAGGTTCCGGTTACGGTTGACGACGTGGAATTTACCGTGTATACCCGCAACGGCGACCCCTACGGATTTTCCAAGCTTTCGGAGATGAAGTGGGCGGATTTAGCCGTAGATGACAAAGTACGCATCGGGTACCGCCCGCAGAACACGGTGGTGGTAATCAGCTTGGGGCTGTTAGTTACCGAAGGGCTGATAGCAGAGGAGCAGATGGTGGCGATAGACGGCATGACGGCCTTATTGGACGACAAAGCCGACATGGTGATTATGCCGCGCATGTCGCATTTTGAGTTCAAATTACCGCTCGGGGCAGAGAAAGCGGGCGTTGTGGCAAAACAGCCGTGCTATTCGTATGTCAATAAGAACCTGCCTTATGCCGACGATCTGGTAGAAACACTTACGGCGGCGTACCAGTCCATGAAGACAGACGGCACCTTAGATGCCATCAAGGAGAGCCGTCCGATAAGGGAATCCGACAAAAAAATCATACTTCAAATCAATTCGTTCAACGCGCAAAACCCGTGGGAGCACAATCAGGCGGAGGCAGTTCGTGCAAGGCTGAACCCGGATGTCGAGGTGGAATACTACAGCTATTATTTAAACGCAAACGAGCTGCACTCCCAGGTCGGTTTTAGTGCCGTCGTTTCGGACATGATCCGCCTTAATCTTACGGATCGGCACCCGGACTTAATTATTACCTCCGGCAACGAGGCGCTGGAGTTTGCGCTGAATAACTACAACCTGCTGTTCCCGAAAGTGCCGCTGTTGTTTTACGGCGTTCAGGGTTTTGATGAAACTGCGTTGTACGGCGTGGAGGAGTATGTTTCCGGGATTCCCGACGAGATTTGCTTTTACGAAACCGTTTCGGAAATGCTACGGGCGCGCCCGAATACGCGCCGGATCTATGTCGTCAACGGAAGCGTACTCCAAAAGGAAATACGGTTACGGGATGAAATCCGCGCGCAACTACAGGACGAAAACAGCGCGGTACGTTCCCTGAATGTAGAAGTAGAGTTTTCCGGCAACAAGCCTTTTACGAAGTTGTTGGAGGAAATAAGCGGTTTTGGACCCGATACGCTGGTGCTCCTTGGAAACTATATGTCGGACGGCGAAAACTTTTATGTGGGTGCGGACGTGGCTGAAAGGGTGGTCGAAGCCGTAAATACGCCCGTCTTTTGCTTGACCTCACCCTATTTTAACAACGGCGTGTTGGGGGGATACCTTTTGTCCGGAGAGGCGCAAAGCATAGCGGCGGCATCTAAGGCTACCGACATATTAAACGGCTTTCCGTCGGGCGTAACGGAAGGAGGGCATCAGTGGATATTTGACTACAAAACGGCGGCAAAGTACAATCTGTTAGTCAGCCTGCCTAAGGGCTCCGTCCTTGTAAACCGCACGCAGGCTTTTTGGGAAACCAACCCGCTTGAGTTTACGTTAATATTGGTAGTCGGGGGATTCCTGCTGTTGATTATCGGCGGGCTTGGCGTGTTTTTAAGGGTATTTGCCAAAAAGCAGGCGGAGGCGAAGGCGGCGTCCGGAGCTAAGTCGGTGTTTTTGGCGCATATGAGCCACGAGATGCGCACCCCGATGAACGCCATCATCGGAATGACCTCCATCGGCAAGTCCGCGCCGGATCTCGAGAAGAAGGATTATGCGTTCGGAAAAATAGAGGGTGCCTCTAAGCACCTCTTGGGGGTCATCAACGACATCTTGGATATGTCAAAAATCGAGG
>Ga0123356_10006870_pt1 | contig 11441 bp, 8 predicted proteins | sample TergutEmb28metaG_2_FD_92546 | JGI IMG/M metagenome (GOLD analysis project Ga0123356, IMG submission 92546) | Embiratermes neotenicus P3 segment gut microbial communities from Petit-Saut dam, French Guiana - Emb289 P3 | ecosystem: Host-associated > Arthropoda: Insects > Digestive system > Gut ... | reverse complement strand
TTTGAAGGTTATGGCGCTGTCTTTGAAGTAGGTTGTTAGGGCTTCGTTGCGTAGTTTGGTTGCTTCTGCGTCACCTTCTGCGATGGCAATAGTTGCGGTTTTTTGGCCTTCGGCTTGTAGGATGGAAGCTTGTTTCATGCCTTCGGCGCGTTGGATGGAGGCGTTTTTTTCTCCGCTTGCTAGGGTTGCTTGTGCTATGGCGGTTTTTTCGGCTGCTTGGCGTTCGTTGTCTGCTTTTAGGACTGATTCCATGGAGCTCATTAGGCCGCGGGGGGGTTCGAGGTCTTTGATTTCGGCTCGGACGATTTCTATGCCCCAGTCGCGTGTTTGTTCGTCGAGGGCGTCTTTTAGTTTTGCATTGATGATGGGTCGTGAGGTGTTGGCAACGGCCATGTCCATGCCGCCTATGATGTCGCGGAGCACGGTGCGTGAGAGGGTGTCGATTTGGGATTCATAGTTGTTGACAAAGTATTGTGAGGCTTTAACCGAGTTTTCTTCGGGTTTGACTTTGTAGAAGACTACTGCGTCTACAGCCATGAAGACTTTGTCGCGTGTGATGACGTCTTGGCGTTGCACGGGAGTCATGCGTTCGGTGATGTTTACTTTGATTATGCGGTCGACAAAGGGTACAAGTAAAGTTATACCCGGTTGAACAAAGCGCTGGTATTTGCCAAGGCGTTCAACTAATCCTCTCTCGGTGGGTCGGACGATGCGTAGTGATGTGATGATTACATAGATAAGGACTACTATGGGGATGATTATAGCCATTATTTGTATTATATCTACCATTTCAATTTCTCTCCCTTTTGCTCGCCTATTATACACAATGCAGACAATTTAAAGCTTGTTATTAGAAATCGCACCATTTTAGCGTCGTTTAGGATTTCTTTTTTAATTTTTTGATAAGAAAATAAACACATATGCACAATAACAGCAAATATAGTGAACAAATTAACAATAATTTTCACACTTAATAGACAAACAAACACAATCAACCATAAAAACTAGACAAACACACACAATAAACCCCAATCAGAAAAAACAACAAACAAAAACCAAAAAACAACCACCAAACAAAAAACACAAAACAAAACACTCCCCCAATAAAACACACAGCCAAAAGTCACACCATGCTCAATCATCAAAAAACAAACCTGAAAAAAAGTCATGTGTCCAATTGTAGGTTAAGCTTTCATAGAAGCGTAAACAAACTTCTCGTATTCAGAGCGTGGACCTGTAAAACCTCAAACTTATCATAAACTGCCATTAACTTCAACAGCGTACGATGCAGGTGCTGACGGGATTTCGCTACATAGGTGTCTTGAGCCTGTGCTGGAGTTATAGATTTTCTTTATCTATTGGTAGTTTTCTGTAGTAGCGGGTGAATTTTCTCATTAAAGGCGTTTATGATGTGTTATATTTAGCAGTGAGCAGAGACGCCCACAGCCAATGATTAGTTTATTATACGAACCGTCAGAGTAACTCTGAGTTTTCATCCCGTGAAGTCTATTTAATGCCTTCTCATCATCCGGCAAACAGATAAGCTCAGGGGGACATAAAAGCCTTTAATATACAGCTGGAATTTGGGAAGTCTTTTATTTTTGTTTTTGATAAATTAAGACAGGAGTCTAATCTTATGGAGTTTATTGGAAGTAAAACTGAAAAGAATCTCTTAGCCTCGTTTGCAGGCGAATCTCAAGCGCGAACTCGATATACCTTCTTTGCGAGTGTGGCCAAAAAAGAAGGCTATGAACAAATAGCAGCCATTTTTGAGGAGACAGCTACAAACGAGAAAGAACATGCAGAGTTGTTTTTTAAACATCTAAAAGGCGGTATGGCAGAAATCACTGCAACTTACCCTGCAGGTATCATCGCATCAACCGCGATTAACCTAAAAGAAGCGGCAGATGGCGAGAAACTTGAATGGGGCACGCTCTATCCCAACTTTGCAGAGGTCGCCCGACAGGAGGGTTTTGGCGATGTTGCAAAAACATTTGCGATGGTTGCCGAAGTGGAGGCATCTCATGAACGTCGATATCGCAAATTATTAGAAAACGTCCAGACAGGCAAAGTCTTTAAAAAAGACGCTCCAACCAAGTGGAAGTGTAGAAACTGTGGTATGGTCATAACCGGCTCTGAAGTACCTGATAAATGTCCCACATGTGCCCACCCCAGATCGTACTTTGAAGTCTGGACAGAAAACTACTAGGCAGTCCCCTGAGGGACCCCTCATTATTTTTTTAGTTTAGTTGACTACCAATTGTAGTCAACCATTTTTTGAAGTCAAGACACAAAAACTGGAGTTTTTGGGATGGAAAAAATGCCCAAAGCGCTATGCGATGGCTAATTTTTTGGTTTCTTTGGGGGTCTTTTTTGGTAGTGAAATTTCTAAGATGCCGTCATTTAGTTTTGCGTTTGCCTCATCAGAGCGGACAGGTTCGGGCAGGTGGATTTTTCGGTAGTAGGTTTGAACGGCGCGTTCATGGCGAACGTAATTTTTGTTTTTCTGATCGTCTGTATTGATTTTTTTGGCTTTTATTGTTACGGAATCCTCAGTCATTTCAATGTCTACATCATCTTTTTTAAAACCCGGCAATTCTGCAGTCAAGTGATAGTTTTTTCCTTGATCCTCCAAATCCACAGATGGAACGCCCAATCTTGTGAAAGGAGCGATGGATGCACGTGCTTTTGAGGTTACGTCCCGCCCCAGTCTTGAAGATACTCCCCAGAAATCTTCAAAATCCCGTTGAAACTGGTTTAATAAACGGTTAAAATCGTGCTGAATATCGCGTGAAGCATAAGGCATAATGTCCTCATCTGATCTTTTGATTTCATCACCAGATTTTTTTTCATCCTCAGAATACTCTATTTTATTTTTATCTTCAGACAAAACATAGTCACCTAAGTCTATGCAAGGATATTTTGCTAATTAACATATGTGAACCTGTGCTGCACTAACAAACTTTTTTTAAACCCACTCAGCAACGCTTGGATAGTTAATCATCAGACAAACAAGCAACCTTTTCAAACCATATTGAAGATGAAACACATCTATCGCTTGATTAAGCGCTTTCTGCATTGTCCCAAACAAATTCACACTTCTCTCAAAATAGAAACCTGCAAAACTAGCAGGTAACACTCACAAACAGTTAATAGGAATAGAAAGTCAATCAAACATAAAATTAAGAAATCTAATCGCCCCAAGTTCTAAGTGGAGATGAGAAATATGGGAAATCAAAAGACAACCCCTCTCAAGTCAGAAGGCAAAATTCAAGTTACCAAAAATGGTCCATACATAGTTGTAGGCGGCATTCCACTTTATCGAATGGTCATCAAATGCGATCACTCAACAATACCCTCAGAGTGGAAGATTACAGAAAAACTTGAAACTCAACCAAGCTATGCTCTTTGCAGATGCGGCGGAACAAGCAATAAACCCTTCTGTAATGGAACCCACCTCAAAACCAACTTTAACGGCACCGAAACCAACAACAAAGCCAGCTCTTTTGAGGCTATGGCAAAATGTATAGAGGGCCCCGAATTAACGCTCAAAGATGCTGAAGCTCTCTGCGCGTCTGCACGGTTTTGTCATAGAAAAGGGGATATCTGGAATCAAATAGCCAAAACTGATGATGACAAAATCAAAGATAACTGTATAAAAAACGCGTGCACCTGCCCTTCAGGCCGGCTTGTTGTTGTGGATAAAAAAACCGATCAGGCCATTGAGCCGAAACTGGATCAGGCAATTGGGTTAATCGAGGATCCAAGTATTGGATGTGATGGCCCGCTTTGGGTTAGAGGCGGTATTCCCGTGTATGGTGCCGATGGTAAACTCTATGAGGTTAGAAACCGCATGACATTGTGCCGATGTGGTAAATCGGCGAATAAACCGTTTTGTGACAGCAGCCACTATCCTGAAGAGGCAGACCAAGGGGAGAGTAAAAAATGACAAATAACCAAGTAAAAAACGAACAAGACATTGAAGCTTTGTTGGAGTCCAAAGATAGAGTGTATGCACTGTTCTATGCAACTTGGTGTCCGTTTTCTCAGCGGTTTCTGCCCCTATTTAGCCAATATACAAAAACTAATCCGGATGAGTGCCTAAGCATACCGATTGATTTTGAACCAAAAATAGGTGATAAATACGACATCAAATACTATCCAACTTTGTTGCTGCTCAAGAAAGGTAGAGTGCAAAAAAGATTAGATGCCACACCAGGAATTGGATTAAACAAAGAACAACTCGATGAACTCACAGCCAGTGCATAACATATTTGCAACAAACTTGAAGAACACAAACCCTGCTTAGCAGTAGATATGCTTTTGCAGATTACTGTAGAAACTCTGTTACATAGGATATCTTTTGTTGAGTAGTTATTGATTAGGCAGAAGTTCGTTGAATTCAGAGTTAACTGCGCCATATTTGGTTTGGATGATACCGCTTATTCTGCGCCACTCTTCGCCTACGGTGGGCCAGTTTGGTCCCATGATGATACTGGTTCCTACATAGTCGCTGAGCGCTCTTTCGCGTTTGACCGTTCGTTGAGTCCAGTCTACGCTTATGAGGTTGGAGCGTCGCAGATATTGGAGGTTACGGGCCACTTGGTTAAAGTTTATGGGGTAGGATAGGATGGTGTTTAGATCATCCGTTAGGGAGCTTATGGTAAATTCGTCTTCTTCACGGAGGCTTATGGCGGCGATCATGTCTTGCATGAGTTTTGCGTTACGTGTTAGGTAGTAGGCACGTTTAGGTACTAGAACTTGTTCGAGACGGTAGGCGTTGCGTTTGTAGAACCAGCTTTTAATGAGTTCAGCTACCAGTAGATAAGCGCCCATCAAGGGTACCAAAAAGGCGTAGAATATAAGCGGGGGTGCGGCAAAGCCAAAGAGACGGCCCAGAGGTGAGAGGGGCAGGAGTAGGGCAAAGGCTATGATAATTATGCTGCTGATTAGGAGGTATTTGCTTGGTTTGCTCTTCCAAAATGGCGTACGACGTGTTCGGATGACAAAGACAACTAAGACTTGGGAAACTATGGATTCGATAAACCAGCCAGTCTGGAATAGACTCTGGAAAGCAGGATCATGCAATAAAGAGGGATTACCCAATAACATGGCTCCTGGGATGAGGGGCAGGAAGATAAAGAGCATGCTAAAGAAGGTCAAAAAGTCAAACATTGAGCTTACGGGTCCCAGTGAAACCATGAATCTGCGTATGAAAGAGATGTCCCATCGTTTGGGCCGTTCTAGGTATTCGTTGTCGACTTTGTCGGTTGTTATGGTGGTCTGTGAGAAGTCGTAGAGCAGATTGTTTAGCAGAATCTGGACCGGCAACATGGGTATGAATGGGAGCAAAATGGCAGCGCCGGCAACGCTAAACATATTGCCAAAGTTTGAGGAAACCCCTATCTGGATGTATTTCATAGTGTTGCCAAAGGTTTTGCGGCCCTCCAGCACACCCTCAGCTAGAACCGTAAGATCATTTTTGGAGAGAATAATGTCTGCGGATTCGCGGGCAACATCAACTGCGTTGTCAACCGAGATTCCAACGTCGCAGGTTTTTAGGGAGGGTGCATCATTGATGCCATCACCCATATAACCCACGACATGACCGTTCTTTTTGAGCAGAGTTATTATGCGGTCTTTTTGTACGGGGTTGACACGACAAAAGATGTTGGCTTCCTCAACAATTACCATTAGGGCTTCATCAGATAGGTTTGCTATGTCGTTACCTAAGGCGACACCTTTGATTTCAAAGCCAAGTTCTTCGCATACTCGGCGGGTGACAAGTTCGTTGTCGCCTGTTAGGATCTTGAGTTCGATACCGGCTCGGCTTAGCATTTGGATAGATTGTTTGGCGGTTTCTTTGGGCGGGTCGAGAAATGCGACAAAGCCAAGAAAGATCATGTCGTTTTCGTCGTTTATGGAGTAGACTGCTTTGTCTTCTTTTAGGCGTTTGTATGCAACACCCAAAGCTCGGAGGCCTTGAGTACTGTAGTCGTGATATTGTTGTTCGATTTTTTGGCGGGTTTCTTCGTTTAGGTCTGATATGCAGTCGCCTAGCTCAACGTAGGAACAGACGCGGAGAATTTCCTCGGGGGCGCCTTTGGCGATAAAGTAGCGTTGTTCTTCGCGTTCAACCACGACTGAGACTCGTCGGCGTATGAAGTCAAAGGGTACTTCGTCTATTTTTTGGTATTTGGAGGTGTCGACTTCTTTGTGTTTGAGGATGGCCTCATCTAGGGGACTGCGCAGGCCAGTTTGGAAGTTGCTGTTGAGAAAAGAGTGGAGAAAGACTTTTTCGTCTTCGTTACCTTCTATGTTGACGTTTAGGATTAGTTTAATTTTATTATCAGTTAGTGTGCCGGTTTTATCAGTGCACAGTACGTTCATGCTGCCAAAGTTCTCAATAGCTGAGAGCCGCTTGACGATAACGCCTTTCTTAGACATTGCCATCGCACCCCTTGAGAGGTTGATGGTGATGATCATGGGTAACAGTTCAGGGGTTAACCCAACTGCTAGGGCCACTGAAAAAAGCAGAGCGTTTACCACACCTAGTTCGGTGGGGTTACGTAGGGAAATAATTAGAAAGACAAAAATCACAAAGAGAAAAGTGAGCTGCATTATAAAGTAGCCAAAGCTCTTTATGCCGCGTTCAAATTCGGTTTCCGGTGCTTTTTCAACGAGTTTTTTGGCGATTTTGCCATATTCGGTTGAACTACCGGTTTTAAGAACAACTGCAGTTGCGGAACCACTGACAATTGAGGTTCCCATAAAACAATAGTTGCTCCAATCAACAAGTGAACCGCCCTTCTTTACAGAACCAGCAACTTTTTCCACCGGAAATGATTCTCCGGTTAGGGCGGATTGATTAACAAAGAGATCTTTGGCAGATATGACACGGGCATCTGCGGGGAGGATATCGCCAGCTGAGAGATAGATTACATCCCCGGGAACGATTTCTGGAAGAGCGGTTTCTTGGCGCACCCCGTCTCTTATCACGGTGGCGGTGGTGGTGACTTTCTGCTTTAGCAACTCTGCAGCTTTGCTAGCCTTGCTCTCCTGGTAGGAATCAAGAGCTATGCTGGCAAATACGATGATTAATATGATAATCATATTGACATGTTCGTTGAGTACCCCTGAAATCACTGCGGCAAACAATAGAATGAGAACCAAGGGGCTTTTGAAGTGCAGAAGAAAATCTTTAAGGATAGAATGTTTGCTTTCTCTGGCAAGTTCGTTTCTGCCATAAACTTCGATGCGCTCAGCGGCCTGCTCCGAAGTAAGACCCTGAGGTGAGGTATCCATACGCTCATAGAGTTCTTCTATGGGAAGCCCCACAAGATCATCGGCGCTCAAAACGGGCTTTATGGCAACAGCTGAAGAATCGCTAGATGTGCTGTGCCTGTTGTTTAATTGTTGTTTCGCCATAAGCCCGCAACCTAAGGCTATAGTAGAACACTAGTCTTTTAAAGAGATTTCTCAACCACCGCTGCCAACTCTGATGGCTATAGTTTGGCGACAACCATACAGACAGCTTATGTGAGTGTATGTTCTAGTAACCGTGTAATCACCACTATATATGCAGCAGATAGATTTAGCGCAGTTCTATCATCAGCTAGACGTTAAATAGCAATCAAACAAGCGTTTGTTGGGCTACATTTTGGAGAGGATTTCTTCACGTTGGAAAATTTTCATACCCACATAGAATATAACGACATCCGTAGCGCCAAGTAGGGCTATAAGAACAGCCAATAGAGCAGATCCAAGGATTAGGATACCGAAAATTTGGCCAAACATCAATCCCATCACTGGCAGGAGGAGTATTACGCTTATTTGTTGGGCTTCTTTGAAGCCTTTGACTTTAGCTGAGATCATCACCGTTAGACCTATGCTACATAGTGCCAAGGTTGGTGCAACACCCAATATCATAATAATCCAGGTTAGATTTGGAAGCAACAACATACCGTTGAATAAACTAAAGGTAGCTATATCGAGTATGATTGTGTAGGCGGCAAACGAAGCAATGGTTACAATCATGGCTGGGATAAAGCTGACTAGGATTTTTCCCAGTAAAAGTTCGCTATCAGAGATAGGTGTGGCTAGGAGGGCCTCTATTGTTTTGCGTTCGCGTTCGCCTGCGAAACTATCAGAGGCCAATACGCTTGAGGCCATTATGGGAATTATGAGAAACATGGGTGCAAATATGTAGAGTGCCATGATGTATACCATGAGTTGGGTTTGGGTCATCTGTCCAAGGAATGCTTGGGTATCTATGGGTAGAAGAGAGAGCAGGGCTGAAAAATCGCTTGCGTTCATTTCATCAGCGGGCACAGTGCTAATAGCAGAGATTATAATGGGAAAAATCACTGCAAAAAGAAGAGGTAAAATAATTATCGGCAAAAGTACCTGCCAGTTACGCTTGATTTCTAGCCAATCCTTCTTAAACACTAACCAAGCTTTGCGGATGTTCATTGGCTGGTTTGCTCCTTTATGAGGTTAAGATAGGCATCCTCAAGGGATGGCCGAACCACATTTACTGAGAGAATTTGGCCCTCGGCCTCAACGACGCTACGCACAATCTCAGGTGTGGCTAATCGGGCGTCTTTAACGCTTACCAAAAGCTCAGCATTTAGCTGATTTGTGCTGAGGGTTTGGGTGTGTTTGTTGTTCTCAACTGCAGAGGTAATTTTGGGGTTGAGTTCTCTTAGGCTGATCTGGATTGTGGGATTGGGGTTAATTCTGTCGCGTAATTCATCTGGGGTACCGATAAGTATGCAGTGGCCCTTGTTCATGATTAACACCCGCTTACACAATTTTTCAGCATCCTCTAAATGATGTGTACACAACAAAATAGTCCGGTTCTCATGGCGGCTTAACTGCTCCATTAAATCGCGAATCTCCTTTGCAGATTTGGGATCTAAACCTGCGGTTGGTTCATCTAGGAAAAGAACGGGTGGTTGATGTACTGTTGCGCGAACGATAGCCAGCTTTTGTTTCATACCCTTGCTAAAGGTGCCGGCTTTGTCGTTTCGGCGTTCCCAGAGGTTAAAAAACTCTAATAATTCGCGGATTCTACTTTGCCGCTCTTGGGGATTTGTGACGCCATAGGCTTGGGCAAAAAAGTCTAGATTTTCATATGCTGTGAGTCGCTCATAGAGGCTGGGATTTTCGGTAAGTATGCCCACGGACTGGCGAACTTTTTGGGGATCTCGATAGATGTCATATCCAGCGATTGATGCGGTGCCTTTGCTGGGTGCAATAAGGCAGGCAAGCATACGAATAGTGGTGGTTTTGCCTGCACCGTTGGGTCCAAGAAAACCAAAAACCTCCCCTTTTTCGATACATAGGTTTAGGTTGTCTACAGCGGTTAAGCTACCAAAGGTTTTGGTAAGACCACTAACATCTATCACACATATCCCCTGAAGTAGGATTGGCTGTTCAGGTATATAAGCTATGCAAGCAGAAGGTTTTACCAACAATACATTACAGCTTAAACGGCACCGCTTGGGCAGGATAAGATTAATGCGTAAAACTATCGCTCAATGCATATCCAAACATGTGGGGTTTATTGTAGTTGAAGGCGAGTTGTTAACTTTTGCTTAGTTCCTTGGAAAAAGGAGAAGGAAAAGGAGGTTTTAGTTGTTTATGGATGTATGGGTTTTTTGTTCCATATAATCAGGGTTGAATAGATGTTTATTGTTACAGGGTTGGAGTCACAAGGGAGTTTTGGGGTCACAAGGGGGTTTGCATTCGCAATTGGTTGGACAGCAATTGGTTGGGGTTTGTTTGGTGTTGCTATAGATTATAGTTACGTAAGCACCGGGTTGAAGGTTTATGGTTGCGGTGCCGGTGGAAAGATCTGCTGTAGAGGTGCCGCCGCTACGGTCCACAATTATGATATCGGTGATAGTCCATCCGGCTTGTATAATCTCTGTAACAATATATCTTCCGGGTGTTAGCGGACCGCTATTCCAGATCTCACCATTGGTTAGGCTAAAGCTACCCGCAGGAGCAGAAGTCACAAACGTAAAGGGTTCGGCAGTGTTGGCGGGGCAGGTGGTCTTAACAACTGAGATAAAGCCTGGTTGGGGTGCGGCCTGAGCATTTTGATAGACTATGGATACGTGGCTACCAGCTTGAAGATCTATAGTTGTGGTGCCGGTGGAAAGATCTATCATATAGTGACCGGTGGGATCGTTTACCAAGATGTTTGTTATGGTCCAGCCTGCAGGAGCTAACTCAGTTATAGTATAGCGGCCAGGCGCTAGGGGTCCGCTGTTCCAAGTCATGCCATCAGTTAGACTAAAGCTTCCCGGCGGTGCAGAGGTGACAAATCTAAAGACCTCCGAAGAACCCACCGGACAGGTAACTTTGTTAACACTTATGGAACCTGATTGAGGTGCTTGCTGGCTGTTTTGGTAAAATATTGTTATAGACTCACCAGGGTCCAAATCGATAAACACCGTACCCGTAGCAAGATCAACCCTAGAACCCCCATCAGGATCAACAATGATAATATTGGTAAGATCCCAGCCCATCTGTGCGATTTCGGTGACAGTATAGTTGCCCGGTGCTATGGGACCGCTGTTCCAACTGGTTCCATCTGTCAAAGTAAAAGTTCTTCCTGGAGCGGAGGTGACAAAGGTAAAGCTGTCTGGGGCACCTGTGGGGCAGGTGATTTTAGTAACAGTAAAAGAGCCTGGCGGAGGGTCCTGTTGACGATTTTGGTAAAATATTGCTATTGTTTCTCCAGGGTCCAAATCGATAAACACCGTACCCGTAGCAAGATCAACCCTAGAACCCCCATCAGGATCAACAATGATAATATTGGTAAGATCCCAGCCTGCCTGCGATAACTCTGTGACGGTATAGTTGCCCGGTGCTATGTCGCCGCTGTGCCAGCTGTTACCATCGGTTAAGGTAAATGCTTTGTTTGAGACGGAGGTGACAAAGGTAAAGCTGGTTGAGGCGCCAGAGGGGATAGTTAGCTTAGTAACCGTAAACGAGCCCGACTGAGGGGGTTGCTGTTCTGTGTTGATGAAAATAATGGATATATGCTCATTGGAGGCTAAGTCAAAAGTTACCATACCGATATTTAGGTCCACTACATAGTTAGAAGTGCCGTCTATTTGGATGTCTGTGAGGGCCCAGCCTGCTTGGGGCAATTCAGTAACTGTATAGGTTCCGGGAGGTAAGGCTTCGCTGTACCAACGGGTGTTATCGGTTAGTGAGAAAGCCTCATCGGATGCAGAGGTAACAAAGTTAAAGGCCATCGAGGCATCTGAGGGGATTGTTAGCTTAGCAACTGTAAATAAACCGGATTGATCGGGTTGTCGCGCTGTGTTTATAAAAAGAATAGTTATGTGCTCACCTGGATCTAAATCAACAGTCACAGTACCAGCATCCAAATCCATAACCGAACCAAAATCAGGATCAACAAT
>Ga0123356_10006869_pt1 | contig 11444 bp, 12 predicted proteins | sample TergutEmb28metaG_2_FD_92546 | JGI IMG/M metagenome (GOLD analysis project Ga0123356, IMG submission 92546) | Embiratermes neotenicus P3 segment gut microbial communities from Petit-Saut dam, French Guiana - Emb289 P3 | ecosystem: Host-associated > Arthropoda: Insects > Digestive system > Gut ... | reverse complement strand
GTGCTCCAGCATGGCGCGGTGATCTCGGCCTACCTCGGCGACCAAGCGGTGGCAGTCTGATGAATGCGCAGCCTGGCACGACGGCAGTCAGAGCGGACGGGTCCGCGGACAGCCAGGAGCACGATGGGCTCGTCGTCGCGGATGTGACGGTACAGCGCGCAGGCTTCGACATCGTGCGCCAGGCGTCGCTGGTCGCGCCAGTCGGCCGGGTCACCGTCGTCCTCGGCGCGAACGGCGCCGGCAAGACGACGCCGCTCGAGGCGATCTCGGGCGTGATCCCCGCGGCCTCCGGGACGATCGAGCTGAACGGCAAGAACCTCAGGTCGCTGGGCCGCCGCCGCCGAGCGTTGCTCGGCCTCGGTCACATCGAGCAGGGCCGCCGGATCTTCGGCGAGCTGACGACGCAGGAGAACATCCTCTGTGCCGCCCCGCGCGACTACGACGTGTCCGAGGCGTTCGCGCTGTTCCCTGAACTCGAGCCGCGCCGCAACGTCCGCGCCGTGATGCTCTCGGGCGGCGAGCAGCAGATGCTCGTGATCGCGCGCGCCCTGGCGGTGCGGCCGCAGATCCTGATGGTCGACGAGATGTCGCTCGGGTTGGCGCCGCTGATCGCCACCCGGCTGATCACGCTGATGCGCACGCTGGCCGACGAGCGCGGCGTCGGCGTACTGCTGGTCGAACAGTTCGCGTCGCTCGCGCTGGCCGCCGGGGACCACGCATATGTGCTCGGCGACAACGGCAGGATCGTTTACGACGGCTCGTGCCAGACGCTGATCGACAGTCCGGACATCTTGCGTCGCGCCTACCTCGGCGAGGAGGTCTCTCCACCATCATGAACCACCACGGCACGGTCGGATTCGTTGGCATCGGCAACGCCGGTTGGCCGATGGCCACCAATCTGGTTCAGGCCGGCTTCACGCTGCTGGTCTACGACGTCGACCGCGAACGCACGGAGCGCTTTGCCCGAGAGGTCGGCGCCGGCGCCGCAACCGAGCTGACCGAGCTCGCGTCGGTCGACACGCTCTTCACGATGCTGCCCGACGGCAACGTGGTGCGCGGCATTCTGTTCGGCTCCGAGCGGCTCGCCGAGCAGCTGGCGGCCGGCACCGTAGTGATTGACACGAGCTCCTCCGACCCCGAGGGCACGCGCGCCCTCGGCGCTGACCTCGCCGAACACGAAATCGTCCTGATCGACTCCGCCGTGTCGGTGCCCGAGGTCGGCGGCGCCCACGGCGCGCGGATCACGTTCATGGTCGGCGCTGATGACGAGCAGGCGCTCGACCGGGTGCGGCCGCTGCTCGAGGCGATGAGCGAGCACGTCTTCCACCTCGGCGGCCTCGGCGCCGGGCACACGATGAAGACGCTCAACAACTACATCTCGGCCGCCGGCCTGTATGCGGCACTCGATGCGCTGATGATCGGCTTCGGCGACGGCCTGGACCCAATGACGATGCTCGACGTCCTCAACGTCTCCACCGGCCGCAACTTCAGCACCGAACAGACGCTGAAATACCACTCGCTCCCACGCACGTTCAACACCGGCTACACGCTGACCCTGCTCGTCAAGGATCTGCGCATCGCCGCCGCCGTCGCCGAGCGCGCCGGCTTCGACGGCGAGCTCTTCCAGCTGCTGGTCGACGGCTTCGACGCCTCGGTCGCGGACCTCGGCAACGGCGACCTCACAGCGGCGCTCCAACACTGGGAGCATCGCGCCGGCGTCGAGCTGCCCGCGACTGCCCCACAGCCCGCCTGATCGATCGGGTAACCGTTGCTGCTTGCGTTCGACATGTTCGGGACGCTGGCCGACACCGTCAGCGTCGTCGGCGAGTTGGCCGCGGCGTGCGGAGATCGAGCCGCCGAGGTCGCGCGAGCGTGGCGGCGAAAGCAGGTCGAGTACATGGTCCGCGTGACCGCCATGGGTCAATTCCCTCCGTTCGCAGACCTGACCAGCTGGGGCCTGGTCGGCGCGCTGGCCGAGCACGGGTTCTCGCTGTCGGAGGTGCAGACCGGCCAACTGGTCGGTGCCTACCGGCGGCTCCGGCCATTTGATGACGTTCGGCCCGCGGTTCAAGCCCTACACGAGCGCGGGGATTCGATCGTGGTCTTCAGCGTCGGGCCAAGAGCGTGGCTCGAGGAGCTGACCGGCAGTTACCGCCAGTTCGTGGACGGAATCGTCAGCGCTGAGGAGGTGGGCGCCTACAAGCCCCACCCCGCGATCTACCGCCACCTGCTCGACACGACGAAGACAGAGCCGGCGGCCGCGCTGCTGGTCTCCTCGAATCCGTTCGACGTCATTGGGGCCGCGTCGGTGGGGTTGCGCACGGCGTGGTGCCGGCGCGACCCGTCGGCAATCTTCGACCCCTGGGGGCCGCGCCCCGATCATGTGATCACCGGCCTCGCGGGACTCGCCGACGTACTACCACCGCCGCGCTGAGCGAGCTGGAGTGACACATGACAGTCAATTCACTTGATGGCAAGGTCACGATCATCACCGGTGCCGCGTCCGGCATCGGCCGTGCCGCCAGTCACGCTTTTCACGCAGCCGGGGCGCGGCTCGTTCTGATCGACCGAGACGCGGCTGGGCTGCGCGAGGTCGCGAGCACGATCGGGACTGGCGGCGACGAGGTGCTCGCGAGGACCGTTGACGTCACGGACTCAGGCCAGGTGCAGGCCGCGGTCGCCGCGACGGTCGAGCGGTTTGGGCGGCTTGACTGCGCGTTCAACAACGCCGGCGTGGACTCGTTCCAATGGACCCTCGCCGACCTGCCCGACGAGGAATGGCGCAGGGTGATCGAGACTGATCTGACCGGCGTGTTCTTCTGCATGAAGCACGAGCTCGCCGCGATGCGCGCGAATGGCGGCGGCGCGATCGTCAACACCTCGTCGGGGCTCGGCCTGGTCGCGGTCGCCAACCAGTCGGCATACGTCGCGGCCAAGCACGGGGTGATGGGCCTGACCAAGGCAGCCGCTCTGGAGAACGCGACGCTGGGGGTGCGGGTGAACGCGGTCTGCCCGGGCATCATCAACACGCCGATGGCGGACCGCGGCATCGCCGGCAACCCCGCCGTGGCAGAGGCGCTTGCAACCAGTCAGCCGATTGGCAGGCTGGGTGAGCCGGAGGAGGTCGCCGCCGCCGCCCTGTTCCTGCTGAGCGACGCCGCGTCATTCATAACCGGTGAGTCACTGGCTGTTGACGGTGGCTACCTGGCGAACTGAAGCGCGTCTGCTTGATGTAGGGTGCAGACTCGCCCGCGAATGTTCACGACCCACGCGCCAACCCGTCAAATGGAGAGAGAACCGTTAACAACATGAGCACTCACACCGACCCGATACCGGAGATCGAGCTGCGTGACGGTGTCAGCATTCCGCAGCTGGGTTTCGGCGTCTTCCTTGTACCCGCGGCTGAAACAGAGAGCGCGGTCGCGGCTGCGCTCGCAACCGGCTACCGGCACATCGACACGGCCTCCGGGTATCGCAACGAGGCAGAGGTCGGCAGCGCCGTGCGCGCCAGCGGCCTTGACCGCGGCGACGTCTTCATCACGACCAAGTGCTTCAACGACGCCCACGGCTACGACGAAGCCAAGCGCGCCGCCCACCTAAGCCTCGAGCGCCTCGACCTCGGCATGATCGACCTGTATCTCATCCACTGGCCGGTGCCTGCCCAGGATCGCTACGTCGACACCTGGCGCGCCTTCATCGATCTCCAGGCCGAGGGCCTCGTGCGCTCGATCGGCGTCTCCAACTTCCAGCCGGCGCACCTGCAGCGAATCATCGCGGAGACCGGCGTCACGCCTGCGGTGAACCAGATCGAGCTGCATCCGCGGATGGCCCAGGGCGAGCTGCGACGGCTGCACCGCGAGCTGGGGATCGCCACGACGGCGTGGAGCCCGCTGGCGCGCGGCGCGCTGCTCGACGACCCGGCGATCGCCGCGATCGCGCAGCGCCACGGCAGGACGCCGGCGCAGACCGTGCTGCGCTGGCATCTGCAGATCGGCAATGTCGTGATCCCCAAGTCGATCACGCCAGAGCGGATCCGGGAGAACATCGAGATCTTCGACTTCGAGCTCGGCGCTGATGACATCGCCGCGATCGACGGCCTTGAGCGGGGCGAGCGGATCGGCCCCGACCCCGACACGTTCGTCCGGCCGTAACGACGACGCGCCAGCGCGGATGCTCGCGGCCCAGTATGAGACAGCCGGCCCGCGGATGGGCGAGCTCGAGCTGGTTGATCTGCCTCGGCCCGATCCGGCGCCGGGGGAGGTGCTCGTGCGCGTCCGGGTCTCCGGCGTCAATCCGACCGATGTCGGTGCCCGCGCCGGCCACGCCTTCGACGTCTCGTATCCACGGGTGACACCGAACCACGACGGCGCCGGCGAGATCGTCGCCGTCGGGGACGGCGTGCCGCCCTCCCGTGTGGGTGAGCGGGTCTGGCTGTATCTAGCGCAGTGGCGTCGCGCGCAGGGCACCGCCGCGCAATGGATCTCGCTGCCCTCACAGCAAGCGGTGATGCTGCCGGGGGAGACCTCGTTCGAGCTCGGCGCGGGCCTCGGCATCCCTGCCCTTACCGCGCATCGCTGCGTCTTCGCCGACGGGCCCGTCGACGGCGTGACGGTGCTGGTGGCGGGCGGCGCCGGCGCGGTCGGCCATGCTGCGATCGAGCTGGCGCGCTGGGGAGGGGCTCGTGTCGCGACGACCGTGAGCTCCGAGGAGAAGGCCGAGCTTGCGCGCCTGGCGGGCGCCGAGCTGGTCGTCAACTATCGCACCGCGAACGTGGTCGACGCGATCCGTTCCTGGGCGCCCGATGGGGTCGAGCGCATCGTCGAGGTGGCGATCGGCGGCAATGCCGAGCTCGACGCCGAGCTGATGGCGCCAAACCACTCGATCACCTCCTTTGGCGCCCCCGACAGGCCGATCGTCGTGCCGCGGCCGCTGATGGTCAAGAACGGCGCGGTACGCTTCGTGCTCGTCTACACGATGCCTGACAGCGCCAAGCGCCGGGCCGTCGAGGACATCACCGCCGCGCTCGGTGATGGCGCCTTGAGCGCGCTGCCAGCCGTGCGCTTTCCGCTGCAGCAGATCGAGGCAGCCCACGATGCCGTGCGCGACCATGCGGTCGGCAAGGTGCTGATCGAGATCCCGTGAGGACCGGCCTGTGGCTTGACCGTACGGTCGCTCGTGATGTACTTTTGCAATCGATTGCAGGGAAGGCGTCGTCCTACCCGCATCCGCAAGCGTCATCCGGAGGGAGAAGATGAACAGCGACGCCGCCGCCGCGGCGAGCACCTCGGTAACCCGCCGACCCCGCGCGCTGAGATCGCCGCAGCACCGCGGACAATTGCCTGCGGCCGCGCCGCTGTCGCCCGCGGCGGCGGAGGCCTACCGCACGAGCTTCCTCGGCAGCGTGATCCCCTCGGCCGGGGAGCAACTCCTGCGTCAGGCACGCGAGCGCCACCTCGCCGCCGACGAGATGCTGCCCGGCGACGGCTCGGTGCTGGCGGTGATCGTCAGCGGGCTCCTGCGACTGTATGCGGCCTCCCCGAGCGGCCGGCAGGTCACGATCCACTACCTGAGCGCGGGGGATCTGCTCGGAGTCCCCTCGGCGATGTCGCCGCAGCCGGTCGCCGCGCTCGGGCTGCACCTGCGCCCGATGACGTCGACGCACCTGCTGATGTTTCCTCCGGAGCGGTTTCGGGAGCTCGTCTCCCAGGACGCCGAGCTCGGGGTAGCCGTCTGCGAGAAGATCGTCGATGACCTGCTCGTCGGGCAGCGACTGCTCGTCGAGAACGTGTTCCTGACCGTGCGCCAACGGGTCGCCCGGCACCTACTCGACCTCGCCGTCCGTGAGGACACGAAGCTGGTCGTCTACGCCACGCAGCAGGATCTCGCCGACGCCATCGGATCGGTGCGCGAGGTGGTTTCGCGCGCGGTCATGCACTTCCGCGAGCAGGGGCTGCTGCAGCGGGCGTCCCGTGGGCTGATCGTCTGTGATCCGGCGGGTCTGCACCGCGAGTCGATCCAGTAGCCGTGGTCGCCGCCCTGATGTGACCGCCGTGATAAATGTCACAGCGGCGAGCGCCCCGCTGACGTATTGTCCGCGCGGCCGTTTCCGGTGTGTCAGCAGCGACGGAGCGGGTTAGGAGGAGGATTAACAGTGAAGGTCCTCTACACGGGGCAGGCGCCCTACCGCTACCTGCCGGACGGATTCTCGGAGCGGTACTCGTCGGTGGTGACGACTCCGTACGCGGAGCTGGTCGAGCCGCAGCAGATGCACGCGTCGCTGCACGCGTATGTCGAGGAGTTGCTGCACGCCGCTCGCTGCGGCTACGACGGCGTCATGGTCGACGAGCACAGCCAGTGCTCCTACGACATCTCGCCCAACCCGAACCTCGCGGCCGCGATTGTCGCTCACACGACACGGGTGGAGGGCCTCGATACGGCGATCGCGATCCTCGGACGATCGCTCGGCAAGTCGCGCGAGCCGCTCAAGATCGCAGAGGAGTACGCGGTGATTGACGCGATCAGCGGCGGTCGTGTGATCGCCGGCATGCCGATCGGTGCCAGCTACGACGCGAACCAGAGCGGCGGGATCCCGCCGATCGAGACAAATTTGCGGGCCGAGGAGGGTCGCGCGCTGCTCGAGAAGGCCTGGTCGGCAACTGAACCCTTCGCATGGAACGGGAAGTACTCGCGCTACCCGTGCGTCAACATCTGGCCGCGTCCCCTCCAGCAGCCGCGCCCGCCGTTCTGGGTTCCGGACAGCGGCACGTCGAGCCTCGCCGACATCGTCGACCGAGATGACGTCTTCACCTACCTCAGCTGGTTTGGTCCGACGCCGGCTGCCAGGCGCATCTACGACCGTTTCTGGGAGCTCGCGGACAGGTATGGCAGCGACCAGAACCCCTACCGCCTCGCGGCGGTGCAGGTCGTCTGCGTCGCCGACACCGATAGCGAGGCCGAGCGGCTGTACGGACAGCACCTGCAGACGCACTTCCGCAACAGCCAGGGCGCGATCCCGGCGCCGGGGTTCGCGCTGCCCGGCTACGTCGACATTTCGGGCCTGGAGGCGGTCGTGCGCGATCCCGGCGACCTGGGGGCCGGACCGGAGCTGAGCGCGATCACTTACAAGGAGCTGGCCGACTCGCGCGCGGCAATCGTCGGCGGCGTGCCGACGGTCGTCGATCAGATCACCGAGCTCGTCAAGGACTGCAGCATCGGCAACCTGCTGGTGATGCTGCAGGTCGGCTCGATGCCACACGAGCTCGCTCGCGACAACATCGGCCGGTTTGCCTCGGACGTGCTGCCGCACCTGCGTGGCATCTGGGAGGACGACGGGTGGGAGCACCGCTGGTGGCCCACCGGAATCGGCACCCGCACGAGTGGCGACGCCCTCGCCGGCGTGTAGGCGCGCCCAAGTGGAGCGAGCAGACCGGAGGAAATCGAGATGCATGTAGCAGCACCGGCGTTCCACGAGGAGACAGTGAACGTCTGGAACGACCGGCTTGAGATCCACGTCACGATCGCCGGGAGCGGCCCGCCGCTCCTGTTCCTGCACTCCGCCGCCGGTCCGCGCTGGGTCGAGTTCCTTGATCGCCTCAGCGCCCACCGCACGATCTACGCGCCAGAGCTTCCAGGGACCAGCGCCGCCGACCCGCACGCGATCCACACGGTCGAGAACTTCGCCGACCTGATCCTGATCTACGAGGAGGTGGTGCGCGGTCTGGGCATCGAGGGCGCCCCTGCGATCGGCGAATCGCTGGGCGGGATGATGGCGTGCGACCTCGCGGCGCACTTCCGCTCGCTGCTCTCGAAGCTCGTCCTGATCTCGCCGGCGGGCCTGTGGAGCGACGACCACCCGCCTCCGGTTTTCGAGCTGATGGGCAGCCCGCCCGAGCGCGTGCCCGAGTTCCTGTTCTTCGACCACGAGGGAGAGATCGCGAGGGAGTTCTTTGCGCTACCCGAGGATCCCGAGCTGATCCCGCCGCTGGTCGCCTCGCATGTCTGGGCTCAGGGGTGCTCGTCGAAGTTCCTGTGGCCGATCCCCGAGCAGGGTCTCGCAAAGCGGCTGCACCGCGTCAGCGTGCCAACGCTGATCATCTTCGGCCGGGAGGATCGCGTCGTCCCATCGAGGTACGGGCAGGAGTTTCACGAGCGCATCGCCGGCAGCCGCCTCGAGGTGATCGAGCGCTGCGGGCACATCCCCCACATCGAGCAGCTCGATCGCACCTACGAGCTGGTCGAGGAGTTCCTCGGCCTATGAGCGCCCATGGGCTCGAAATCGGCCTGCTGCTGCTCCGGCTCGTCGTCGGCCTGCTGTGGTGCGGACATGCCACGCAGAAGCTGTTCGGCTGGTTCGGCGCGAAGCGACGGGGCACGCTTGAGGACGAGTTCGCCCATTTCGGGTACCACCCACCACTGCTGTTCGGCTACCTGGCCGGAGTGACCGAGCTGGTCGGCGGCCTGCTGCTGGCGACCGGTTTCGCGACCCCCGTGGGAGCGGGGTTGCTCGCGATCGTCGCCGTGCAGGCTACCGCTGCGGTGAAATGGCCGAACGGGCTGTGGACTCAGGATGACGGTTACGAGTACCTGCTGGTGCTGGCGGTGGTGGGCGTGAGCTTCGCCTTCATCGGCGGCGGCGAGCTGTCGCTCGACGCCGCCTTCGGGACCGGCTTCGCCGGGGTCGAGGCCGGCGTCATCGCGGTTGTGCTGGCGCTCACCACGCCGCTGATCCCGCGCTCGTTCGGCTCAGCCGCGGCGGGGACCGAAACCGGAGGAGCCAGGGACTGACAGGGTGCCGCGGCAGTACGATGCCGGGGCCGATGGCGAACTCTACGCGCCCATCGTCAGACGTTGGATCCAAGACGCTTCGCGACGTAGCCAAGCGGGTAGGCATCCATCCCGCCACGGTGTCGCGCGCGCTCAACGAGAGCACCCGCCATCTCGTCCGCCCCGAGACCGCCATCCGGGTCACCGAGGCGGCTCGCGAGATCGGCTACGCCCCGAACTCGATCGCCCGCAGCCTCAAGACCAGCAGGTCGCTGACGGTCGGCGTGATCCTGCCCGACCTGACAAACCCGGTGTTCCCGCCGATCGTCCGGGGCATCGAGGACGCGCTCGCGCCCGCCGGCTTCACCGCGCTGCTGGCCAACACCGACAACGACCAGGCGCGCGCACACTCGGTGCTGCAGGCGCTGCGGCGGCGTCAGGTCGACGGCTGGATCTCGGCCGTCGCAACGCTGCACGACCACCTGTTCACCGATGCCGGCGCACCGCTGGTGCTGCTCAGCCGCGAGGACAGCGCCGGCACGCCGGCGGTGGTGGGCGACGACCGCGACGGCATCGCCCAGGTGATCGCACACCTGGTTGCGCTCGGGCACCGCCGCGTCGCATACCTCGCTGGGCCGCAGGCGACGTCGACCGGAGCGAGCCGCTTCGCGGCCTACGAGCAGTTGGCCGCCGCCCGCGGGCTCGAGGTCGACGCCGCGCTCGTCCGCTTCGGTAACTCCTTCAGCGAACTGGAGGGCGCTCGCACGATCGGCGAGCTACTGGACGCCGGCGGTGACTTCACCGCCGTGATCGCGGGTAACGACATGATGGCGCTCGGCTGCTACGCGATGCTCACGGAGCGCGGCCTGCGTTGCCCGCAGGATGTCTCCGTCGTCGGCTTCAACGACATGCGTTTCGCCGACCGCTTCGCGCCGCCGCTGACGACGGTGCGGATCCCGCATCACGAGATGGGCCGGCGCGCCGCCGAGCAGCTGCTCGCGCGGATCGGCGGAGCAGTCGTCGCCAAGGGCCGCATCGTGCTGCCGGCAGAGCTGGTCGTGCGCGACTCGACGGCGCCGCCCGGCGGCGGCTAACGCGCCGAGAAGCCGCCGTCGATCAGGAAGTTCGCGCCGGTGACCCAGCTGCTCTCGTCGGAAGCGAGGAACAGCGCGGCGTGAGCGATGTCCTCGGAGGTGCCGATCCGTCCGAGCATCGTGTTCGCCGTGTGCGCCGCGAGGAACCCGGGGTCGGCGAACGCCGGCTCGGTTGCCGGCGTCAGGATCGCCCCGGGGCTGATCGCGTTGGCGCGGATCTTGTGAGGGCCGCCTTCGAGTGCGAGTTCGCGCGTCATCGCGATCACCGCACCCTTGGTGGCCGCGTGCGCGATCGAGCCGGGCGTCTCCGGCATCGCGGCGATGCCGCTGATCGAGCCGGTGTTGATGATCGAGCCGCCCCCGCGGGCGACCAGGTGCGCCCAGGCGGCGCTGCAGGCGTAGAACATCAGGTGCAGCTCGTTGCGGATCGTGAAGTGCCAGTCCTCATCGGTCATGTCCGCGATCGACGCGAAGCGCGGGGCCGAGGCGTTGTTGTAGAGGACGTCAAAGCCGCCGTGGAGTTCGGCGGCCTCGTCGATCCAGGCGCGCGCCGTGGCGGAGTCGCCGAGGTCAACCGGCTCAGCCGAGGTCATCGAGCCACCGGCGGCGCGGACCATCGCGACCGTCTCGCGCGACTGCTCGACCTTGAGGTCGCAGCCGACGATCGTGGCGCCCTCCTGCGCGAACAGGAGCGCCGCGGCGCGCCCCTGGCCGCCGGCGGTGCCGGTGATCAGGGCCACCTTTCCAGCGAGGCGATCACCCATTCGAGCCCGTTTCTCGATGACATCCGCGGTGCCGCGGGTCGGCGGCCCGCTTGATCGTGCTCGCTGCGGCCATGGGGGATCGGCAACGTAGTTGACCCAGCGGTGACTGTCAACTCGCCCGCGGCGACCGAGCGCGCCTGCAGTGACAATAGTCACGGCGACCATGGGTCGCCTGGGAGATAATCGCGTGGCCAGGGGGCGCGCCAAGGGCAGTAAGTCACAGACAGCGTGGAGGTTGGTGAGAGGATGAGCGACGGATCGGTGACAGTCGGCGGAGCCGGCGCGGTGGAAGATCGCGATCAACCTGAGCTCGTGGCTGCGGCCAAGGGTTTGATCGAGCTGGCGGACGCGCACGCCGCCGACGCAGAGGCGAAGGGCGCTCTGACCGACGAACTCGTCGAGGCGTTCCACGAGACCGGGCTGTGGGGGATCTGGGTCCCGCGCTCGCTCGGCGGGGCGGAACTCGACCCGGTCCCGTCGATCGAGGTCATCGAGCACCTGTCCTACGGCGACGCCTCGGCCGGCTGGGTCCTGATGGCCGGCACGCTGGCGACGGGCTGCGACGCGGCCTACCTGGGCGATGAGGCGGTCGAGCAGATGTACGGGCCCGGGCGCCTGCTGGTCCACGAGGGTGCCGGCACGCAGCCGGGTCGGGCCGTACCGACGGAGGGCGGGTACCTGCTCAGCGGCGAGTGGCACTTCGCCTCGGGCGTCAAGCACGCCCCGATCATCCTCTTCTTCTCTGAGGTCACGACCACCGGGAAGCGCAGGATCTGCGTCTTTCCGACGGAGCAGGCGACGTTGATCGAGAACTGGGACGTGC
>Ga0123356_10006868_pt1 | contig 11444 bp, 7 predicted proteins | sample TergutEmb28metaG_2_FD_92546 | JGI IMG/M metagenome (GOLD analysis project Ga0123356, IMG submission 92546) | Embiratermes neotenicus P3 segment gut microbial communities from Petit-Saut dam, French Guiana - Emb289 P3 | ecosystem: Host-associated > Arthropoda: Insects > Digestive system > Gut ... | reverse complement strand
TGCAAAGAGATTTGTGAGGCAAAACGTGGGTATTTCTGGATTGACCCGGCGATAGGACAAGCCTGCGCTGGTGTTTATCGGGAGCCCTGTCACCCCGGAAGATTGCCTAGCCCCAAGGATTTGAACCCGTACATAAAATGGATGGTGCGATGGTGCGCCCTGAAACCGGCTCACAAGTGTGAGTCCGAGTCACCGGCGTTGCCGACCATGGACCCGTATTTTAATCACGAACTGCCCGACGAAGCGCCTCCAGGTAGCTGTAGCCCCAGATCGTGTCTGGCAGGAGGACGCCGTCCTCGGTCCACTCGTTCCATGCCCCAATGTAGATCCGCCTCTGGGAATTCTGTTCCTCTGCAAAATGCCGCGCCGCGCGCAACAGGCGTTCAAACTGGTCAGGCGAGCGGTTGATCGCCACGCATGCGTTATCGCCAAACCGGGGACTATCATCCCAGCCCACTGAACAGGTCGGGAAGAACGGCACATCTACCACGCCTCGCTTGCTCTTCCACGATGCAATAGCCTCGCGCGCACCCACCCCATAGGGGATGCGCGAGCCAGGCGGCTTCGAGCCATACGTCCAGCCCATAGTGCCATACACCACCGCGCTGTCGAACCCCAGGCTTCGCAGCTTCTGTTGATGCATATCCCAGCCATTGCATACCTGCAGATGCAGCCGGAAGCCGTGCTTCTGTGCGCGTGTGCGCATCGCATCAAGGGCAAGCTTGAGCCCATCCTCCCCTCCCATTTTCTGCATCACTTTGTTCGGATCGAAGATTCCAAAGACGTGGGCTCCATCGAACTTGAGATAATTCTGCTGGCTGAAGTAGCGTTCTGCGCAGTAGTCGCATACACGCTCGAAATCCGCAAGCGAATGCTTTTGCGGCAGAAGCATGGCAGCATCCTTGGGCGATCGCGCCGGATACAGGTTTTTCCAGTCGTGGTTCGCCCACATGATGCCGAACCGCAACTTGTCCCTGTTATCGGCTTTCAGCAGCCCGCGTTCCAACTGTTCCTGGTAGAACTGCGCGCCATCATGCCAGTACCAGTCGATCATCCATGCGTCCACGCCATAGGTAGAGGCCAGTTCCACTTCGCGTGCCGCCCACCTCGGGTCTGACTCGTCGTAATAACCCCACAGCGGGTAGTGCGGCATGGTATGACCTGGAAACATGGGGCGCGCCTTCCGCAGCGTGTCGAACTCCGTCCAGCCGCTGCCAAAGTGCGCTTCCATGTAGGGCGAGGCGTGCCAGCTTGGGAAGTTGAAGGCCACAACTTCCACCTTCGGCCTCTTTAATTCCGTGGTTCCGAGCGCTTCGTGGAGCTGCTGTTCGCTAAAGTACCCCTCCTCGGCCGCCTCCCCTATCAATGCGTCCGGCAGCCTGCGCGGAACGTCCGTAGCTTCCGGTGATTTTGCCGAAACGCTCCCGGAGACAGCTAAAGTGCCCGCGCCCGTGGCCAGGGCTCCAGTAATCAGTTCCCGTCTGTTCATCCGCGATACCCCTCGCGCCCAAGCCGAAGCATCGGCCAATAGTTTTTGCTGGCACTGCGCCCGTTCGTCAAAATCGAGCTTTTGTCGGGCCCATTTGCGTTCTGAAGCCTTGTAACCGCTTTCCGTGACTAGCTCATGTACCAGCCGCCATTTACAGAGATCGTCTGTCCCGTCATGTAGTCATTGATCGCCAGCATCACGGCTACCGAAGCTACATCGTCAACCGAACCGAAATGCCCCATCGGAATCAGAGCCGGACTTGCGTTCGGATTGCTGGCGACCATATCGGTCTCAATCAGCGCAGGAGCAATGGCGTTGACTGTGATCCCCTCTCTTATGAAGGCCGAGGCACAGGAGTGCGTCAGCCCGATGATTCCCGCCTTGGATGCGGCGTAGTGCGCGCCCACCGCTCCGCCCGTTTGGGCAGCAACTGAAGACAGGTTGATGATGCGCCCCCATTTTCTTTTCCGCATGCCGCCGATCACCGCCTGTGTCACCAGAAAGACCGACTTTAGATTGACGGCGAGCACTTCGTCCCACTCTGCTTCCGTGATCTCCTCCATTTTGCGCGGGTGGGCAATTGCGGCATTGTTGACGAGGATGTCGATGCCGCCGAGTCGCGCTTCAACTTCCGCAACCATTCGTTTCACGTCGGCGGCGACGGCAACGTCAGCCTGCAACGCCACTGCCTTTCGTCCTGTTCCCATGATTTCGCCACAGACTGCCTTCGCGGCTTCGGCGCGCTCATGGTAGTTCACGGCGACATCAGCACCCGCGTTAGCCAAGGCGGTGGCAACCGCCGCGCCAATGCCTCGACTGCTGCCAGTCACAAGTGCAACTCGGTTCGTCAGGTCTTTCATGCGGTCATTCTAAGCCTGCTCGATGGAGCTCCAGCTCGCGATATGGTCCCGAAATCAGTTTCCGCAAAATAAGGCCTCGGCAAGAATCATTCTTGGTGACCAGGGTCGTGCACAAATCCCTCGCAAAGGACAGCCGTCGCAATCGTAGGAGCTCTCACCAGGCATCGCTTCGGCGCTGCCGTTCGAGGCATCAATTCGTTACGGCCAGAACAGAGTTGACCCTGATGACTGGCGAATCTGATCCGTTTGTTCCCTGGGGTATCGCTTGTGCGGCAAACTGAGAAATAACACCTTTCCTGAAAAGGAGGCAGTGGGTCGAGCCGCCAAATTGGAAATAACCGAGCTGGTCACCTTTTCGTACCCGGCTGTGCTGTTCGACGGTCGCGATGCAGGAAGAGACCTCTGCCATTCCCACAGCGACCAGGCACATCAGGCCAATCGGCGGATCCGCCTCTATAAAAACCAGGGCCCGCGCCGCGGTATGTGCAATGTAGCCTTGCGAGTTACATGGTCCCGCTGGGTCAAAACCTTCCGTCGGCGCTTCCGAGAAATAGGTGCCCTCCACATGATGTATTTTTTTGATCGTGCCGGAGACCGGGCTGTGCCAACGGTGGTAGTTGTCGGCACTGAGAAATGCCTGGTACACCGTGCCGCCCACAAATTCATCAACAAACAGACCATCGAGCATGTGCCGCAAAGAATACGGCTGGGACTTGACCCAGAAGGCGTCGCATTCCTTCACATTTGTGCGGATGGCAAAGGGAGCGGCTTCACATGCGCTGACGATTACCTTGTGGTTATCGGCCTCAGCCACCGGCCGGGCGCCCGGCTTGAGCTGCCGGGTGAAAAAGTCGTTCCAGGACTTGAAGCCAAAGTAGGGAGCTCCGGGATCGTGGATGAAGTCTTCCATGTGCACCGCCTTTAAAGCTGCGGGTGACAACCAGCCATTTTCCGAAGTGTTCAAGACATAACGGGAATCCGCCGAGTCAAGATACCGGGTCCATACGTTCAGCACCTTTCTCAACATGGCATTCACCTTTGGAGACAGGAATGCCGCCAGTCCCGCCTGAGTGATCATCGGAAAATCCAGAATGGCATTGATCGGGCATCCGACCATAGCCGTTGTATTGAATTCAGGCGCCGAAGTCAGGACGTGGTTGATGATCCGAAGCATCTGGTGATAGTCCTGAATCTTGATGTCGCCACTGCCAGGGGGCGGAGAGAATGCCGGCTGCTCTTCGAACATTTGCGTGAAGTACATGTACATCTCTGCGTCGTTTTCGATCATTGCGCGAAATTCATCAACCACTGGATGAAATGGAGGTTCTGTCTTCTCCGCTGCCTCAATAGCGTTTTTCAACCACGCGTTGAGGCGTTGCGGATCGGAAGGCAACCAGCGTCCCAGACGAGCCGTGTGTCGCAAGTGCTTGGAATGATGCCTGGAGTGATTCATAACGTCCTTTCGATGAATGCGACAATGGGCGCGATTTGCAAAGCGGTTTCGAGGAGGCAAGGAAATTGATGGGGAGTTCCTGGAGACGAAGTTCCCGAAGTCCTTCCTCGTGCTTGTCCGTCATCAGAACCTTTGAGGCCTGGCTGGGCCTTCGGTCCAGCAATAGTCTTTCAATCCCTGTTCGCCCATAAATTGCTTTCGCGCAACGGCCGAGATTGTACCCCAGCCGCAAGATGGTCTGGTGGGTCAACCCTCAATGTGCTCTGTCGCAGCTTTCGTCATCACGGAGCTAAGCCCCGGGTGCGCGCGCGCCAATTCCCGGCACGGAGCATGACTGAAGGGCTACGCTCGCTTTGCGGTTCGCCCTTGCATTGTCCCAATCAAACGCCACCCGTGAAACGAAAACTGAAGTGAACCGATTTGGTGATCAGTGCGACCACAAATGTTGTTGCGAACCCTTTCCGGGTGGAGTTGAAAAGAAACAAGAAAATACAGGAGACCACAGGTCAGAACGACCCTTCTGAGCAGTTAATTTCCGATTGCGACAGTTAGGCGCGAGCGCAATGAAAACCAGACTGGAAGATGACAACGTTCAGTCTGCATCTTGATTCACCTCGGCTTTCTTCCCGAGCAGGCCGTACTCGTCTGCCACTACATAAGAGCAGACTCGGAAGTTGTCGCAATCCACGCCGGAAATTCCAGCCAGATGCTCGGCGGCCAATTGAGCGGGGACAATATCGAAAAGGAATTGCCAGCCTGGAGGTGCAGCCGGTGTCTGCAAAACGAGATCCGCCGCATCTTCGGGAAGATCCTGGCCGATCAGCATTACCGAGGCACCCAATGTCCCAAGATCACGAGCTACGGCAATGTCCTCTTCTCGCATGCGCTGCGGGTCGAGCCACAGGCCGACACGAGAACCGGTCGTGACAACCTCTTGCGGACCATGGCGGAAGCTGCCGGTCCCCATGGAGGTAGCAGGGTGCTTGGCACCTTCTTCCCACAGCAGACGAGCTTCGTGACAGCTGGCCAGACTGGAACCTCTCGCCAGAAAGTAGTAAGTGGATTGGGGCGCGAACCAGGTTGCGTCGGCAATCAGCTTTCGCCAACCCTCAATCGCTTGGGCAGTCTTGTCGATTGTGCGCAGTAGCGCCGCTTGGGCAAGGGAACTGAAAGAGTTCACGGTGGCCATTGCAAGAGCTGACGCGGTTGCCGCCAGTGTGGTATAGGTGTTGACAGAAATCGCGTGATCGAAATCAACCGGAACGACAACAGGAATCCGGGCTTGCTGAGCCAGAGGACCAGACTCCGAGTTCGTAAGGCCGATGACCGAGGTGCCGCATTCGCGAGCCTTGGCCAGCAAGTTGACAATTTCTACGGTTTGTCCACTGCGAGAAATGACGACAACTGCTGAGCGATCCGGGAAGGCACCGAAGTGCAGAAGCTCCGCGGCATCTTCCAGGAACACGGGGTAAGACCCCTGACTAAAAAATGGTGCTGCGGCGAGAGCAGCGCAGTAACTACTGCCGATGCCGGCCAGGTAGATATGATCGCTACTCTGGAGCATGGCCGCCGCCGCCTTCAGTTGCCGGTTTCCCGCTCCGCCGAGAAACTCCACGGTGGCGGCGAGAACGCTTGGCTGCCGTAAAATGTCATTCAAGAAATGGGTCATGCCTTAAGGGCTTGTCCGGTCGGAAGAGGTCCAGGAAACGTGTCCTCTGAAACCGATTTCAGTAACCGCTTGCAGTACTGCCCGTTTTATGCTTTTCGTTCTCCTCTGTCAAGTTGCCGGCCAATCCTCTCGCCGGCACCAACGGTCGGCTTTCTCTCCTCTGTGAGTCTCCCCCCCCTGCTTGACGCGCCTTAACCCAGGTTTCCCGGGAAGTTTCGGGAGAGGACGAAGGCTCACCTGTCTCGTTTACTTGTCTCATTTGGATCGGGCCGATGGAATCACCGAGCCGGGCCGGTGGACTCGCGGACAACCAACTCGGTCTCAATGTAATGCTCCGCGCCTTTGCGACGCTTCAGTTTCAGCATCTTGTCCAACGCGTCGAAAGCGACCGCTCCCAAGTGTTCCCGGGGCACACGGATTGTGGTGAGGGGAGGTCGTGCCAAGAAAGCAAAAGAGATGTCGTCGATGCCGATCACCGAGATGTCTTCCGGGACCTCGATGCCAGCATGCTCGAGAGTGCTCATTGCTCCCATCGCAATGAGATCACTCCCGCAGAAAATCACAGTAGGTTTCTCCTGGGCCGAAAGGATGGCGCCCACCGCCGAGGCACCGGAACCGATCTGGTAACCGCTGCTGATTACCGGAAATGGAAGCAGACCATGATTCTTTAGCCCGGCAATCAAGCCCTCCTTGATCGTCACCGCGGTCCAATTATCTTCCGGACCGGCAATGACAGCGGCGCGCCGATGGCCAAGCCCCACAATGTGTTCAATCGACTGTGCAATGCCTCGCTGATAGTCGATTGTGATCGTGCTTACCAATTTCTCTGGTGGGGGCAAATTACAGAAAACCACTCCCATGCCTGCCGCGACCAGTTCGGAAGTCATGCTTTTGGGGAGCGACGAGGTCATGATCGCTACTCCCCGCACATCGCTCTCGACGAGCTTCCGCATGATAGCTTTCGCCCGCTCCGGTTTGTATTCAGTGTTACAGAGGAGAACGTCAAATCCTCGATCCCATGCGCAAGACTGGAACCCGCGGATCAGTTCGGGAAAAAACGGATTGGCAATCTCCGAGATCACCAATCCAAACAAATCACTCTGGCCCGTGGCCAACCGGCGAGCATGAACGTTCTTGAAATACTTCATCTGCGCAACGACCTCAAGAACGCGTCGCTCCGTTTCTTCTGCGATGTAGTGCGTCTTGTTGAGGACGCGCGAAACCGTGGCGGGAGACACGCCTGCGCGTCTGGCCACCTCCTTCATGGTGGGACTCACTCGTTCTCCCGAGATTTGGCGAGTTCTTCGCATGGACCTTTCCCGGCGGTTAGGTTATGCGTTTGAAACGTACCACGATTCGCCCGCGCTGGGCCACGGGCGAAACATTCAGGACATCAAGGCCGCGAAGAAAGAACTTGACAACGCCAGCCAGGCCGCGTAAAAGGAGCTGCTGAAACCGATTTCGGAAACCGATTTCCTGTTTCGGTTTCGTCAGTGTCGCGACTCTGCGCTGGGGAGTGGGTTTATGCATCAGCAAAGGTTAGCGGTCATCGGTTGGTGTTGGCTCGCATTGGTCTTCCTTCTTCCGCGGCCAGCGGTTGCGCAGGCCGTGGGCGAGATCGTCGGAACCGTGACCGATCCGTCGGGGGCGGTCATGCCCGGTGCCACGATCACCGCCATGAATGAATCCACGCAAGTGTCGCAAGCCGCCGTCACGGGCAGCGCTGGAACTTATACCATCCCTCACCTGCTGGTGGGTACTTACACGGTGAGCGTCGACGCCAAAGGCTTCCAGAAAGGGAGCGCCTCTGGGATTACTCTGGACGTCAGCCAGAGCAGGGAGGTGAACTTTAAGCTGGCCCTGGTGGCGGTCTCGGAGACCGTGAAAGTGGATACTACGGCGCCGCTGCTCAACACCACCGATGCGACGATCGCCGGCTTGGTATCGGAAGAACAGGTCCAGAACCTGCCTCTCAATGGCAGAAGCATTGAGGGACTTGTCTTCATGCAGCCCGGCGTAGTCGCCGACACCGGTTCGATGGGGTGGATGACCGGCCAGGGGGCGGGGGGACAGTGGGTCGCTAATGGCAATCGTGGCGAAACGATGGTCGGAACTTTGGATAACGCCGACGTCAGCGATGCCGAGATGGGCACGACCCAGTTCCAGAACTTCAACCTCGACGCCATCGCCGAATTCAAGGTCCTGCAGAACGATTACTCCGCCGAATATGGCCAGGGCGGCGGGACCATCACCCAGCTCGTCAGCAAGACCGGCACCAACCAGTTTCACGGCAGCGCCTTTGAGTTCTTGCGCAACAGCGCTTTCGACGCGAGAAATTACTTCTCTACCTCTACCCCCGGTTTCCCGGCCGTGCCGCCTTTCAAGAGAAATGAATTCGGCGCGACGTTTGGCGGGCCCATCCGGAAAGAAAAGACATTCTTCTTTATCGAATATGCCGGCCTCAGGCAGAGACTGGGCGAGCCGGCCGTTGATCAGGTCCCTACGGCCGACGAAAGAAACGGCATCGTCCCGTACAACTACTATGACCCGACGACTCAGACCAATACACTACACACCTTCCAGGTGCCCCTGAATTCCGTGGCCAGCTCGATCATGAATAAATATCCGCTGCCGAACCTGCCGACCGGACCGAATTCCGGGCCCAACGCGTACTACTTCGAGCACTCGCAGCCGACCAATGACGACCAATGGTCCGCGCGCGTGGATCAGCACTTTGCCAAGGACACTCTGTTTGTGCGCGCGTCTTACCAAAACAATATCACCAAAGAAACGGATCCCTGGGCTGCAGTAATAGGAGGCGGAAACTTTTCATCGAGTAACGTCGGAGAGGCGCGCAATTACGTTCTCAGCGATACGCACATTTTCTCGCCCACTCTGCTCAATGACTTCGCTTTCACCCTGAACCGGGGCATCGAGGGGGTACCGGAGGTTCCCGCGGAGGCAAACACTACCAATACCGGTTTCGGGGACGGCACTCTACAGGGCTGGGGGCCGGACACGTTCTATACCAAGTATGTCGTCACCGTGTTCGACTATAAAGACGATGTCACCTGGACCAAGGGCCGCCACGCCTTCCACTTTGGGGGGCAAATTCGCCGGGAGTGGGACAATGGCACAGGCGTGACTTCGACCGGCCAAAGCGGAGAATATATCTTCGCTACGAACACGCCGCTCGCCGAGGCAATCACTTCGAACGATGGAAGCAACATCACCCTGCCCGCCGGATACGTCCCCCCTTCCGTTCCATCTGGTCAGGCAGTGCAACCGACCCCTACCCCCAGCCTGTTTGCCATGTTGGAGGCTAATACCCAGGCACCTTCTCATTACACCCGCGCAACGGCGGTGCCCGGATATGGCCCGGCCGGAGGCGGTAATAATTGGTGGTACCTGCGCCGTTGGACGTCCGCCGTCTACGCTCAGGACAACATTACCGTCAATCGCAGACTTACGGTGAACCTGGGTCTGCGCTATGAATACGCGTCCGTTCCCTGGGAACTCAAAAATCGCTTTGCCCGGCCTGCTGACTCTGGCCCCCTTTTCGGCGATTTCATCGTAAACCCCCAGCCCCTGTGGCAGCCGGACTACTTTAAGGGAGATTTCGCTCCTCGTTTTGGAATGGCGCTCAACCTGGGGAGGAACACGATCCTGCGGGGCGGGTTCGCGCTGTTCACCAATATGATTCCTACCGTTTATCCGGATCAGGCTTTGGTGAATTTCCCCATTGCCTCGCTCAATACTATATCCGGCGGGACGTATAGCCTGACCGCACAGCCGGTTAGCCTCCCCTATTTGACCAACCTTGCGGGGACGACACAGTACGCCAATTCAAAAGCAGTCCCCCCCAATACTCCAGTGCAGATTGAGCCGTACGCGGCCATCCTTGGCCCCCTGAACGGGGATTACCCCTCGAGTAAGCTGACCAATGGGTACACCTTGAGCGGCAATGTCACGCTAGAACACCAATTTGCCGGAGGCATTGCCGGCGAGGCTGCCTACGTCCTCAATAACGGCGTCGACCTTTACAACTCAAGCTATCCGAATGCATACAGCGGCGCTCTACCGCAGTTCACTCCCTTCACTCAAATCACTCCGGGGATTGGCGAACTTGAGATGATCACCAACAACGCCCACTCCACCTACAACGCCCTTCAACTGCAGGCGCGCAAGATTTCACCCACACACGGCCTCCAGTTCCAGGCCAATTACACCTGGGCAAAAGACCTGACCAATGCTGACGCCGTATGGAGTGCCGGGGGGCAGAACGGTGGAATCGTGCCGAACAATCCCCTGTGCGTGACGTGCGAGCGGGGGCTCTCCAGCTATAGCGTTGGCCAGCGGTTTGTTGCCAACTTCGAATACAACCTGCCCTTCGGACACTTCTCTTCACTTCCCCGCAGGCTGACGCAAGGCTGGAAGGCGATGGGGATCTTTTCTGCCCAGTCGGGAAATCCGTTCACTGTTGTCAACTACGTGACCTCGGAGTACGGCTCTGATGTCGTGGAATACACTGCCGGTGCCCGGCCAAACCTTCTCGAGAAGCCCACTTACGCCCGCAAACAGCTACCCGGTGGGGCCTATCAATTTTTCTCCGATGCAGTGATTGGTCTGACTCCCGGGGTGCCTATTGGGCAGCAGAGCGGGATTCCTTGGGGGGTCGGGACTGGCTTCTTCGGTATACCAACCATCGTCAACCCCGTGACCGGCAGTCCGGTGTCCACCCCGGGAGATTTAGGGCGCAATACCTTCGTCGGCCCAGCCTGGTGGAATTTTGACGCCTCGATGATCAAGGATACGCACATCACGGAACGGACGAGCGTGCAGTTCCGCGCGGAGTTCTTCAATGTGATGAACCACACCACTTTTGCCACGCCGAATGGAGGGATGGGGAGTACCAACTTCGGACTTTCCACATTCACGGCAACCACAGAGCGGCAGATTCAGTTCGGGCTGCGCCTGATGTTCTGATCGGAACCGGGAGTAGCGCGGCCTTCCCCGCGCTGTCCGGCGGGCGGCCGCGCCAGGATCTGTGTCAGCAATGAAAATAGCCAGATATGTTCGCGCTTACTTCCCGGTCAGCGAGTCCAACTTGCGCAGCATCTCGGCAATCTCGGGGTTCGACATGAAGTTCTTCCATACCAATCCCGTTCTGTAGTTCTCGACCATCACAACGATCGGCGCCTGGTTCAGTCCCATGTAGATTGGGGAGACCCAGTCTCGCCCGGGATTGAAGGCGTCGCGCGGACCGTAGATACCCCACAGTTGTGCCCCGAGATCGCGATAGTAGTGCTTGAACGCCCCCATCGACGCATCGGGTGTGTAAGGAAAAGATGCAAGCGCCCCCGTCAGAGTCAGCGTTCCCCGATCATAGTTATCGTCCGGCGCGTGAGGCACGTATCCGTCCGGACCGTCGCTGGCCGTGAGACCCCACGCATTGGGGCCGTAGCCTTCGAAATGTTTCGGATTGGCGATCGAATACGCACGATTGATGAGCGCAAGGCTGCGATTATTCTCGAAGTACGATGACGTGTAGCGATCATGCAGACTGTGCGGGTCGAAACCCAGGTAAGAGTAGTGCGTAAAGAACAGCGGACCGCCGGTTCCGACGCCCACATCGAGCTTAATTCCGTAGTAGGTGTGCCCGTTGGCGTAGTGGTTCCCCTCGACGGCGCGAGACCAGCCTTCGCGATAGCTGATCGCCATCTGCGACTGGGAGGCCCAGCCCGAGTAATACATGTCTACAGGCACTCGGTGCGTTGGTGACGACATGGCGAGCAGGTACGTGATCATCACTTCATTGAACCCAATCAGCGGATGGTGAATCTGCCAGCTCCATTGCGAAGACCAGTGCCAGTAGAGGAAGTCGCTTTGGGGATCGCTGCGATACCAATCCCATTCCACGGTTTCCCAGAGCTGCGAAATCCGACGGTAGAGATCCTGCTCGGCAGCGCTATT
>Ga0123356_10006867_pt1 | contig 11449 bp, 10 predicted proteins | sample TergutEmb28metaG_2_FD_92546 | JGI IMG/M metagenome (GOLD analysis project Ga0123356, IMG submission 92546) | Embiratermes neotenicus P3 segment gut microbial communities from Petit-Saut dam, French Guiana - Emb289 P3 | ecosystem: Host-associated > Arthropoda: Insects > Digestive system > Gut ... | reverse complement strand
TTTTCCGGCGGAACAGAAATTCGACTTCCTGCCCGAGGCGGCGGCGCCGCAGGGCGTCTGCGCATTCCTCACCATCCAGGAAGGCTGCGACCGGTTCTGCAGTTTCTGCGTCGTGCCGTACACCCGCGGTGCCGAGCAGAGCCGGCCAGCCGCGGCTGTGATCGCCGAGGCGAAGCGGCTGATCGCACAAGGGGCGCGCGAGATCACCCTGCTTGGACAGAACGTGAACGCCTGGCACGGCGAAGCGCCTGGCGGCACCGCCTGGGGTCTCGGCCAGCTGATCCGCGAACTGGCGGCGCTGCCAGGGTTGCTGCGGCTGCGCTATGCCACGTCGCACCCGCGCGACATGGCGGACGAGCTGATCGCCGCGCACCGCGACGTACCCATTCTGATGCCATTCTTGCATCTGCCGGTGCAGTCAGGGTCGGATCGCGTGCTCGCGGCCATGAACCGCAAGCATACCGCCGCGGACTACCGGCGCATTGTGGACAGGCTCCGTGCGGCGCGACCGGACCTGGCCTTATCGTCGGATTTCATCGTCGGCCATCCGGGTGAGACCGCGAGGGACTTTGCCGAGACGTTGAAACTCGTGCGTGATGTCGGTTTCGCCCAGGCGTACAGCTTCTGCTACTCGCCGCGGCCCGGCACGCCTGCTGCCAGCGCGTCGGGCCAGGTGCCGGACGACGAGAAGCGGGAACGGCTCGCAGCGCTGCAGGCGCTGCTGCGCGAGCAACAGGCGCGCTTCAACGGAGGCTGCGTCGGGTTGACCATGTCGGTGCTGTTCACCGGCCCCGGCCGCCATCCGGGCCAGATCGTCGGACGTTCATCATTTCTTCAGCCCGTACACCTTTCCGGTCCCGTTAAGCTGGTCGGCAGCGAATCAGAGGTGCGAATCACCGCCGCACTCCCCAACTCTTTGTCTGCAACCCTGACAGAGGAGCGAGCCTGCGCTTGAGCCAAACCACATATTCCGCGTCTCCGACCCCGATCTCTGCGGCCAGCAAGGCCGTGACTCTGCAGTTTTCCGACAACACGTTGCTGCCACTCCTGCTGGGCGACCACGACCGGCACCTTGTCCGTATCGAGCAAGCCCTCGGCGTACGTCTGTCATGCCGCGGCAACCGTGTGGCAATCACCGGCGAAGTTTCGCGTGTCGACGCAGTACGGAGCATGTTGCAGGGGCTATGGCGCCGACTGGAACGCGGCGAGATGGTCGGGCGGCCGGAAGTGGAAGCGGCGATCCGGCTAGCAGAGACCGACATTGATCCGCGATCGCCTCTGTCCGACCTGCCCGCGATCCGCACGCGACGCGGTGCGGTCAGCCCTCGCAGCGGAGGGCAGGCGGCGTATATCGAGGCGTTGGCGTTGCATGAGATGGTGTTTGGCGTCGGGCCGGCGGGTACCGGCAAAACTTACCTGGCGGTCGCCCAGGCAGTGGCGATGCTGCAGAACGGCAAGGTGGACCGCATCGTTCTGTCGCGTCCGGCGGTCGAGGCGGGTGAACGTCTCGGGTTCCTGCCGGGGGATATGAAAGAGAAGGTCGATCCCTATCTGCGCCCGCTGTACGACGCCCTCTACGATCTGATGCCGGTGGATCAGGTCACGCGACGGATGAACAACGGCGAGATCGAGATCGCGCCGTTGGCGTTCATGCGTGGACGGACGTTGGCCCATGCCTATGCGATTTTGGATGAGGCGCAGAACACATCGGCGATGCAGATGAAAATGTGGCTGACCCGCATGGGCGAGGGCACGCGCATGGTCGTCACCGGTGATCTGACGCAGGTGGACCTTCCGCCGGGCGTGACGTCCGGGCTGCGCGACGCGCTGGATACGCTGGAGGGGATACCGGGCATCTCCGTGGTACGGTTCGACAAGCGTGACGTCGTGCGGCATCCGCTGGTGGCGCGGATCGTCGATGCGTACGACCAGCGTGCGGCAGCGCAGGGCGACAAGCGCCGCGAGGCACGGCGATCGCGCGATGGCGGGGATGCGGTTGGGAAATAGCGAAATGGGCTCAGCCCGCAGACTAGCCTATCATCTCTTGGTCGAGAGAGTGAATCCAGCGCAGGGCCGCGGTTGCCTCGCGCTGGCGCCCGGTCTGACGGGCTGGATGAACGGCGGTCATTCGCCCGAGGACGTGGTGGCGAACGGCCAGGATGGCATCGACGTGGGGATTGAAGCGGCGAACGACCTGGACGGCTCGCGGCAGGGGATACCGGAACACGCGCGCCGCCTGGTCCTGGACGCGGCACGATAGGCCATGGAACCTGGAAGTAGATGCCCCGCGCGAGCGGGGAACCAGCAACCACCCATCGAGGTGATCGTCACCGAGCCGGCGTGGCGCCGTCTGGTGCCGCAGGCGGCGCGCATCGCTGCACGGGCGGCTGCGGCGGCGGGTGCGACTGGTACCGTCGTGCTGGCCGGCGACCACATGGTGCGCCGGTTGAACGCGCGCCACCGCGGCCGTAACAAACCGACCAACGTGCTGACCTATGGATCGCCGGCGCCGGAAGTCATCTTGGCGCTGGGTGTCGTCCGGCGCGAAGCGGCCGCCACCTCGCGCAGCCTGGCACACCACCTCGCACATTTGGTGGTCCACGGGGCATTGCACCTGCGCGGTCACGACCATCTGGATGCGGGCGAGGCACGACGGATGGAAATGGCCGAGACACGCATCCTGCACCGGCTGCGCGTCCCCAACCCGTGGCGGCGTACGTGAGCGGCGTGCGCCCCGGGCTGGTGAATCGTCTGCGCGCGCTGACCCGGCGGCGGCATCCGGAGCCATCGCTGCGCGAGTCGATCGCCGAGTTGGTGCAGGAGGCGGCCGAAGAGCAGGTGCTACCGGGCGAGCCGCCGGAACTGGACAGGCACGAGCGGCTGCTGATCGCAAATGTGCTGCGGCTTCGCGAGACGACGGCGGCCGACGTGATGGTGCCTCGGGCCGACATCGTCGCCATGCGCTCCGACGTCACGTTGGAACAAGCGATCGAGCAATTGCGGGAGGATGGACACTCGCGGCTGCCGGTTTATCGCGAGCAATTGGACGACGTGGTGGGCATGATCCATGTGAAGGACGTGTTCGCCTATGTCGGGCGGCCTGAGGCGTTCTCGGTCGAGACGATCATGCGCAAGCCACTGCTCGTCGCGCCGCAACTGCCCGTGCTCGACCTGCTGGCCCAGATGCGCCAGCAGCGGATGCATCTGGCTCTGGTGATCGACGAATACGGCGGCATCGATGGGCTGGTGACAATCGAGGACCTGGTGGAGACGATCACCGGCGACATAGCCGATGAGCATGACGATCCGGATGCACCCATGGTGACAGAGCGGCCTGACGGGTCGCTGGATATGGACGCACGCATGCCCGTGGCGGAGTTCGAGGAGAAGCTGGGGCCGGTGTTGTGCGAGGATGAACGCGACTCGGACATCCACACCGTGGGCGGCCTCGTGTTCACGCTGGCCGGACGCGTGCCGGCGAAAGGGGAGGTGGTCAGTCACCCCGCGGGACTGGAGTTCCGCGTGCTGGATGCGGACCCGCGGCGGATTCGGCGGGTGCGGGTGCGGCGGGTAGAGGAGCCTGAAGCGGAGCCACGGGCGGAGGCGGCGGAGTAGCGGCGGCGAACCGGCGAACCCGACACTACAGACGACCGCCCCGATCTACGGCCAAACGATGTCCTCCCGTCGATCACCGTTGCTTGCAACGAAGTTGCCAGCGCGACGCTCGAGGTTTTCGCATCCGACCGGCGCAAGCAACGTACCCTCGGGCGATGCATCGAGATAAGTTCACAAGCAGGCCGCCACGCCCCCGGCAAGGCGACGGCTTGCCACTCTGACGTGCCATGGTCGCGGGCCGCTGACACCGGACCTGGGATCCGCCAAGACTATGAGCGTTTCGCGCCCGAGGTGCTCCTGTCAATCATTCACGATCGTCGCCCAATCATAGAGCGGGTCTGCCGCACCGAACCAGCGGCCAAACAGCGCAAGACGTGGTTATGGCCGGCGCGGCAATTTCGCTACGTGCCACTGCTGGCGCCGGGTTCGTTGCAGCGTCGAGGCAGCAGCACAGCGCATCAAGCCAGCTGAATTTCCGGAACGATCTCCGTGCCCTTTGTTTCGGGGCTGAACAGCATCGCGATGCAGACCGAGACGGACGCGACGGTCGTGCCAATCAGCATCGGTATCGCGAACCCCATGTGCCAGCTGGTTGCAAAGTAGGCCAGGACCGGCCCCACCAGGCCGCCGAAAATCGCTCCCTGATGATAGCAAAAGCCAGTGGCAGTCGCCCGCACCTCTGTCGGGAAGCGTTCGGACAAATAGTGTGGCCATTGCGTATGCATGCCACCACCGCCGAAAAAGCCCTGTAAGGTAAAGAAGATCACGATCATCGAATAGTTGGTGGTGAGCAGATACAGCGGCGTAATCGGGATCGTCACGAGGGCGATGATGATGAGCGTCGGCCGGCGGCCATAACGGTCGGCAAACCAGCCCCAAAGCATCGCCGAGATGAAAAACATAAGGCTTTGCAGCATGATTGGAAGCGCCACGTAAGCGGTGGGAAGGCCGAGGTCCTTCTGCAGGTACGAGGGGAACATGCCGCCGACCGAGTAGCCGACAACGAACGCGCTGGCCATCATCCAGCACGCCGTGAGGGTATTGGAGAGCACGCCCCGCTTGAAAATGCTGAGCAGCGGTGCACGGAACTCACGGTTCTCAAGGCGCTGCCGGCGCCGGTTCTCAACCCAAATTGCGGGTTCTTTCACGAATATCCGGATATAGACGATCAGCAACGCCGGCAGTACGCCGATCAATAATAGGCCCCGCCAGCCGATCGAATCATAGAGCAGAGCATAAGCGGCGCTAGACAGCAGCGCTCCAAGGCCCCAGGAGCCCTGCAACACCGAGCCCATGAAGCCACGCGAACGCTGCGGCCATGTTTCCATCGCCAGCGCCGCGCCGGCTGGCCATTCGGCACCCATGCCGATGCCCAAGAGGGTGCGGAACAGCAACAGTATCATAAAGCTTGGTGCGAGACCCGCGAAGAGGTTGCACACCGAAAACCAGGCGATCGAGATCATCAAGGGCTTCTTGCGGCCGACCCGGTCGGCGACCCAGCCAGAGGCTGTGGCGCCGACCAGTCGCATCCACAATGTCAGTGTAAAGACTACAGCGACCTCAGTCAGTGGCACACCGAAGTCCTTGGAAATCGGCACCATGAGCAGCAAGAAAATCGTGAAGTCGAACGCATCGAGCGTCCACCCGAGCCAGGCGGCGACCCACGCAAGCCATTGATCCTTGGTTGGCTCCTTCCACCAAGGAATCTGATGCACGTTCGCTGTGGCGGTCGACATGAAGCGTTCTCCCTGATTTTATTGTAATATTGGCGTCGTCCGACGTGAGACGAGGCAAGGCGAGCTTTATCGGGTCGTACTCTAAGGTGCACATGGACTAAAGTTCAATTCAGGGGATTCTCTGACTACACGTGCACGACTCTGCGAAACTCCCGACAATTACCCGACACAATTCTGTCCGTATTAGTGCGGGTATCTGACATCTTACCACTACGATGATTGCAACGATGCCTGGTATGGTTCGCGCCCTCCGACAGCACGCATGTCATTTGCGACTGGTTCGACGTTGCGGGCCGGCGCTGCCGGCCCCTCGCGCCCGCTGCACCCAATTTGGTTACCGTGCTGGGCATCCCCTGAAGCGGCAGGCCACCGCGCCCAGCGATGGCCCTCCAATCTCAACCCCCGCGAGCCCCGTCTGCGAAGGCTGGTTGGAACCAGACTTCGGGTCATTTGGGGATCGCGGCCTCCGAACTCCCATTGTTGGTGCCGGCGACACGGCGCAAACCCGCCGGCGCCGGACCGACCCATGTGCTACACGCCTCGCAAGCTGGCCGAGCCAGCACCAGTACCATCTGTCATTTGGGGACGCCCGCGCTTCTCCGTTAACGGGTGCTAGACCAACCTGGCGATACACACGAATATGTCGCGGCCGACTGAAATGCCGGGCCGCCGCCAATGCCGCCAACGATCCCAACCACAATGCTGCCCCCGGCCCGACCAGAGACCCGATCCCCGGCATAAGCCCGGCCTGTCCGTTTCGTTGGTACACGTGGTACGGCAAGTATCGGTGATGGTGCCGCTATCGCGGGTCATCGCGTCTCGGAAACCCGCACCCGGCCTCGGCGGTCGAGGCCCGCGACCGGCCGGGACGGCTTGGCCCATCCGGCCGACGCCGTCGCCTGGCTCGACGGCCGCGTCGCCGCGGCTGCGGCACTGATCCGGGAAGGCATGGCCGCCCACATGACATGGGCCGAGACCGCAGGCTTCTCGACCGAGCCCCGGGACCGCTACGCCGATCCCCCCTCGTGCGCTCGTCGGCGGTGGGATTGCTCCGCTCGATGACGTACCCTCTCTCACGGCAGTATGCGTCAGCCCGACACCGTGCCCGCAATGCTCGAGACCCGCTCGCAGGGCGGGGCGATAACTGCCCGGTCGTTTGCGTCTCGGGCAGGCTGTATCGGGCGGTCCATAAGAGTTGATACGGTGGTTTGAACGAGACGACAAACCGGAACACGCTATACGCCTGTTGGTTGGCGCGTACTTCGCGCCGCTTGGCGGCCCGACAAGAAACTATCCGGCTTCGCAGGCGTTGTTGCACGCCGATGGCACTTCGTTGGGAGCGGGCTGGGCCCGGCCAGCCGAGATATCCACATTTGACTGCGGGCGATGAGATGGCGCGTGACGTCATGTGGTCGTCGACCGCCGCTATCATCAGCGCCTCGGTTCAGTGGCGGCCCGTTCGACACAGTGCTCGAACGCCCAGAGTGCGGTGTAACGCTCTGCGGGCACCCGTCGGAATGGCGCCGGCGAGCAAGAGGTTGTTGTGCGGCGTGCAGGGCTCGATCGTCGATGTCATATTGCAGAAAATGATGAGACAAAGGAAATCAGCGTGTTCTGATTGTCGCAAAATCCGGGCTGCCGGCGTTAATGCGACACGCTAAGCGGCGTTGATGTTATAAACCTGTGACCGTCGGGCACATAGGTCGCAGCATAGGTCAGCCGCCGCTGCCGGACGGCTGCGCCAAAAGCCAGCGTAGGCTGGACGGGGCTTGTCGTCGCGCGGCACCCTGGTTGCCCCAAAGCGTCTCACATATTCTGTGACTCCCACGCGCCACATCGTCTCACATTGACGCCAGCACATGGACGAACGGGCGCTTGTCCCCGAGTTTTCGGTAACACGACAGCCGGAACCGAATCCCTGCGGCGGAGGAATGCATTGCGTAGCGCCAGGATGGGGGCCCATGGTGGCAGACAGGACGCACAATCCTTAACTATCAACAGACCAGGTCTTCTGATGTCTGCGCTAGGGATGTTGAAATCTCTGCAAATCGCCGTGAAATGTTTCACCTCGGTGGGGACACCGGTTCGATGCGCGCCCCGGATTTTTGGCGGTGTTTATGCGTTGTTAACGGTCGCTGTTGGTGTTTCCGGGTGCAGCGATATGCAGCAGAGGCCTCTCGCCAACCATCAGACGATCGGATCCGGACAGGTCTCCGAAGCTGCAAGGGGCTCCTCTGCTTCTGAGAGCGCGGGCAGCGCTGTCGTAAGGCCTCGGGTGCTGCCCAGCCTCGATCCACGGGACACGACGATTGAGGCGAGCCGACTGCGCACAGCGCTGCACCACGAGGTGCAGGGCCTTCTGCGACTGACGCAAGCCAAACAACGCCAGTGGATCAGCATGGCGCGCCAGATGCTTGCGGAACAGGACAGGGAGATCCGACGTGCCCAGCTGCTTGTCGCCGTTGACCGCAACCCACACGTCCAGGCCCTCACGTTGATTGTCGCGCAGCCGGATGGACCATGGATGGTCCTCGGCGGTACGCATGTCTCGACCGGTCAGCCGAACCGCCGCCTCTATTACATCACGCCAACAGGGGTTTTCCTGCATACTGATTCGATTCTCGATTATCGCGCGCAGGGTACGTTCAATGAGAACCATATTCGCGGCTTAGGCTTAAAGGGCATGCGTGTGTGGGATTTCGGATGGCAGTGGGCGCGCAAGGGCTGGCTCACGAACGGCGAAACTGGTCAGATCCGTCTACTGATGCACTCTACGGATCCCACCTATCTCGCACAGCGGATCGGCCGTCCCGCCTCCGAAGGATGCATCCGGGTGCCTGCGGATATGAACAAGTTCATCGACCGCCACGGTGTATTGGATGTTGATTATGAGCAGGCCGCTGTCTACGATATCGCCTTTCGCGCGATCCTACCGCGCAATGCAGATCCAACTCCGCTAGCCGGTGACACGCTCGTCGTGGTGGATTCATCGGAGCTGTAGTTTGTGCGAACTTAATTGCCAGCCGCCCCCTGGGTGACACGGTCAGGCGCCAACGATCAAGGAGCCAAACGGACGCACTGAGTGTACTGATCTATATGGACTAAACATCTCTGGCGTTCCTCCGACGCCAGCCTGTCGGTTCTCTCTCGCCACGCCGACAAAAACATTCGCAGCACTGTTTCGCATGCAGTCTCGTGATGCTGGAGGTGCTCCGAAAAGTTGGCAGCCTGGAGTCCGTGATTGAGAACGGCGAACTCCCAATTGCAGAAGAGTTCATGTAATTGCGGCAATCGCAGTATCGACGTGGCAAATGGCGGCTCGCAAGAAGCCTTGCGGCGTAACGCGCCAGGTGCGACATCCAATTGGTCAAGTAAGCCGAGAAGGAATGGGTATGAGGCGCTGCATTGGGGCGATCCTGCTGGCTCTTGCAACCGTGCCAGCAATGGCAGCACCGATTGGCGCCTGGGAGGCGTCGCAGAGTCCCGGCTGGTCGATACCGATGTTGGAGGCAGCCGAGACATTTGCCGGAAGGCATGATGTCACCGCGCTGATAGTCGTGCAGCATAGCACCGTTGTCGCGGATTGGGGTGATACGACAAAGCCGACGGAGCTCGCGTCCATCCGCAAGAGCTTACTCGATGCTCTAATCGGCATTGCGGTGTCGCAACATCGTGTTAATCTCGATAACACGATGGCGCAACTCGACATAGACGACAATCCGCCCTCGCTCTCGCCCGAAGAGCGGCAGGCGACAGTGCGGATGCTGCTGGAGGCACGGTCTGGCGTGTATCATCCGGCGCTGTATGAGACGCGGGCAATGGCGGCCAAGCGGCCGGCCCGCTTCAGCCATGCCCCGGGCACGTTCTGGTATTATAACAACTGGGACTTTAATGCGCTCGGTGCAATCTACGAGCAGGCAACCGGCCAATCGATCTACCAAGCGTTCGCGGAGGAGATCGCACGCCCGATCGGCATGCAGGATTACGATCCGAAGGCGCAGCACTATGTGCGCGGCAAAGCTTCCATCCATCCCGCGTACACATTTCGGATGAGCGCGCGCGATCTCGCACGGTTCGCGCTGCTATTCCGTAATCGCGGCGTGTGGGATGGGCGGCAGATCGTGCCCGCGCAATGGGTGCAAGACAGCACGACGGCATATTCGAAGGCCGATCATGGTTTCGGCTACGGATATTTGTGGTGGACGGCAGGCGTCCATGACGCGCTGCATCTACCGGCAGGGTCGTACTTTGCCTGGGGCGCGGGCGGCCAGTTCGCGTTCATCTTTCCGCAAGATGACCTGGTGATCGTAGAGCGCACCGACCGCGATCTGCACTTGACGCCCCCAACACTGTCCGAGATTGCTGAACTGCTGGCGGCGATCCGACGTGCCGGCGGATTGAAGTAAGAGCCTTCAGCCTAGGGGAGAGGATCCCTGCCGCCGGCGGGGTGACCAGCAGGACGAAGCGTCCATTGCCGCAAGGGGTGACCGCAACCGAAATCGGGGTGGGAACGACGAGGCGCACGCGCGCCTCGGAGCCAATGCGCCTCCAGGGGCGGGCAACGAGGGCGTGGCCGAACAGGTCGGGCCAGATTTCCGTGCGGTAGAACCGCCACTCGTTCTGATCCGAACGGATGCGGCAAGGCCGGTTCATCACGGATTTCGGCAAGACGGGGCGTGTCAGCTGGGGCGGAATGTCCTGCGGGCTGCGCACGGGCAGGGGTGCAGCGATCCGCCACCTGAACTCGTCACCTCCACAGGCGCACGGTAACCCGGGAGGTGCAGCACGAGGGTCGTGCTACGCCTGCTTCTGCTCGATCAAGCTGCGCCGGATCTTCCGCCCGCGCTCCACCATGTCCTCGATATAGGCAGCATCGCCCCAGCGGACTGCGCGTGCCATCGCCTGCGCGTCCTCCAGGAAGCGCGCCAGCATCTCGAGGAGCGCCTCGCGGTTGTTGAGGAATATGTCGCGCCACATCACCGGGTCGCTTGCCGCGATGCGGGTGAAATCGCGAAAGCCCGAGGCAGCGAAATTGATCACCTCCTGTCGGCTCTCATCCGCGAGGTCGTCGGCGGTGCCGCAGATGGTGAAGGCGATCAGGTGCGGCAGATGCGAAACGATCGCTAGCACCCGGTCGTGATGCCCCGGCTCCATTCGCTCCACCATGCAGCCGCAGCGGCGCCACAGCTCCTCGATCTTCGCGACGGCGGCCGCGTCGGTGCCGGGGGGCGGCGTCAGCAGTGTCCAGCGGCCCTGAAAGAGCGTGATGAAACCGGCATCCGGGCCCGAGTATTCCGTGCCGGCGACGGGATGTGCGGGCACGAAATGCACGCCGGCAGGCACCAGCGGTCCAACATCGCGGATCACCGATTGCTTGGTCGAGCCGACGTCCGTCAGAATCGTGCCCGGCGCCAGGTGCGGCGCGATGCGTGCGGCGAGTTCGGCGAAGGCGCCGACGGGCGCGCACAGCATGACGCAGTCCGCACCTTCCACCGCGCGCGCGGGATCGAGCTCCACGCGGTCGGCGAAGCCGAGCTCCGCCACACGGTCCAGCGTCTTCTGCGTGCGTGCGTTCACGACGATCTCGGCGGCGAGGTCGCCGCGGTCGCGGGCGATGCGCGCGATGGAGCTGCCAATCAGCCCGATGCCGAGCAGCGCCATGCGGCGAAACAGCAGATCAGCCATACACCTATTCCACGAAGTGGGTGCGAGCCGCGCAGTGGATCAACGCGCTGCGCAGGGGCACGTGAGTGGTGAAGTGCGCCCACGCGTCATGCGGCACGCCGCTCACCCTCGATCCTACGTATCTCGCCCTGTCCGGCACAGCGCGAGAGCAGCTCAGCCCGAACTCACCCACGCCCGCCTCGCATAAACGCGGTAAGCCCGGCGACCACCGCCTCGACTTCGTCGGCGAGCCCCACCGTGATGCGCAAACAATGTGCCAGACCGTAGCCGCGCACACCGCGCACGATGATGCCGCGTTTGCGCAGGAACGTGTCGGCCGCCTCGGCGAGGACGGACGTGCCGAAATCCGCCAACACGAAATTCCCCTCGCTTGGCCAGACCTTGATGCCGGCCGCCTTCAGCCCCGCTGCGAG
>Ga0123356_10006866_pt1 | contig 11449 bp, 1 predicted proteins | sample TergutEmb28metaG_2_FD_92546 | JGI IMG/M metagenome (GOLD analysis project Ga0123356, IMG submission 92546) | Embiratermes neotenicus P3 segment gut microbial communities from Petit-Saut dam, French Guiana - Emb289 P3 | ecosystem: Host-associated > Arthropoda: Insects > Digestive system > Gut ... | reverse complement strand
TTAAAGCTAAATGCGCTGCAAATGAAAACGATTTTTTTTACTCCGGTTGGAGATTTTGAATCCAATGCGGAGTTGTAGGTAATAAAAACAGAGTTTTTTTGATTCGCTTGGCGGCATAGTTGGTCGGGCTGTAATTGTAATTACGTACTTTGAGGAATTATAGACGGAAACTATATAGGCACTCTCTTATGAATAAAAAAACAGACATCCTCGACTCCCGAATAAAAAAACTTGTAATCGAACTGCCGCATTACATTTTCAGCCACTCGTCAACAGAGAAGGCGCAGCATTTTGTTGGGCGGGTACAGGTACTGCAAAAATTAACAAAACTAATTGAAAGCACCATAGATAAAACCGGCGTTTATTTGGTTACAGGAAACCGCGGGGTGGGGAAAACGAATTTGGTTAGTCAGGTGATTAATCAGACTTCGCTGCAACGGAACTCTAATTTTTTTAGAGGGCTTAGGTACTTTTTTATTCTTTTGTTTTCGGTGGGGGTGGTGCAGTTTTGTTTGCAATGGTTTAGAATCACGAAATCAACCGATATAACTTTATGGATTAATAAAGTGGCTATAGAATCACTCAATGCAATTCAAGGATTGTTGATAATACCTAAATTGTCTTTTAAGGATGATTCTTCCGTAATATTGGGAATATTAGCAGCTGTTTTTATGGGTACTCTCTCTTTAGCTTGGTATTTTAATGATTATAGATACAAAATTCCCAAACGAAATGGTTTGTGGGGAAAATTAAAATCGTTTACAAGTTACGTTTGGTCAATTTTCAAAATACCTGTTATTCCACCTAATTTTCAAAATCGGTATTGGAAGCGACTGTATTTTTTCAATGTAATTTCGGTAGTTTGTGTTACCCAAATTGTTTCATTGATTATCCCGTTACTGCTTAACGAAAACAAAACTCCTCTTACTCCAATAACAATATTTCTGATTTGTACAGTATTTGTATTGTTCGCAATGCTTGTAAGATTTTACTTTCATAACTGGAACGAATATGAAACAAAAAAAATGACATGGAAGCGCCGCTTACTTTTTCCGTTCAAATCACTTTTAAAATCCGCTGGAAATTTCGCAAAAAGCAGCAAGCGAGTATACCTGCGAATAAATTTCGGTCACAAGCTAAAAGACGAAAAAGATATTCTGCGCCTAATAACGCGCACTTTGTATACAGAATACGGTAAGTTTCGAAGTTCATTTTGGAGGATGTTTTTTTGGAGAATTATTGCGTTTGGGTTTCTTCTGCTTTTTGCTACTTTGTTTAGCAGCATCGTGGAAAGACAGGAATTTTATGATAATGTGAAAGACGCATCGTTATATCAAGTCAGTTCACAAATACTTTTAGGTGTAAAGGATTCGACCAAGTTTAATGAATTAAATAAAGAGCGTTTATATATCGCATTTTCAGAATTTAGCGTTTTTTCATCATCTGAAAAATTTTTATTAGCAATTGATCAGATCATTTTCGAAATATCAAGAAGAGTATTGAATCTTCAGTGGTATCTTATTGAAGGGAAAGAACGACATTTTAAAAATGCAAATTTTATTTTCCCACTAAACTACCTCTTTTGGCTCTCATTTCTCTTAATCTACCTATTCTGCGTACTCCTGTTTCGCAGTGACTGGTTCTCCCGTCATGTTGTCACCCATCGCTCAATAAAACTGCGCTTAAAACGACTTGGTGAGGACATTACCCACAGTACAGAGCGTGAAAGTTCAGTAATTATAGGCGGAGGCGATAGGGGTGGCTTCCTTGGGGCAAAGGCAAAACAGAAAAAAATACGCAGCGTTGCCGATGCGCGTGAGATAGAGAAAAAGTTACAGGATATTTTTAGCGATATTCAGCGTATACCGATTTTTATGGGCCGTCCCGACTTCGTAATTGTATTTGACGAATTAGACAAGGTAGAACCTGATGAAATTGTTACTCAAGAGGGAACTACGCGAACAAAAGCTTCTATCTTCTCTATTGATACCGCACGCGAGCGGCAAACAGAGATATTAACCATTTTGTCAAACATGAAATACTTTCTCTCTACCGCAAACGCCAAGTTCATATTTATTGCAGGGCGCGAAATGTACGACATTTATTTGGCGGATGTATCTGAGAGAACTAACTATATCGGCAGTATCTTTAACGTGGTTATTTATGTGCCGAGTTTTCTTACCGACCATTCGGAACACAAAATGGGAATGACCGTACTAACGGAAGAGTTTGTTTGCCGTAGATTAATTCCACATGATTATCCGATAGAAAAAACCTACGATTTGAAGGAGTATAGGAAGTATTTAGAAAAAAATATATTTACAAAATGCGAAAACAAAGATGGTTGCGAAAAGTGTAAAGATCGATGCGAGAACTATCATAAAACACAAAAAACAATCGCATTTTTGCAGCAATTTATAATCTACCTTGCCCACGTGAGTAAAGGCTCTCCCAAAAAAATAATGCAGCTTTTTGAATCGTTCATTAGAGTGTGCGAACCGACAGGCGTTGATTATGAAAAAAACTTGACGGTACAGCGCTACGACCGCTCCAGAACTTTCTTGGTATTTAACTACTATCAACAGTACACAATAGGCATTGTAGCGTATCTTATAACGCCAATTTTCAACCGTCTGTCTGAGAGTAACATAAAAGAACACAGCGATAAATTGGTAGTGTCTACGCTGCGGTTTGTTGACTTTCTGTTTAAATTTCACAAACACTCTTTCTCATGGAAGCATCTTGACGTTTCGCCTGAAATGCTTGAAGTAAACCGCTCGCCGGAACTTAAATCTGTTATGACTGATATACTGAATTATCTGACAAAGGTACATATAAATAAATCAGCTTTCAGCCTGTGCGATTATAGATTCGACAGTTTGATTGCAAACGAAATTTATGTTATGACAAAAACAGACGAAACATTTTCGGCCCTGTTTAGTTTTTCGCTTGATGAAACTCTGTCGCAGAAAAAGTTTTTTGAAGACCTGTTAGAAAAAGAAGAGAAAAAGTATCAGAACAAAATCTATTTCCAAGAAAAAGATTCCCCACAATTTATTGACTCCATCTCTTCGTTGCAGGTAACATTAGGTGATTTGCACTTTTACGATGATAATCTTGAAGAAGCGGGCATATATTACAAGGATGCGGTGCAGATACTTCGCAACCAAAAGCAACTAAAAGAGGCCAGCTATGAAACAATGACTCTTGAACAGCTCTACATATATGTGCGCAATATGCTAAGGCTTGGAATGATTTATGAAAAACGAGACCAACACGATTCTGCTTATTTGACCTACGGAGAACTTTGTAAGCGGATTATTCGAGAACGCCAAATTTCGATTAAAGAATTGCGGTCTGGAATTGCGGTGAGGAAAAAAGGTGATAAACATATTTTCATAAAAACATCTAGCACTAAAGTTGGCAAACAAGATAGAAGATATTTTGACAATATTGAGCATCCTCAATTTAAAAAACACAATATATATGAAGAAGGAGTCGATGAAAAAATAGCCAAACCGGAGCCGTTAACGTTCAGAAGAGCTGCGTCAAGTACCAATGACATGACATTCAAAAAAATAACGTTTGAGGGGCTAAGGCTATTTTATCTGCCATTTATTGCTAAATTGCAAATTATAGAAAAAAGTCATACCGGCGGCATTACACGCAACCATTTGGAGCAATTAGAAAAAGAATTTGAGTCGCTCACCTTTATTATAGACCACGAAGAAGCAAAAATACTTGAAGCGGAATTTTTTTCTCGTGTAGCAGATATTTTGTATTACAAAAATTTGGATTTGAGAGATAAAAGAGGAAAAAGCAGACAAAAAGATAAAGACGAATTCAAAGAAGCAGAAAAAAATCCGAAAAACAAAGAACCGGATAAATTCAAAAACTTTTCCTGCACAGCCTGCCATTACTATCACAAAGCCCTTTGCCGTTTGTTAAATATAAGAGATAAGAGTAATGAACTAAACGAAAACGCAACACTAACAGAAATCCTCACCGAAAGCATCGACCAACTCGCAAACAACTGCAACGTGAAATTTTACACGACACTTGCAAGGATACTTTCCGATTGGGGAAATGTGTTTTTATCTTGTGACAAGGTGAAAAAAAATAATGGTAAAGAAGATAAATGCTATATATACGACGCTATGGATTGTAATACATCTGAAAAATCAAAAAATAATTGCAACTGTTCTTGTCGCTTGTATGCTCCTGATAATATAGAAAAATGCAACATTATACTATGTCCAGATAATTTAGCACATAATTTGAAAAAATACGTCAACTGCATCGAATCAAGAAGCGATGAAAATTACAAAGCCTATCTTATACCAAGATTCAAAATTTTCAAATTTTCAAAATTTGAAATCGCTTTAGCAATGTACACCATATCTATGGATTCATATTACAAATCATCTCAATACAAGCGTGCTGCATTTCAGATTTACAAAATCTTATGTCTATTCCGAACCTATAAAATTTACAATTACATAAATTTAGCAGAAAAAGATGGATATGTTGACAAACTAAGCCAAAAAGCCATTAGCTATTTGTGGTGTGCAGTAGAAAACTTGAATATATTTGAGCTTTACGAACGTAAAGAAATATTTGACAAAGATACAATTGATAAACATATACCATTGCAAAATATTTTAGTGAATAGTGATATTCACAGCATACGGCTCATCGCAAAAGAGTTAAATTTTAAAGCGGTCTTGAAGCATGGAAAAGACGATGGAAAAACAACGCAAATTCAAAAATATTATAGTATGTATATCACTTCCAATTATGGGATCAACTACAATGTAGTAGCGCGTATTTACCAGTTGAGGTTAAAAGCGATTGTTAATTATCATGTATACAAAATGCTTATTGAGGAGCATGTTGACAATCCGAAAGATCAGATTATTTCCATTTTAACAGAAGATTATGCAAACCCCAAAATCATAGATATATTCGAAGGTTATCCCGATTTTAAATATGACAATGATGGCAAAGTCAGCATTGAAACAAAAATTAAAATTTTAGAAAAACTCATTGCCGAAGGCATTTTTTGCTTCAAAGAAATTATCCGTTTGACAAAGACAATGGGCGCCTCATATTTGTTCAATCACAATTTTATGGCTTTAAAACATAAGAAACTGTCTGATTGGGTAAGACTATATGAAACGTGGAAAAAAAATGACTATTTTTATGAAAAGTACAAAAATAAAACACGATATAAACCACAAATAGACACTCTTTTAAAAAACTACCTTGGTGAAGAGTACAACGAGCATTTATCAGGCTTCTACGAAAACCGACAAGCTCTATTACATTATTTCAAATGCAAAGAAACCCACTACGAAGGCCGCGCCTACCACAATATAATAAATGAAATGTGTTTCATAAAAGATGACTACAACGACCGTAACGACCATTTTAACAACGCAGAAGAGCGTCATCATGTAGTAAACGGAAAAACTGACAAAGCAATTAAAGAGTTAAAAGAACAGTACATAGGTTCTAAACTGTACGATTCGGATTATTATTTCGAAAATACAAATTAACTTAGGAGATAAATTGTGAAAATTGAGTTAATTAATGTCACCTTAAAAAACGAGGTTTTCTATGAACAATTTTGTTAAAATGCTAATGGCGTTAATGTTTGTCTTGGTTTTTGCTTTGCCGGGTATGGCTCAGTCTTGGAATATCGGATCACCGAATTTAACCTCGGTTACTGCTACACTGAGTGAGGATAGAGGTACGCTTACGATTAGCGGAACTGGGGCGATGATGGAGGATTACTCTTCTTGGGCTTGGGGTGGCTTCAATACTACTATTACTACTGTAATCATTGAGGTTGGGGTAACATACATTGGAAGCGGAGCATTTCGTGGTTTCATTAATTTAACATCAATAACGATTCCCAATAGCGTGACTTCAATTGGAGGCCAAGTGTTTTGGGGTTGTACCGGCTTAACATCCATCACGATTCCCAATAGTGTGACTTCAATTGGAAATCAGGTGTTTTGGGGTTGCACTGGCTTAACGTCCATTACGATTGGAAACGGTGTGACTGCGATTGCTGGTGCTGGTTTTGGACATGGTGCGGGTGAGTTTTCAGGCTGTACGGGCTTAATGTCCATAAATGTAGCACCTGACAATCCAAACTTCAGTTCTGAAAATGGCGTTTTATTTAATAAAAATAGAACGGTTTTGATAGTATATCCATCGGGAAAACAAGGGGCATACTCTATTCCTGCCAGCGTGACTGGGATTGAAAGGCTGGCCTTTTATAGTTGTACCGGCCTGACGTCAGTAACTATTCCAAACAGCGTGAATTGGATTGGAAACAGTGCATTTGCGCGTTGCACAGGCTTAACATCCATTACTATTCCCAACGGCGTAACTTGGATTGGAGAGGGGGCGTTTTCTGTTTGCACCGGCTTAAAGTCCGTTACGATTCCTGTCGGTTGGACGACGACGATAGGGGATGGTGTGTTTTCGGGTTGCACCAACATAGAATCAGTGGCAATCACTGGAACTGGAGCGATGACTAACTTTTTTAGCAGGCCACCTTGGTATGATTCCCGAAATTCTATTACTAACGTTATCATTGGGAATGGCATAACCACTATCGGAGCAAATGCGTTTCTAGGTTGCACCGGCTTAACGTCTATCACAATTCCCAATGGTGTGACTTCGATTCTAAGCAGGGCGTTTCAGGGTTGCACCGGTTTAACATCCATCACTATTCCTAACGGTGTGACTTGGATTGAAAACAGTGCGTTTTGGGATTGTACCGGTTTAACATCCATAAATGTAGCACCTAATAATCCCAATTTCAGTTCTGAAGATGGAATATTATTCAATAAAGATAAAACTGCCCTGATACTATACCCGCCAGGCAGACAAGGAGCATACACAATTCCCAATAGCGTAACTTCGATTGGAGCCTTGGCGTTTTCGGGTTGTACAGGCTTAACGTCCATCACAATTCCCAACAGCGTGACTTCGATTGGATATGGTGCGTTTAGTGGTTGTACTGGCTTGACATTAATAAGTATTCAAAATCCGATTCCACCCATAATTACATCAACAACATTCGATGATAGGCATAAATATGGCGCTCGTTTAGATGTACCGCAAAATAGTGTTAGTCTTTATCAAGAAGCCCATTTTTGGAGAGAGTTTACTTTCGTTAATAACCAGCCAACTCTTGCATGGGATTGCGGAACAACTCCCGGTACTGTGTTTGCCAGATTGGATTTGGAGGATTTGTCGCTTACGATTAGCGGGTCTGGTGATATGGCAAATTATGATACTCCTCCTTGGCATGGGTCTAGATTTTTAATTACCAATGTAGTTGTTGAAGAGGGGATAACAAGGATTGGAAACGGAGCATTTCGGGGTTTAATTAACTTAACGTCCGTCACTATTCCCAACAGCGTGACTTCAATTGGATTCTGGGCGTTTCGGGGCTGCACCGGCCTGACTTCAATAATCGTCCTAAATCCAACCCCACCCATCATAATTGAATCTTTCACATTCACATTCGATAATATACATGGAAACTCCGTTCTCCTGACTGTACCGGAAAATAGCGTTAGTCTCTATCGTGGACACGATCTTTGGAAAGAATTTGTTTTTATCAATACCGCAACATGGAACTGCGGACGGACACAGAATCTTGGCGGAGTGGAGTCGGTTACTGCCACTCTGAGTAAAAATGGGACGCTTACGATTAGCGGGTCGGGGGGTATGGCGGATTATTCTGGTACTCCTCCTTGGCATGGGTTCAGATCTTCCATTACCAATGTAGTTGTTGAAGAAGGAGTAACATACATTGGAAGCAGTGCGTTTGAAGATTGCACTGGCTTAACGTCTGTTACGATTCCCAATAGCGTGACAGGGATTGGGAACAGTGCGTTTGCGGGTTGCACCGGCCTTACATCCGTTACAATTCCCAACAGCGTGATGAATATTGGAAGTAGTGCGTTTCAGGGTTGCACCGGCTTAACGTCCATTACAATTCCCAACAGCGTGATGAATATTGGAAGTAGTGCGTTTCAGGGTTGCACCGGCTTAACGTCCATTACAATTCCCAACAGCGCTTTTATTGGTGACGGGGCGTTTGATGGTTGCACCGGTCTGAAGTCCTTGTCATTCCCTGCTAGGGCGCGGTTGAATAGCCCTGCGTTTCGGGGTTGCACTAACATAGAATCAGTGACGATTACCGGGACGGGGACGGTAACGGTAGGTGGGAATTTTGGCAGTCTAATCGGTCGACCTTGGCATGATTCCAGAAACACGATTACCCGAGTAGTTATTGAAGAAGGGATACTAGGTATTGCAGATAGTACGTTTTTGGATTTAATTAACTTAACGTTCATTACAATTCCTAACAGCGTGACTTCGATTGGAAGGAGTGCGTTTCAGGGTTGCACCGGCTTAACGTCCGTTACGATTCCCAATAGCGTGACTTCGATTGGAGAGAGGGCGTTTAATGGTTGCACCGGTCTAAAGTCCTTGTCATTCCCTACCAGCGTGACAGGGATTGGAAACAATGCGTTTTGGGGTTGCACCAACATAGAATCAGTGACGATCACCGGGACGGGGGCGTTGATGAATTTTACAACAAACAATCGTCCCTGGAGTGGTTCCATTACCAATGTAGTTGTTGAAGAAGGAGTAACAAGGATTGGAGAGCGGGCATTTCAGAATTGCACCGGCTTAACGTCAGTTACAATTCCCAATAGCGTGACTTCGATTGGAGAGATGGCGTTTGATGGTTGCACCGGTCTAAAGTCCTTGTCATTCCCTACCAGCGTGACAGGGATTGGAAACAATGCGTTTTCGGGTTGCACCAACATAGAATCAGTGACGATCACCGGGACTGGGGCGTTGATGAATTTTTCAACAAGCAATCGTCCTTGGAGTGGTTCCATTACCAATGTAGTCATTGAAGAAGGGGTAACTTCGATTGGAAACTTCGCGTTTGATGGTTGCACCGGCCTAACGTCCATCACTATTCCCAACAGCGTGACTTCAATTAGAGGCTGGGCGTTTCGTGGTTGTACCGGCCTAACTTCGGTGACAATTGGCAACAGCGTGACTTCGATTGAGGCCGATGCGTTTAGAGGTTGTACCGGCTTAACATCTATCACAATTCCTAACAGCGTAACTTGGATTGGAAGCGCTGCGTTTTGGGGTTGCACCGGCCTCACGTCCTTGACATTCTCTACCAGTACCAGTGTCACTTCGATTGAGAGCAGTGCGTTTTTAGGTACCAACATAGAATCAGTGACTATCACCGGGACGGGGGCGATGATGAATTTTAGCAGCCCCGCCGATCGTCCTTGGCATAGTTTAAGGAATGCGATTACGAAAGTGGTCATTGAAGAAGGAGTAACAAGCATTGGAAACAATGCGTTTTCTGATCATACCGTATTAACATCTGTGACAATTGGCAACAGTGTAACTTCGATTGGCAACAATGCGTTTTCTGGTTGTACCGGCTTAACGTCCGTCATAATTCCCAATAGCGTAAATACGATTGGAGACGGTGCGTTTTCTAGTTGTACCGGCTTAACGTCCGTCACTATTTCCGACAGCATAACTTCAATTGGAAGCGATGCATTTCGGGGCTGCACCAACTTGACATCTATCACAATTCCTAACAGCGTGATTTCGATTGGAGATAACGCGTTTCGTGATTGTAGAGGCTTAACGTCTGTCACAATTCCCAATAGCGTAAATACGATTGGAGACGGTGCGTTTTGGGGTTGTACCGGCTTAACGTCCGTCACTATTTCCAACAGTGTGACTTTAATTGGAAGCAATGTATTTCGGGGCTGCACCAACTTGACATCTATCATAATTCCCAACAGCGTGACTTCGATTGGAAGCTCTGCATTTTGGGGTTGCACTGGCTTAACGTCTATCACAATTCCCAACAGCGTGACTTCGATTGGAGCCTTGGCGTTTTCGGGTTGTACAGGCTTAACGTCCATCACAATTCCCGATAGCGTGACTTCGATTGGAAGTTCTGCATTTTCAGGTTGTATCGGCTTAACGTCCATCACAATTCCCAATAGCGTGACTTCGATTGGAGACTTGGCGTTTTCTAGTTGTACCGGTTTAACATCCATAAATGTAGCACCTAATAACCACAATTTCAGTTCTGAAGATGGGATATTATTCAATAAAGATAAAACTGCCTTGATACTATACCCGCCAGGCAGACAAGGAGCATATACAATTCCCAATAGTGTGACTTCGATTGGAGACAGAGCGTTTTCGGGTTGTACAGGCTTAACGTCCATCACAATTCCCAACAGTGTGACTTCGATTGGAAGCAGCGCGTTTGTGGCTTGTACCCGCCTAACGTCCATCACAATTCCCAACAGTGTGATTACGATTGGAAGCTGGGCGTTTTCTAATTGCACCGGCCTGACATCCGTGACAATTGGCAACAATGTAACTACGATTGAAAGCAGCGCGTTTCAGAGTTGCACGGGCCTGACTTCCATAATCAGTTTGAACGCTATCCCGCCAACACTTGGTTCCTTGGTATTTAACAACATAAATGCGTCCGCTTGCCTGTATGTTCCTCAAAACAACATAGACGCTTACAGAGGAGCTATACAGTGGAGAAATTTCAATTGTATTAATTCCGCTTCCGTTGTGGGTTATCCTACCGTAACATTTGATTCGCAGGACGGCAGTATTATAATTCCGCAGACAGTATTAATAGACAACAAAGCGGCAAAACCAGCAGATCCTACTCGCCCCAATCATGTTTTCGGTGGTTGGTACAAGGAAGCAGCATATATTAATCCGTGGGATTTTGATATTGACATTGTAACTGCGGACGTGACACTCTATGCAAAATGGAAGTTAAACACCTATGTCGTAACATTTGTAGATGGCCTTGGCAATGAAATTGTTGTACGCACGGTAGACCACGGCGCGAATGCAACCCCGCCTGACAATCCGATACGTGAAACTCATAATTTCACCGGTTGGAGCGGTGATTATACAAATGTGACAAACGACCGCACAATAACGGCGTTGTGGGAGATAAAGACTTATGCAGTAACGTTTGTAGATGGTCTTGGCAATGAAATTGTTGTACGCACTGTAAATCACGGCGCAAATGCAACTCCGCCCGACAATCCGATACGTGAAACTCATAATTTCACAAATTGGAGCGGTGATTATACAAACGTAACAAGCACCCGTACAATAACAGCATTATGGGAGATAAAGACTTACGCAGTAACATTTGTAGATGGTCTTGGTAACGAAATAATTGTACGTACGGTAGATCACGGCGCAAATGCAACCCCGCCCGACAATCCTATACGTGAAACTCATAATTTCACAAATTGGAGCGGTGATTATACAAACGTAACAAGCACCCGTACAATAACAGCACTATGGGAGATAAAGACTT
>Ga0123356_10006865_pt1 | contig 11450 bp, 9 predicted proteins | sample TergutEmb28metaG_2_FD_92546 | JGI IMG/M metagenome (GOLD analysis project Ga0123356, IMG submission 92546) | Embiratermes neotenicus P3 segment gut microbial communities from Petit-Saut dam, French Guiana - Emb289 P3 | ecosystem: Host-associated > Arthropoda: Insects > Digestive system > Gut ... | reverse complement strand
TTGCGTAGTAGATCGATGAGCCTTCCGGGTGTTCTTCCGAACACTCCTTGAAACACGTGTTGGTATAGCATTTTGAAGCGCAGGTAATGAAATCGATACACTTCGAACTACCAAAACACGTAGTAAGCAGCGAGTAGCACACACCCCCCGTCCCGGTTGACGCATGCCAGCACTCTTCGCAACTAACAGTCCCCGTCGTGCCATTGATGAACGGCATTATGAAAGAGTCATATGCCGACGATACACGCCCAGAAATCCCCAGGTCTGTACACTCCGGACGAGTCTCGGATATTGTAACAGCCGACGATACCGCAGCAACCCTCTCAGGACCCGTCGTGGTTATGTTCGGCCCACCGCTATCTCCCGAACACAATCCGCCCGTCGTGTCGTATTGGGTGTAGTAGATTGATATCGGATTCAGGTCCGCAATCGGTTTGACAACATGGTTCCGAATCGCATTGCCGGGGTTGTTATGGGTTTTCCCATAGCCAATAAGGTCAAGCTGCGTGTTATGGGTCAGGTTGTCCTCATCTGGCGACATCGCTGGAATCACTGGCATGCCAGAAGCACCTTGGAAACGAACCATTCCAAAGTCAGAAGTCCCACCAGTGTACAACGGGTGAATCGCCACTTCGGACACCGCGATCCACTTGTCCGGATCGTCACGGTTGGCACCCACAATGATGTGTGTCTTGTTCGCAGGGGCTGGCTTAATTGTCCCCGCACTGACCAGGCAATGCGCTGCGGTGAGAATATATCCGGTATCACCTTTCACCGCGACAACCGCCGACGAGCACAGACTCCAGTAGGACCCTTGATCAATCCCGATGGAGACGACAGCATCGTGGGTTGTATCAGGCTGTCCGTAAAAAATGGACTGCTCGAACCGTTGCAGTTGATCTGGCGAGGAATCGTCGTTGGATGAACACGCCGATGTGGCGAGGGCGGCGATGACAGCAGTGGCGGCAGTGGCAGCAGTGGCAGCAGTGGCAGCAACAGCGGAGATGTGTTTTGGAGTGGTGTTGGATGTAATGAATCGCATAGGGTTTCTCCTCGTTAGACCAGGCGTTGACTCATTCGAACCATGGATAGGTGTCCTGCAATACGCAGGTGGGCAGTTGGATATTGCTGCCGTCGATAGCTAGTACGCAATTCCCCTGCATCGCCATGCATTCGCATGCGCCAAGTTGGGAGCAGTTTGCGTGTAGCGTAGTCCACCCAAAACCTGTTGCGCATTGTTTTTGTGTTGGGAAGCTGTCCATATCTGTCAGATGCAGATTGATGACGCCTCCATTTGACGAAAACCGCGAAATATGTTCGATTGCCTCCCATGCGTATACCGTACTTCGTGGTTTCTGCCATCGTGATGGCGATGGGATTGTGTGGTTGTGAGAACAAGGAAGGTGCCGGGACAACTCCTGCCGTCGCCTCATTCACCGCCCCGCCTGGTCAAGAAGCACCGCCAGATGTTGCCGCGCCTCCTGCCGAAGCTCAGAAAACACCAGGCGGCACTTCCTACATCATCCTCTCCAAAGGCGTGAACGCCGACAAACCCAACGACGAAGACGCAATGTCAGTGGAATACACAGCATGGACTCGCGACGGCAGGCCATTCGCAAGCTCAAAATCCACCGGACGACCAGCACGCGTCGGACTCGGCGGTGTCGTCCCAGGCCTCAGCGAAGTACTGCGAGACATGACAAAAGGGGAACAACGCCGAGTCTGGATCCCGGCCAACCAAACATCCGACGCATGGCCCATTCCACCCAACGGCCAAGCTATCACAATGGAGGTATCGCTGATGGCCATCATCGTCGGACCAAAAACCATCCCCGTCCCAGTGGATGTTGCCGAACCTCCTGCCGACTCCCAAAAGTCAAAAAGTGGCCTCACATGGAAAGTGCTGTCCGAAGGCACTGGCAAAGTTCGCCCGAAGGCAAGCGACACCGTGTCAGTCCATTACAGCGGATGGACCACCGATGGAAAAATGTTTGACTCATCAGAAGCCCGTCGAACCCCAGCCTCGTTTCCTCTAAGTGGCGTGATCGCGGGGTGGACGGAAGGAGTCCAGTTGATGGTCGAGGGCGAGAGGCGACGCTTCTGGATACCTGTGGACCTGGCCTACAAGAACGCGCCCGGCAAGCCTGCGGGAATGCTCGTGTTTGACATCGAATTGCTAAAGATTGTCAGACCACCTGAGACCCCAAAAGACGTGGCGGCCCCGCCAGCCGACGCTGTGAAAACTGCATCAGGGTTGGCATCGAAGGTCCTAGTCCCAGGCTCCGGAACCCGACATCCTGTCGCAACCAGCAGGGTGAAGGTCGACTACTCTGGATGGACCACCGACGGGAAAATGTTCGACAGCTCGGTATCACGCGGACAACCCGCCACCTTCGCACTGACCCAAGTAATTGCCGGCTGGACCGAAGGCGTCCAACTCATGGTTGAAGGTGAGAAACGACGATTCTGGATCCCCCAAGACCTCGCCTACAAAGGACGAGCCCCCAAGGGAATGCTGGTATTCGATGTGGAGCTAATCGAAATCCAGTAACCACCTCACACTGCGCCCCCCGCCTCAGTCACCCCACCGAGACTAGTGAATCACCAACTCCTTAACCGGCCCCCGGCGATCACCACAGCAATTGATAGCACGCGGAGCCAACACATCTTCGATGCTAAAACTTTCCTCGTATAGATCTCTGACGAACGGGTGCGCCGAGTTCGATATGATCACATGCACACCCCGCTGCTTGAGGGCAAGGGCAGTATCGCGAAGACGTCGATGGTCATCCAAGTCAAAGCCAACCTTTGTGTACCCAACGAACGAAGAGCTGACGGATAGAGGAATATACGGAGGATCGAAGTAGACAAGATCGCCCTTGGCAGCTTTCTGTAGGACCGACGTGAAGTCGTCATGCTCGATGGTCGCAAGTTTGAGAACTTGTGAGCAAGCCCGGAGGTTCGCACAATCGCAGATTGCTGGATTCTCCTGGTCTCCAAACGGAACATTGAACTCGTTCTTGCGATTGACCCTGTACAGCCCGTTGAAGCCAGTTTTGTTCAAGTAGATAAGCCAAGCCGCCACATCGGCGTCGCACGCCGCATCGATGTTCTCCTTCCGCATCTGACGAAAGAACTCCGGATCGTTGGGATAGCCGCGCAACCGCTGGATTACGCCCTCCACATTGTCACGTACGCCGCGGTACGCGCGTACCAGACGCTCGTTAGCGTCGGACAAGAAAGCTCTTTGCGGCAAAATTGCGTAGAATAGTGCGCCGCCTCCTACGAATGGCTCAAAGTAGTTCCCAAACTGTTTAGGGATGAGTCTCAGCAGATTCGGGACCAGTTTACGTTTACCCCCAACCCATTTTACAAACGGTTTTGCGGGTCGCTGGGTTGGCAGCGATACTGGCTCGGGAAATATCTGCAGTGCCGACGGTTGCCATGGGCCCGCGACTGGAGATGCGCGAAGAGCAGGTTGCTCTGATGTATTTTGAAGTGTTTTCTGGGCAACAGCGGCCATCCAGGTGTCCTTTCAGCCGCGCTACTTTCCCCGCCTGGGTAAACATGGCCAAATTCTGTGACCTGCTCACTGATCATAACCACAAATCACCCTTGCGATTATGCAGATGCACCATCATATGGCGCACTATTCAGCGTCATCCTCACCGATCCAACCTTGCGTCGAACGCGAATTTGTGCGATTGCTGCGCAATGCTAGCTTTTTGGCCCGAGATCATCAGCCCGATCCTCGATGCCCTATCTCCAACAAATATCGTAGAGATCGGCTCAGAATCCGGGAAAACCACAAAGTTATTGCTTGATTGGGCCCGGACCCATGGTTCTCGAGTCCACTCCATCGACCCCGTGCCAGCGTTCGATGTTGGCGTGGCCGAAGTTGAGTACGGCTCATCTTTCCGGTTTTATCGGCTTCCAAGCCTGGTGGGTCTGGCTTCGGTGGGAAGATTCGACATTGCGTTGATTGATGGGGATCACAATTGGTACACCGTATTCAACGAACTCCAGCTAATTGAGAAACTTTCGACGGACTTGGGACAGCGGCAGCCTTTGGTTCTATTGCACGACGTGAGTTGGCCGTACGGTCGCAGGGATCTTTATTACGATCCCCATACGATACCAGAGGAACACCGTCGTCCTCACGCGCGGTTGGGGATATCTCCTAGTTCGTCGAGGTTGTTGATCAAAGGCGGATATAACCACCATTTATGGAACGCAATGGAAGAAGGCGGGCCCCAGAATGGCGTGCTGACGGCGGTGGAGGACTATCTAGCTTCGACTTCGTTGTCCTTTGAGTGGGTCGTGATTCCGGCTGTGTTTGGGCTTGGAATACTCCTGCCTGCCGCAGTTGCGGAGGAGTGTCCCGAAGTTGCAAGACGGGTCCGGGTTTGGGCTTGTGAGGAGGTTTGTCGGTTTGTGGGTCGGCTCGAGTTGGCTCGGATTTCTATGCTGGTCGGCGGGCGGTGATCCGTCAGAGCTAATTGCGAAACCATGTGGTGCGGCATGGCTGCCCGGGAAAACCGTGTCGACGGTACCGTAGGGGCGGGTTTCAAACCCGCACATACCACGGCCGCGCCGCAGAATTCGCCAAACTCGCCGATATGTGTAGTTTTGCAATTGGCTCGTCAATCTGCCAATAGGGCTAGTTTCGACGCTTCCTGGTTCTCGTTGGTTACCGTCTCGGCTTGCTGAGGGGTTTGCGTGTGGCTTAGCTGGGTTATCAATCTCAGGGCTTGGTCATTCTTCTTCAGCAGGGTTTTCCAACGCTCGACTGGATTCGTTTCGGTGGACGCGAAATTTGTCGTCGCCCGCTCAAACAACCTTTCGTAAGCATTCCTCGACAGGCGAAGCGCAAAGTGATCGAGCATTAGGTGCGGGATCCCTGATCCTATCGCCTTTTTCAGCACTGCGTTGACGAGGTTCATCGCTATCGACTGGTTGGCACAGTGGAATGGATGCAGCCGGACGAAGCGCTGATGAAAACCCGCAGCGTGTCGAATCGCAGCTTTCGTATCGCTTCGTTCCGACGCTTGATGCGCGGCAGCAAAGCATTGGTGGAGGGCTTGAATATGCTCGTTATCAATGGGACGTGGCGGACAAAACCAAGAACCTGGCTGCGCATCCCGTTCCGACCTTGCTTGTACATATTGGCCCCACGAAATTCCTTGTTCGGAAAAACTTCGTTGCGGTGCCATAGCTTCCGAATCATCAAGGGATGCGTACAGGGTCCGATGGTACCCTTCCCCGCCGAACAAAGATACGTTGACTCGGGGGCCATCGAGAAAAATGGTCCCGGTTGTTCCTTCCAAAATCCTTGGAGGATCTAGATACAATACCCCCGGTGCAGCCACCTCATCTGATATCGGGCTCGCAGGTTTGTAAAAACTACCCAAGGATTTTCCCATAAGTGCAAGCACATGCAGTTCTTTGAGGTGGAGCAGGAATTCCTCAGCGGAGCTTGTAAGTTCCAACATTGACCCAACCGCATGGGCTCGAACATCGGCCATGTTGCTCCAGTAAGGACGCTCGATCGCATAGGCATTGCTGGGAAATCTCGTGATTTCTGTCCCGGATATCGCGGACTCAAGCTGCCCCACAGCTCGCGGGGCGAAGGTGGCGATTCCGAAGGTAAGTCTGAGAAACTTTGCAAAAGTTGTCTGCGGCACGCCGGCGGCCCATCGGGATTCGAGCAAGCAGCGGGCCCCATCAAGCGAGGCCAAAATCCTTTCGGCTTCGTGGGTTGTTATGCCCACCAGCCGAATACCCGGTTGGTTGTGACTGCGAAGCTCGCATTCGCCTTGAAATTTCACCACATCTAGGTCTGGCAGCGGAACAACGATGTCTTCTTTCCGAGGTTCGAAGCGTGGTTGGGCTTTGGTAAAAAGGTAGTCCCTTGGTTTGGTCATGGCTCGCTCGTTCGCAAGCCACTTTTCGTACGCCATTAGTTCTGGCGGGATTGCAGCGATTTGTCGGCATCTCTCCCGAAAAGCATGGTGGATCATGGGGTCTTCACTCTCTGCGGAATCGTGCTTTGCTGAACCAACTTGGCTGCTCCAAGTCATCGGCTAACACCGGCACGGCGAGGAAAAGCTTTGCAGAAAAGTTGGTGGTTTGCCTAGACGGCTGGTATCCACCGCCGCCATGCCGAAAAAAGGCCAGTCTAGCAGGTATCGGCCATCTATGCGAACGGGACACAAATTCGACCCAAGCGCGTCCGACCGTCCCATCCTGGTGTTCGAGGACGTGTACAAGGCCTACAGAGCAGACCAGCCTGTGCTTCGAGGAACCAGCCTAGTGATCGAACGCGGCGAGTTTGTGTTCATCACCGGACCATCTGGCTCAGGCAAAAGCACGCTACTGCGCCTGCTGTACCGGGCGGATACTGTCGACGACGGTCGCATACTGTTTTTAGGCCGAGACATCGCAAGACTCACCGACGACTCCATACCAATGCTGCGTCGAAACATCGGCGTGGTCTTTCAGGACTTCAAACTCGTTACAACCTGGACCGTGTTCGACAATGTCGCAGTAACCCTAGAGGTACTCGGGCTTCCAGCTCGAATCATTCACACCCGCGTAGGAGAAGCCCTGGACCGTGTTGGCCTTTCTGGACGCGGTTTGGACCGAGCCGGCGTGTTATCAGGCGGCGAACAGCAACGTGTCGCAATCGCAAGAGCCATTGTCGGAGACCCGGCTCTGATTCTGGCCGACGAACCAACTGGCAACCTGGATCCCCTACTGGCAACAGATATTTTAGGACTATTCGAAGACATCCACGCCACCGGAACCACCGTGTTGTTTGCAACCCACGACCGAACCTTGCTCGATGTTAGACCACGACGGGTGGTAGTTCTCGACGAAGGACGCGCGATGGATGTCCCCAACGGTTTGGCTATCGACGATGGCGTTGATGACGGGATTGATGACCGTGATGATGATGGGGTTGATGGCGGAATTGATGACCGTGATGATGACGATGATGATGACGGTCCAGTTGTCTTTGGGGAATCCGGGGACGATTTCACCTTGGCGGATGATCGCGGGCTGCCGTCGGTGAGGCGTGGTTCAAAACACGTTGCGTAGCGCAAATGAATGTTCGCGTTTCTCTAGAATGAAGGAATGGGCCTGGAACTAATGTCGGCAGCAGGCAGAGCGTGGCGCGGTGGACGGGCAGATTGGAAACTGCATGTCCTGTCTGGGTTTTCCCTCGCCGTGGCATTCATTTGTTTGGCATCAGCGCTCCTCGTGGTGTTCAATCTCGACGCTGTTCGGGAGCGTTGGTCGCGAGCTGGGAGGGCTTCCGTGTATTTGCGCGATGGAGCCACGCCACAAATGGTTGCGGAACTACGGAATGCGCTGGACAAAACACCAGGGATAGTTCGCGTGCGACATGTATCCCAAGAAAGCGCGCGCCAAGAAGTCGTCGGCAACAGCACCGATTCAGCCCTGGCGCTGCTGCCCGCAGAAGCGTTTCCAGCATCCTTGGAGCTGGACGTCGCAAGTGCGATGAGCGCGGTGGATCTCGCAGGAATCACCAACCACTTGAAACAAATCCCGGCTGTAGAATCAGTAGAAACATATGAGCAGTACACAACAAAACTCCAAGGTCTAATGCAAGCAGCCCTGGTAGCGTCACTAGTGCTCACCCTAATCGTTCTCGCAGCAGTGGTATCAGTTGTCGCATCAACTGTCCGACTAGCCCTACAAAGACGTCGAACTGAAGTAAACGTGCTGCGGTTGGTAGGAGCAACTGAACAATATGTTCGTTCACCTTTTGTTGTAGAGGGCTGCGTTCTGGGTGCCGCAGGTGCCGCATTTGCGGTAGCCGTTCTTGGAATCCTATACTTGATCTTGCGAGTGCACGTTGCCGATGTTGTATCAATGATGCTCGGCGTGGAACCAACTTTCTTGCCCTGGTATGCTGCGATTGGGTTAATCGGGTTCGGTGCGGCGGTCGGTGCGCTGTCTTCGCATCTTAGCCTTCGACGGATGGTCGATGTCCAGTAATGTACTTACGCAAATCGAGGGTTCAAGAAAGCGCCACATTGCTGTCAAAGTGTTGTGGCCCCTTGCACTAATATCAGTTGCCACCGTATCCAAAGCTGACTTACAAGCAGATTTTGGGAGCAAAACCGATACCTCCGAGTCCACAACGGCTGCCGCACAGGCGATGGACGCTGAACTTGCTCGATTAACCGAAGAGATTCGGCAGGTGGACGCGAAACTCGAGACTCTGGGGGATCAGCAGCAGGTGGTCAGGCACCGTCTGATAGCACGCGGGCGCGCATACTACAGATTGCGTCACGCGGGTTTGCTGCCGTTGGGCTCGGGATTTGATAGCTTGATGGACCATACATCGCGGGTAGAACGATTACGTCGAGCTGTTGAAAAAGATGCTCAACTAGCATCCTCGATGGAAAAGGAACGTCTTTCCCTAATCGCACACAAAAACTCGTTGAATGAACGCAAACTGCCCCTGGAAATCCAGCAACGCACCATGGCCGAAGCTCAAGTGGCACTGCTGGAATCCGCGGATCGAAAACAAGCGTATGACAGAGCGTTCGGTCCATCGAAAGGTGAAGGCGGGGATTACACTGCGGTGTATGGCGCACCGTCCGAAGGTTTGTTTGGCCCCTCGCGGGATGCGCTTCGCGGGAGTTTGGGCGGATTTCGTTCCCTCGAAGGAAGACTGCCGTTTCCAGTTGTTGGTAGAACCGAAGTGCGTACCGTGCGACGTCGTGGAGCTGGCGGGCCTGGGTTGGAAATGGGGGCTCGGGTTGGTGCGGATGTTTTGGCTGTGTTTTCGGGCAGGGTGGCGTTTGCCGACGACTATGATCCCTTTGGATCCGTGGTGATTCTGGATCACGGGGACCAGTACTTCACTGTTTCGGGAGATTTGGGGACTATCGACGTTCGAGTTGGCGAGGAAGTGGGTGCGGGAAGTAGGATTGGGACAGTTGGCAGGGGCAAAGGGGGTGGGTTGCTGTATTTCGAGATCCGTCAGGGAGCAGATACGCTCGAACCCGGTTCTTGGTTCGGGCTTTGATCGTCACTCTGAACATCACTTTGGACGTCACCTGCCGTCTGTGCAGCGGAGCCGGCGGGGGTGGCGGCGGCGAGGATGGCGATGTGTTTCTTCTCTTTGCGGTCCCGATGCCATTCGCGGATGATTTCGACTACCGCTGGCAATAGGGACAGTATGATTATGGTGAATATGACTATCGAGAAGTTTTCCTTCACGATTTTGACGTTGGCAAAGAAGTAGCCCGCGGGAACAAGCAGAAATACCCAAAGAAATCCGCCGGATGCGTTGAACGACATAAAGCGGGAGTATTTCATCTTGCCGATGCCAGCGACGAATGGGGCGAAAGTTCGAACAATGGGTACGAATCGAGCAATCACAATGGTTTTTCCACCATATCGCTCGAAAAACCGTTCGGTTTTCTTGATGTGTTTTTCCCGAATGAGGCGAGGATACTTCTTAGCAAGCTCCCTCCCTCCCCAATGGCCAACCGAATAATTGACAGTGTCGCCCAGAACTGCAGCCACATAAAGGACCAAGCACAACACAAACAGGTTCATCTGCCCGGCTGCCGCAATGGTGCCAGCCGCAAAAAGCAGGGAGTCACCCGGAAGAAATGGCGTCACTACGAGGCCGGTTTCGCAAAACACAACCAGGAACAACAAGGCATAAATCCAGAGACCGTAACGATCAACCAGCTCCCCCAAATGCACATTGAAGTGAAGCACGTAGTCGAACAGCCAGATTGCTGTATTGAAAATTAGGGATAGGGTATCCATGTTGGTTGCGACGGTACAACCACATGCAAACCCATTCCAATTAAAAAGTGTCCTACCTAATCACCGTCTCGTTCATCTGGGCAATATCGTTCGGACTGATCAAACAAAACCTACAAAACCTCGACCCAAACTTCGTGGCTCTCACAAGAATGGGCCTCGCGTTCCTAGCACTCCTTCCGTTTCTCCGTCCAAAAAAAATCAAATTATCCCGCGCAATCCAGCTCATGCTGCTTGGCGGAATCCAATTCGGACTGATGTACGTACTCTACACCGCCTCATTCGCGAAACTCCATGCCCACGAAGTAGCCCTATTTTCCGCACTAACGCCAGTCTACGTCGTTGCCATTGAAGACCTGCTGGATCGAAAGATCAGCGTCGGATTCCTCGCAGCCGCGGTCCTAGCCGCGGGCAGCGCCGCCGCCCTGGCCGGAACGCACAGCAACCTCGCTGACAACCTCCCCGAAAACATCGTTGTCTGGAACGGGTTCTTTCTTGTGCAGGGGGCCAACATCTGTTTTGCCATTGGGCAAGTCTGGTACCGACGGTTGGCCAGCCCGGGACCTGCGCATTCAGAGTTTGCGCTGCCATATGCCGGTGCAGTTATCGCAACTGCCTTGAGCATGGTACTGTGGAAAAGCCCGTTGCCCACCGCACTCACGCCAGCCCAAATCGCAACACTTTCGTACCTCGGCCTCGTCGCATCAGGGCTCGGGTTTCTGTTGTGGAACCACGGTGCCACTCGCACAAACGCAGGATTGCTGGCAGTATTCAACAACGTCAAAGTGCCGCTTGCGGTAGTGTTGTCGTTCGTTGTGTTTGGGGAATCGGCGGATCCAATAAGGCTCGCGATTAGTGGATCCCTGTTAACAATCGCGCTGTGGATTGGCTACCGACGCCGGGCGAAGCCAGACGATGCCAGTCGATGCCAGCTCCCCAAACACCGCACGAGTCTCGCCGGACAATCGCATGAATGAAGATAGGAGGACCTGATGACCACGAAGTGCCAGTTGACAGAGATGATCAAGACGACCCCGTTGACCCACCAAGACCGCCAACCCGAATGCACAAGGAGGCAAATCATCGGAGCAACAGCGGCGATTGCTGCCATGGGCTTCGCCGGTCGCGCGCATGCGCAACCTCTCCAGGCATCCGCCGCGGCGTCAGCTTCCGCATCAGCTCAGGCTACGGATGCCCCTCCAAGTCTCGCCGCAAAACGCCCCGATGGGTTCCTTCCGATGGCTGCGCCGGGATTGATCGTCAAGGCATCGAAGTCAAACACGCTCCAGCCCAATCAACTCTGGCCCACCGACGAAGCTGCGAAGGTCCTGCTCGAGCGATCGATGACTGAGCTCACTGGCAAATCCACCATCGGCGAAGCTTTCGGACGCTTTGTGCATCCCAAAGACAAGGTTGCTATCAAGCTCAACGGGATCGGTGCTCAGACAGGTGCGACTATGGGGACCAACAAAGAGCTCGTCCTGGAAATTGTTCGCGGGGTGCTTGAGGCCGGAGTTCCACCGGAAAACCTGTGGATCTTCGAACAGTTCCCATCGTTCTTGTTGGGAACAAGAATCAACGATCGCGTCCTGCCAGATGGGGTCAAGAGCTACACCCACAACAACACCGATGCC
>Ga0123356_10006864_pt1 | contig 11450 bp, 12 predicted proteins | sample TergutEmb28metaG_2_FD_92546 | JGI IMG/M metagenome (GOLD analysis project Ga0123356, IMG submission 92546) | Embiratermes neotenicus P3 segment gut microbial communities from Petit-Saut dam, French Guiana - Emb289 P3 | ecosystem: Host-associated > Arthropoda: Insects > Digestive system > Gut ... | reverse complement strand
TGACGGGGCTTGTGGTGGGTGGTGCGCTATCGGGTGAGCGGGTACCACTCCTCGAGGTCGGCGGGTGACGGGACTGCGATGAGGGGCGTTGCGGGCAATGGTGCCCACGTACCGTCACTGTTGGTGGTCAAAGCGGTGAGAGCCTCGCGGGTTGCCTCCGGGTTACTGGTGACGACCTGGAGCGAGAAGGCTTCAAAGTCGGGGCCGTCATAGATGGTGACTACGGCAACAAGAAGACCCGGTACTTCGAGGTCCACGGGATAGGCGCTGTTCGCCCTTTCGTAGAGGGGCTCTGGGAGGTTTGCGACTTCCTCGGCGAAGAGGTCAGGCTCCCCATCGGCGGGGAACTCCGGGCCGAACAAGCTGGCGGGGATACTGGTCGACCCAAGGAGGGGGGTCATACAAAGGTCCTCGATCTCGAGAAACCGGTCAACACCACCCGGCTCGTCGGGCGAAAAGGCACAGTACTCGTCGGTCCCGTGGTCTGCGTCGGCGGGGAAAGCGGAATTCTCCCATAGGAGCACCAGCTCGGCCTCACCCTGAAGAGTGTAGGAAGCAAAGCCCGGAACATCGCGGGTGAACTCGACCCTCTGGTTCGGCTCCAAGGGAAGCCCACGAGGACCCCGAAACCAGATCCGTATCAGGGCGGTGCGGTCGTCACGGAGCAGTTGTGGCATTTCGAGGGTGATCGACTCGCTCCACGGGGCGTCGGCCCCTGTGACCTGGATCACCGTCGCCGCGATGGTGTCGGGGAAAGGGATTTCGGTTGGCTCAGCGTCCGGTTCTCCCGGGAAATCGAGTGAGTCCGCCCCAAGGGCCTGCTCGGCTGGTTCCGGTTTGTCTCCCTGGACATCGGGCGAGCCCGCCTGAGGTGCCAACTCCGCTGGTTCTGGGACTCGCGGCGCGTCCTGAGCCAGGTAGGTCCCCGTCAGGAGGAGGGCGGTGGCTATAGCGATCGTTGCTGCGATCACCAACGGGCGTTGGTATCCACGTCGGGAAGCGGCATCGGGTGTTGAGGATGCTGCGGGGTCGGGGTGGGGGGTCGTGGGGTCAGGTGGCGGTGGATTCAGCGGTGTCTTTGTGGCGTCCACGTTCCCATTATGTCGAGAGGCGGGGCGTTTGTTACACGCCCCGCCTGGGTGGAGTGTCAGCGCTTGCGGAGAAGGGGCGCTAGGGGAGCATGGTCTGGGTTTCGAGGTTGTTCAGGGAGTTCAGGACTCTGGCGCGGTCGGTGCCGGTGGCCCAGGCTACGAAGTAGGTGGTGCCGTCTTCGGCCGTGACCCAGTGGAAGGACGTGGAGGTGTCGGAGCCGGTGCCGCTCATGAAGATGCCGCCCCCACCTGACGCTGGCTCTTCCGTGGTGACGGCCACTTCTCCAGAGGCGATTACTCCTTTGCGGACAACCACGTCCTCGGCGGTGATCGCTCCATCCTCGTCGACCTGATCCCCCTCGCTGAAGCTCACCTCTCCACCGCCGCCGCTTGCGCCTCCCGACCGGACGCCTGCGAGGGTGAAGGCGAGGCCCTGGCCTGTCGCCTCGTTTATGAAATCGACGGACCATCCGTCGGATTCGTCTCCAACAGAGACCGAGAAGCTCTGGACGCTCTTGTCGTCCGGGTCGTCGGAGTCAGCGGGGGACGGCAACACCTGAACCGGCCTCAAGCCAAAGGGTCCGGGGAACCCGGGGACAGACGGGAGAAGGAAGGAGCCGTCGTCCTGGGGCTCGAAGACGAGTTCATCACCGGTGGCAAACCACTGACCTCCCGGTTCCTGGGCCGCGAGACGGATCATTCCGAAGAAGCCGTCCTCTGAGGGGAAGGGGAGCTCGAGGGTGGCCTCCTGGCCCCAGGGGGCGTCGACGGTGGTAGCGCTGACCACGTGGGCCGTGATGGGGACTGCCTCGGCAGGGGCGGGAGTCTGGCCGGGGATGTTGAGGACTCCGATCGCGCCGGCAGCAAAAGCCGCGGCGGTGGCGGCCCCGATCACGACAAATCGACGGACGGGACGGCGGGCGCTGGGGACAGGCGCGGCTGTTTCGGCCTCCGCCGCCTCGGCCATGTAGTGAGCAAGCTCGAGGCGGGCTCGGTCAGACAGAGGTTCTGCCGTGGGCTCGGTGGGGATCGGGTTGGCTTGGCGAAGGTCCATGATTCTGCTCCTTGGTTGTAGCTAGTGGATGAGGTGTGAACCCAACATCGCGGCGTTACTCCAGCTCAGGGTGCTGTAGGAAGAGTTCGGCCAGTGCTCGCCTTGCCCGGTGGAGACGGATCCAAGTGGCGGCAGGCGAACAGCCCGCAAGCTGGGCGCACTCGGCCCCCGTCAGCCCGTCCCAGTAGTGGGCGACGAGCAGCTCTCGCTGCGCCTCCGGCAGGAGGTCCATCGCGGCCAGCAGCCGTTGGGTCTCCGCGTTGACCGGTTCGCGAGGGACAGCGAACCCAGGCAGGCGCCCTGTTCGCAGCTCTCCCTCGGCGCGCATCTGCAGCTCCGAGACTCGAACGGCCGCCCGTCGGTGATTGGCCAACACATTGCGTGCGGTGACGAATACCCACCCGGGGTGAGGGACGTCATCGTGCGCGGCTTTCCAGGCGATGGCGAAGGTCTCCGAGGCGAGGTCCTCCGCTTCGGCGACCGATCCCGTGCGACGCAGCAGGTAGCCAAGCACGCGAGGGTATGTCTCGCGGTACATGGCAGCGAATGCCTCGGCCTGCGCCATGGTCGGAGGCGCGGCAGGCGCATCGCTGACGCGCGCCCGAGGCGAGGCCAGCGGCGCCGCGACTGAAGTGTTCACAACAGGTTCATGTCCCAAGGAGCCCCAATCCTTTCACGGGCCAACGCGGACCGGCGGAGACCGTAGGCGCAAACGTCGCCGACAGCGGGAAACGAACCGGTCCCCCGGTGGTCTGGATGCGGCGCCTCAGAGCCAGAACAGGTCCTCTCGAAGGGCCTGGAGTCTGACGGTTCGATCCTCAATTCGATCAATCCTTCGCGCGTCGCTTGCCGTCCTTAGCCAGCACGCCGCCAGCCACGCCGCCGCCGCAAGCAGGCCCGCCAGTGCGACCGCCCACAGGACCGCAAGTATGCCAAACCTGATGACGCGCATGTAGATGACAGTCATCAAGCCGACAAGGAGCGACAAGCAAGACGCGCCCAAGACAAAACGACGGAGCAGCGGTAGGACGCGAAGGCGTGCGGGATCCCGATCACGGACGACCGAGACTCCCGAAATGGTCGTCGCTCCCAGAACAAGAATCGACATCGCGGCACTCAGTGCCGATCCATCCTTGACGGAGCGAACCCAGGGGAGTCCGTCGACAAAGTACCCCAAGAGCAACATGGCAAACACCGCGATGCCAAGGCAGAGACCGAAAAGCGCCGGAGCCGCGAACCCATCAAGCTTGGGGCGGACCGCCAGCACGACATCGTAGTCGATGGGCTCGTCGGACTTGACGCGGTAGACGATCGCGCGATCACGCGTCGACCTGCTCCACGCCGCGGTCATCCACTGGCTCTGCCGGTCGTCCCGACTGTCATCGTCACCGCCCGGCTCATCAATCACTGCTATTGGAGCGGCGGCAACCTGCAGCTCGGTTGGCAGGTGGATCCGAAGATGCTCCCGGTTGGCTTCCATCTCGCCATCGATCTGGAAAGACAGGACCATGGGCTCGAGCCCCAGGCGCTCGCTGGCCTTCGGTTCGCGACTCCAGCCCTTGGACACCCGACCTGTGAGAAGTTCCCATTTGACCATCATCTCGTCTCGCCCCGTTGGGTCAACCCCGATGATCGGGAGATAACTGACCGCCACCTGGTCGAGTCGTGTTGCGAAGCGGGGTATGCCCATAAGCTCACGCCATTGCTCCCCGGTCCTCGCGTTTCCGGAGAGGCGAGGCGCTGCCCTGATGCCACGCCAGTAGCTCGCTGGCGGTTCGCTCGGCGCCTCTGGCAAGGCTCGGCACACGCCCCACAGGTGATCCAGTATCTACTCCGACAAGACGGCCGCCAGTTCTGGGGCGTCCTCCTTGACGATGGCAAGCAGGACGCCAAACGCGACCGCTGAGTCTCTGTCCGAAGACCAAAGTGACGTCGACTCGCCATCTGGCCCCCACACACTGAAGTCCAACGTCAGGCCTTTTTGCTGCCATCCCAGATGGATCGGAATGCGCCCCTGTCCGAACCTGCCGTTGGCTCTCTGGACAAGCTCCTGCACGTTGATGTCGAGCGACGTCCTTCTCAAGTCACCAGCAGGGCCAAGTACATGGATGTTCTCCACCCGCCTGTTTATCCAAGCAGGATCCTCAAGGAGCGAGAGCATGAACTCGCCCTCCATCAGCAGCTTCGCATGGTCACCGCGCGACCCCACCTCGGACATCCTCTCAAAAGCTCCGAGGCCGAATCACCCCGTCCTCGCCGACTCGCGGAGCTTCCTTGTCCCGGGTGCAATTGCCGCTCCGCCGTTGCCCCGGATGATTACGCCGCGTTCGTGGGCGCCCATGCCGACAAGACGGACCGTGTTCGCCGCGGCCCCGTACTCCTTCTCAAGCTTCTTCAGCTCACGCCTCCTTGACAAGACGGGCACTGTCACGCTGCCTCTCCCTTCGTCCTGTGGCCTGCGGTGGGGCCGCAGCGCCGTGCGCCCTCACCTCCACTAGGCGGACTCTGATGAACTGTCCAGCCACGCCCGCCGCGGAGCCGCGGCGCTTCTGCCACCCTAACGCCGCATGACGAGTCACGGTACGCCGACACCCGGAGCACAGTCAACCTCGCAAGCCCAGAACCTCATCTGGCAAGCCGGACTGCGCGCCCTATGGCGTTCCCCGCGAGGCAGCCCACCAGACACCACCACCCGCCGCAACCTCTCACGCGACAGCGTCGGGACCGCCTTGGGGGGCCTTGCCCGACAGCGCTTGGGCGGCCTACCTGGAGCGTTGACAGATTCCGTCGGGTCCGCCTATTCTCATGGTACGGACAGTCCTTGTCCGTACTGGGGCCCCACAGTGAATGGTTGCGTTGTCGCGCACCCTTCCACCGGATCGCCCCTGGCTAGCAGGCATTGCTCGCGTCGCCCCACGCGGCTGATCAACGATGGGGGACGATGACGATGACAGCACCTCTACGACGTGACCAGCACACCTTTGGCCTCGAACTGACCGACGCCATCACGCGCCTCGGTTCCAGGCCCGACGATCACGACCACGACTTCGAACCGTGCCGCCCGGACCTTGACCAGGTAGCTCGGCTCGCCCGGACGGCCCAGCGTGGGTCCTTGGACTTCTTCATTGCGGACGACACCCTCGGCGGGCTGGGACCACAGTCGGGGCGCCGCCGCTCCGGGACGGGACCGCTGAGGTTCGCGACTCGGCTCGCTCCAGCAAGCGGGCCAATGGCGGTGGTTCCCCGGGTTCGCGCCGCGGCGATCGAACCGGAAAAGCTTCTCGACGGGCTCGTTGCCGTCGAGCTAGCGTCCGCCGGGCCTCTGGCCTGGCAGCTGGACCTGCCTTCGGGCGGTCCGAACGGCCTTCGCGTGGCCAACCTTCTCACGGCCGTGGTCAGGGATGCCTACGAGGACGGCACTCCCCGCACCCAGATCGGCTCGCTGGCTCGGGCTCGGCGTGCCCGCGGGATTCGGGAAGGGCGAGCTGCAGGGCTTCGGGGCCACGACGCCCGGCCGGGCGTCAATGGGAGGTCGGTCGCGCCGGTCGCGCCACTGCTTGTCGTCTCTGCCGTGTCCAGCGAGGAGATCATCTTCGCTGCCCAGAGGGCCGACATCGTGCGCCTGGTGGTGAAGGACATGGCCGACTCTCTGCTCCTTCGACGCGAGATCCACGCCGTGGCGCGCAAGGCCGGACGCATGGGGCGTGAGCCGAAGGTGATCGTTGATCTTCCGACCTGTGTGGGCGAGGATGTGGGCAGCGCCGAGGCGCGCCGCGAGATCGTCGAAGCCATGACGGCTGCTCCGCTGGGTCGGGGCGTTGTGTGGGCAGGTACTGCGGCGGGTCTGGCGGAGATGGTCAACGCCTGGATCACCGCGGGGGCCTGCGACGGCTTCACCTTCTTGCCGACGTCGCTGCCGTCGGACCTGATCGCGATTGTCGACACGGTGATGCCGCTGCTCCAGACCTATGGCGTGGCCCGCAAGGCCCAGCCTCAGGTCTCGATGTCGAAGCTGCTATCGCGCACCGAGCCCACGGCCGAGCCTCGGGTCATTGGCCGCGCCGGTGTTCCTCGGACCCTTCCTACCGCCCGCCCGATCCGAAAGGCCGTGCCCACCCGCGTTCGGTAGGCCCCGCCGCAAACTTGGGAGTGCTACACCAGGTTTTTGGGGCCCCAAAACCTGGCAGAGCACTCCCAAGTTTCGTGATAACGCTGGCAGAGGCGGGGTGGCGGGCTGGCAGGGACCGGCCAGCACCCAGCCGCCAAGACAAGCGGCGGGCGGCTGAAGCGGCGGCCCCATGCGCGCCGCCCCAACCGCCCGCCAGTGTCGCGAGTTCACTTGCCCCCTGCAAGTGGGTCCGCGACCGCGCCACCTCGGAGCGAGGAAGGAATGCCGCGCTGCCCGGAGTCCCTGGCCGGGTGCGCAACCTCGCTTGCCGAGTGGCGGAGTAAGAGCCCATACCGCGAATACCACGCCGGGCGTACCCCCATGGATTCGCCGGTCTGGCGCTCGCTGATGGGACGGAACCCCGGCATGACAGGGTCCGCCATTGTTCACTGCCTCCTTGGTGTAATCGTCAGGACGTAGTGTGAGTTCAGGGGTCGGGGAGACCTAACAACCCTTCGGGTCGGTGTCAGGGCCCAGCGTTGTCACGCGGACAGTCTACCCTGCCACAGCGATGTCTAATCCATAGGGGTGACCTGCCGTGTCATCACGCCGCCTCAGCCCCGTAAATGGCCTCTGACCTGGGCTGACACCTCACAATGACATCGCCGCCTGACAACGCAGTGCGCTCAATGCTCCGCCTTCACCCTCCAGCTCCGTCATGGGTCACCTCAAACCGGTCGATCTCAACCTCTCCCGCAGTCCACGCCACCACCTCCAGCGCCGCCGCCGTCACCCGAACCGACGCATACACCCCCCTCGACGGATCCAGGGTCCGCAACCCCGGGTTCCACAGCCGATTGATCCACGGCCGCACCTCGGCGGACGTCGGCACCACCGGGTAGGTCTTCCCGCCCGAGTTGCGCGGAATCATGTACACCAGCCCGTCCCGCGCCGCCGAGATCCGCGCCCCCGCCACATCCCGCTGCGGCTCCCCCGCCCGAATCGGAAAACTCCGAATGTAGTTGTGGTCATGCCCCGCGATCACGAGGTCCACGCCCGCCTCCTCCAGCCGCGGCGCCAAGTATCGCCGCAGGTTACGCGTCCCCGTGTCCCCCTTCGCCTCCAACGTCTCCCCCGAATGCCACCCGCCGAACGGCGACTTGTGAAGCAGGACGATGACGAACCTCTCCCGACCCGCCCCAGCCCCCTCCCCCCGCGCGCGAAACGCCCGAGCCCGCTCCCCCACCCAGTCCCCCAGCTGCGCAAGGGTTGCCGCGTCGGTCCGATTCGTATTCAGCCCGATGATCAGGGCGTTCGAGTACTCAAACGCGTAGGTCAGCGGCAAATCCCCCACCGAGCCCCGCGGAAACAGCTGCGAAAACACCCGCCCCGGCTTCTTCCCCACCTCGTGGTTGCCCAGCACCGGGAAGAAGCCCGGCGACGCCAGCGCTCCCCCCAAAGCCCTGACCCACGCCGTCACCTCGGCGGCCGACGAGGCGTTATCCACCATATCCCCCGCATGCAGCACAAACGCCGCCGACCTCTGGGCTGCGACCGCCCGGCGCAGCGTGTGGCCCCAGTACTTGTCGTAGCTCGCCGCGCTCCCCTGCGAGTCCGCGAGCGCCAGGAACACAAAGTCCCGCTCCGCAGCGCCAGCCGTAGCAAAGGAGTACACCCCGCTTCTCCACTTCTTCTTTCCTGCGGACGATGACGTCACTCCCGTCAGTCGATACAGGTACCTAGTCCCCGGGGTGAGCCGGGTCAGGCGCGCGGTGAACGCGCGGTAACCGCGCAGCGCACCTCCGGGGCTGGTCGACGTGGCTTTGACGACCCGAGCCGCCGAGGAGGAGAACCCTCGACCCGCTGGGGTCACCAGGACCCTCACTTGGGTCAGGCGCGCCGAGGTCGGCATCAGCCACGTGATGACCCGCCGCGTCCGGGCATCAGACCCGAACCCGTTGTTGAGCCCCAGAACCGAAGGCGTCTTCCCGGCAGCCGCCCCGCCAAGTCCTCCATCCGCCAGAACCCCAACAGGAACCTCAACAGAAACCCCACCAGCAGCATCAAGCCCCGCCAGCGCCCCTCCGCCCCCCGGCGCGACCAGCACAAGCGACGCCACGAGCGCCGCCAACCCAACACGCCCAACCCTCGCGATCGCCGCTCTCCAAGCCCCCACGTGCCCGACGCTATCGCACCAACTCAAGCGACGCCATCGTGCGCGATTTCGACACGCGGAGGGGGACGCTGCGTGGGCGTGGGGAGGGATTATTGTGGTACGCGTCGCCGGATCGCGGTAGCCCCGGGCTCCACCAAAAGCCGCCACGAGCGGCCATCGCGCCGACAGGCGCTCTGCGGTCCGGCGATTCCCGCCGGGGGGCCAACCGACTTGGCTCACCCGCAACCCGGCGGACCCGCTCACCTGCGGACTCGTGCCTCGCGCGAGCCCGCCCGGACATTTCCCGCGATCACCACTGCGGCGAGAAAGGCAAGCGACGTGCGCTTGAAGCTGACGCCCTCCGATACCAAATTCTTCGATCTCTTTGCTGCCCAGGCCAAGCATCTCGTGACGGGCTCCAAGGTCCTGGAGGAGATGATCTCCGCCGACTCCGAAACCCAGGTGGACCTCGCCGCGCAAATCCGCGAGATCGAACACCATGCCGATGACGCAACCCACGCGATCATGCGTCGGCTAAACCAGACCTTCATCACTCCCTTCGACCGGGATGACATCTACAACCTCGCGGCCGCGCTCGACGACTGCATGGACTTCATGGAGGCGGCGGCCGACTACATCGTCTTGTATCGGATCGAGCGCATCCCGAAGAAGGTGGTCAAGCAGGTGAGCATCCTGAGGTCGATGGCGCAGCTCACCGCCGATGCCATGCCCAAGCTCCGCTCCATGGGCGACCTCGAGAGCTATTGGGTCGAGGTCAACCGCATGGAGAACCAGGCGGACCGCCTCCACCGCGCCCTCATTGCCTCGCTCTTCGAGTCGGAGACCGACGCCGTGCGGCTGATGAAGATGAAGGACTTGATCGAGACCCTGGAGTCGGCGGCTGATGCCTTCGAGAAGGTCGCGAACATCGTCGAGACCATCGCGGTCAAGGAGTCCTGACCGCCGTGGAACTCGCCCTGGCCCTCTTGGTCGTCGCCGTTGCGCTGAGCTTCGACTTCACCAACGGCTTCCACGACGCCGCCAACGCCATCGCGACTGCGGTTTCCACGCGGGCGCTTACCCCCCGGGCGGCCCTCCTGCTGGCTGCGGTGATGAACATGGCCGGCGCCATGCTAGGCACCGCGGTCGCGAAGACGATTGCCGAGGACATCCTCAACTTAGGCTCCGTGAGCACCCAAGACCAGCTCGTCATCGTCATGTCGGGGCTGTTGGGAGCGATCGCCTGGAACCTCATAACCTGGTGGTTTGGCTTGCCCTCCTCCTCTAGCCACGCGCTGATTGGCGGGCTCGCCGGGGCGGGGATCGCGGCCCACGCTGCCGGCGCCGGAGCCTCCGTTAAGTGGGGGAAGATCGTCGAGAAGGTCTTCATTCCGATGATCGCCTCGCCCGTGGTCGGCTTCGCCCTCGCCTTCCTCGCGATGCTCGGCGTCATGTGGCTTTTCCGCCGCGCCAACCCACACAAGCTGTTCCGTCGCTTCCGCTACGGCCAGGTGTTCTCCGCCTCCGCGATGGCCCTGGGCCACGGCCTCCAAGACGCCCAGAAGACGATGGGCGTGATGTTCATGGCCTCGGTCGCCATGGGCTGGCACGAGGCGGGCGACCCGATCCCCCTGTGGATCAAGGCCTGCGCTGCCGGCGCGATCTCCCTGGGCACCTACGCGGGCGGCTGGCGGATCATGCGCACCTTGGGCCGGAAGGTCATCGAGCTGGATCCCGCCCGAGGGGTGGTCGCCGAGACCGTCGGCGCCTCCGTCCTCTACGCGGCCGCCTACCTCTTCCACGCCCCCATCTCCACGACCCACACGATCACCTCCTCGATCATGGGAGTCGGCGCGACCCAACGCCTGTCCGCCGTGCGCTGGGGGGTCGCCGGAAACATCATCGGTGCCTGGGTCTTAACCTTCCCCATGGCGGGGCTAATCGCCGGGATCTTGCACTCGCTCGTGACCTGGGTCGTCCGCGTCGTAGGCTGAGCGATTCTTGCGCACGATGGCGGACCTTAGGTTCGTGAGTCTTGCGCACGATGGCGGACCTTGGGTTCGTGAGGTAGCGCCGGGCCAGGATTCGCGAGGGAGCGCCGGGCGGAAGCGTTAGGCTGACAGGGTGATGCCCTCTTCGGATCCGACTCCCCAGCGGCCAACGGCGTTGATTTTCGCCGGAGTCGCTGCGGTTGTCGCTGTTGCCCTCGCCGTCTGTGCCATGACCGGAGTTCTTACTCTCTCCAAGGGCGGAGGTGGGGGGACTACCAAGGTCACCCACGCTGCGGCAGCCTCGAAGACCTCCTCCCAGCGCGAGGCGACAACAAAGGCACCTCCTCCCGCGACCATCGACGTCACAGCCGTCGAGTTCTGCGACCTCATGGAGGGGGACCTCGCCCTCGACACCTACCTCGACTGGACCGCCCTGTCGACCGAGGACTACAAGCGCTACGACGAGCTGTTCCGCACCGCCCTCCAGGGCGCCGCCGCGATCCCCGACATCGCCAACTCCGACTGCCTCGGCCTCGCCCCCGATGCCGAGGCGGACTGCGGCGGATTGAACCTCCCCTTCGAGGACGCCATCGACGCGATCAAACTCGGCTCGGAACTCGGCGACTGGGAGGCTCCCGAGGCCAGTGGCGCCCTCTCCGACGTCACCACCTACTGGCAACAGCTCGCATCCATCGCCGACACCTACTGCCCCATCGCACCCTGACCCCATGACCGGCCCAGTCACCGCGTGGCGCACCGCCCTGCGAACCGCCGCCGCCTGCCTCATCGCAACGGCCGCCATCGTCGGCTGTTCTTCAGACGAACCACCTCCCGACCCTGGGCTCACCTTTTCTCGGGACGCCTACTGCGACGCGATGCACACCTCCGCGCGGGACATTGATGCCGACGGCCTGGCTCAAGGCGACGCCCGCGCCCTGGAGAACGCCGGCAACACCTACATCCGCCTCGCCAGGCTCGCCCCCGACCGGTTGGAAGACGCCTGGGCGACCCTCATCGCCGATCTCGACTCCCTCATTGCCGAGGCGAACGG